>Ga0247713_1000854_pt1 | contig 16735 bp, 12 predicted proteins | sample 21E_NmetaG_FD_189936 | JGI IMG/M metagenome (GOLD analysis project Ga0247713, IMG submission 189936) | Soil microbial communities from hillslope of Landscape Evolution Observatory, University of Arizona, Oracle, AZ, United States - 2-1-E_N | ecosystem: Engineered > Artificial ecosystem >... | reverse complement strand
GACGACGTAGATCGCGCGGGCCAGCTCGGCGTGACTCCAGACCAGCGGGGTGTTGCCGAGCAGCTGGCCGGTCTGCGGGTCGACCTCCTCGGAGAGCAGCCGCGGGAGCTGCGCGCAGAGCCGGTCCAGCCGCTCCTCCGCCTCGTCCACCCGCCCGAGCTCCGCCAGCGCGGTGACGGCGAGGAAGGAGATGGGCAGGAAGGCGCCCTCGACCCCGGAGAAGCCGTCGTCGCCGCCCGGGGGGTAGCGGTGCAGGAAGGGTCCGGCGCCGAGGCGGGTCAGCAGCGCGTCGACCAGCCGGGAGGCGCGCGGGTCGTCGCGGTCGAGCAGGCCGAAGGCGACCGCCATCAGGGCTGAGGCGTCCGGCACCGGCGGGTGCTGGCCGTACGCCTGCGGCAGCAGCCCGTCGGCGTCGAGGGCCGCCAGGACGCGTCCGCGCACCGCCTCCCTCGCCGCCTTCCAGTGGCTGCGACGCGTCCACGGCCGCCATCCCCGCGCGATCCACAGCGCCCGGTCGAGGACCAGCCAGCGCCCGATGTCGCCGTCGACGAGCGGCTGACGCTCTCGCACCTCCCAGATGCCGTTGCTGTCCACGGCCTCGTCGGGACGGTCCGCGGCGACCGAGTCGGCCAGGCGGCGCAGCAGCCCCCACGTGTGCCGGTCGAGCCGACCGCCGACCTGCACCAGCACCGACACCGCCTCGGCGAAGAGCCCGACCGAGTCGTACTGGAGCTGGTCGCTTGCACCGTTGCCGACGCGGACCGGCGTCGAGCCCGCCCAGCCGCGGACGCCGTCGACCTCGCGCTCGTCCGGCACGTCGCGCCCGCGGACGTCGAGCATCGGCGCGGCCAGCATGTCCCGGTCGCCCCAGACCCGGCGGACGAAGGCCAGGTACCGGCGCGCGTCCGTGCCCTGACCCAGCAGCGCGGCCACGGCGGTCGACAGCGACGCGTCGCGCAGCCAGGTGAACCGGTAGTCGAACTGCCGGTCGTGCCCGGGTGCCTCGGGCAGGCTGGTCGTCGGGGCGGCGACGACAGCTCCCGTGGCGGCCGAGGTGCACGTCCGCAGCACCGCGAGGGCGTCCACGGCTCGCTGAGGATGACGGCGCGGCAGCCGGCTGCGCCCCAACCGGCGCTGCTCCACCTCCTGCCGGTCGGTGAGCTCGGCGAGCAGCTCGTCCGCTTCGCCGTCGGGCCCGGCGTCGACTCCGACGACGAGCGCCGTCCACGCCTGGTCGCTCACGGCCAGGGACGTGACGAGGGCGGCCCCTCGCAGATCGTGCGAGCCCCCCCGGACGTGCAGCGTCCGGCTCCTGCCCGCAGCAGGGAGGATCCCGGTGCCGTTCCCGCCGTCGAGGCTCCAGCGCACCGTCGGGGCGTCGAACCCGCCCAGCCGCAGCTCGTGCACGACGGGGGCGTTCCGCGGCCCGCCCTGTCCCGGGCGGCGGCGCAGGAGCCGGACGAGGACGACGCCGTCCCCGCGGTCGAGGATGCCGTCGCGCACCTCGAGCACGCCGACGTCGTCGCGCAGCAGGGTCGTCGCCGACGGCCCGGCCGGGTCGTCGCGCGCGTCGACGAACCGCAGGTGCGGGAAGCGGGCGGTGCCGCCGGCCGGGTCGAGCAGGCGCCAGCACAGCGGCCGGTCGTCGAAGTCCGGGGCGCACCACCACAGCACATCGGCGTCGGGCGCGAGCAGAGCGGCGCAGCGGCCGTCACCGACCAGCCGCAGGGTGGACAACGGCGGTGCCCAGCCGACGGCCTCGCCGGACGGGGCCGGCTCCGCTGTCCGGCTCATGCGTCGTCCTCCGTCCCCGGGATTCCCTGCGGCGCTCCGGGGGCTCCTACCCCCGGTGGCCACTCCTCCACCTGCGGCCAGGGCCGTGGCGGGGACCTGCTCTGGCGGCGTCCGGTGGCCCGACGGCCCATGATGTTCCCGGTCGACGGTCCCGGCCACTCGGAGGACGAAGATGCGCAGCCCTGACCTGATCGTGCTCGGTGCCGGTGCGACCGGCCTCGCGGCGGCGCGTGCCGCGCGCAGGGCGGGCCGGACCGTGGTGCTGGTCGACAAGGCGGAGCCGGGCGGCGACTGCACGCACTTCGGCTGCGTGCCGAGCAAGACCCTGCTCGACGTCGCACACCGCGTGGCGGGGGCGCGCGAGGCGCAGAAGTGGGGTCTGGAACCGGTCGGCGGCGTGGCCTTCGCCGCGGTGATGCGGCACGTGCACGACGTCATCGGGCAGATCAGCGCGGACGAGTCACCGGCCCGGCTGGAGTCGGAGGGCATCGAGCTGCTGCGCGGCTGGGCGCGCTTCACCGGGCCCACCAGCGTCGACGTGGACGGCACGGCGGTGAAGGCGTCGCGGGTGGTGCTGGCAACGGGCGGGCACGCGGTGGTCCCTCCGATCGACGGGCTCGACCAGGTGCCGTACCTCGACAACCGGACGCTGTTCGACCTGACCGAGCGGCCCGAGCACCTGCTGGTGCTCGGCGGCGGCGCCATCGGCGTCGAGCTCGCGCAGGCGTTCGTGCAGCTGGGCAGCCGGGTCACGCTGGTCGAGGCGGCCGACCGGCTCCTCCTCAAGGAGGAGCCCGAGGCGGCTGCGGTGCTCAGCGAGGTGCTGCAGCGCGACGGCGTCGACGTGCGCACCGGGGCGCAGGTGACGCGCGTGACCGCCGGGCCGACCCTGCACCTGGAGGACGGCACGTCCGTCTCCGGCAGCCACCTGTTCGTCGCCGTCGGACGCCGGCCGGCGACGTCGGGGATGGGCCTCGAGGCGGCGGGCGTGCAGATCGGGCGTCGCGGTGAGGTGGTCACGGACGCCTATCTGCGCACCACCGCTGACGGCGTGTTCGCCGCCGGCGACTGCACCAGCCCGCTGCAGTTCACCCACGTCGGCGACGAGCAGGGGCGGCTGGCCGCCGGCAACGCCTTCGCCAGGCGCGCGGCCTTGCCCGGAGCGCTCAGCGGGATGACCCGGTTCGACGACAGCGTCGTGCCGTGGGTGACGTTCACCCACCCAGAGGTCGGCAGGGTCGGGATGACCGAGCAGCAGGCGTTCGACGCCTACGGCGACCGGGCGCGCGTGGCGGTCGTCGCCGTCGACGAGATGGACCGCACCCGGACCTCCGCGCACACCGCCGGCTACCTCAAGCTCATCGCCGGCCCGCGCCCGGTCGCCCGCGCGCAGGTGCTCGACCGCGTGGTCGGCCTGACCGCGGTCATGCCGGCGGGCGGTGAGATCGCCGCCACAGCGGCCCTCGCCATGCGCACCGGCATGCTCGCCGGACGGATCGCCCAGACGATCGCGCCGTACCCGACCCACGGCCTCGGCCTGCGGATCGCCGCGGCGCGGCTGTTCGGCGACTTCGCCGGCGGCAGCTGGCGTCCCGCCCGACCTGACAGCTGAGCCGCCGGGCAGCGGCCGCCGTGTGCCGGTGCGGGCCCTGGGCAGACAAGTGGTCGACCCCTTCCGGACGGCGACGAGCACCTGCTCGCTACAACAGCAGCGCCGCGGTCCGCGCCTTCTGCGGACCCGACCCGTCCTGACGTCCGAGCGGGCGAGCTCCGCTCCTACGCTGCCCGGATGGCCCGGTACCTGGACGTCCACCCGCGCGACCCGCAGCCCCGGCTGATCGCTCAGGCCGCGGCGCTGCTGCGCGACGACGGACTGATCGCCTACCCCACCGACTCCTGCTACGCCCTGGGCTTCCGGCTCGACAGCACGACCGGTGCCGACCGGGTGCGCCGGATCCGCGCGCTGGACGACCGCCACCACTTCACGCTGGTGTGCGCGGAGTTCGCGCAGCTGGGTCAGTTCGTGCACCTGGACAACGCGGCGTTCCGCAGCATCAAGGCGGCCACGCCCGGGCCGTACACGTTCATCCTGTCGGCCACCAAGGAGGTGCCGAAGCGGCTGGCGCACCCCAGGAAGCGCACGGTCGGCGTCCGCATCCCCGACTCCCCGGTGGTGCGCGCGCTGCTGCGCGAACTGGGTGAGCCGCTGGTGTCCAGCACCCTGCTGCTGCCGGGTGCGGAGGAGCCGATGACCGACGGCTGGAGCATCAAGGAGGAGCTCGACGGCGACCTCGACGCCGTCCTCGACGCCGGCGACTGCGGCACCGTGCCGACCACGGTCGTCGACTGGTCCGAGGGCTACCCGGAGGTCGTGCGCGAGGGTGCCGGCGACGTCACGCGGTTCGGCTGACCCGCGACGTCGTCAGGCGCCGACCGCCTTCTCGATGCTGCCGATCTGGCTGGCGACCCAGGCGTGCACGTCGGACGTCGCGACGCGACGCGCCATCGCGGCCATCGCCCGCCGGCGCGTCTCGGGTGCGAGGTGCAGCGCGGTGTCCAGCACGGCGGTGAGCCCGTCGAGGTCGAACGGGTTGCACGTCAGCGCCTCCCGCATCTCCAGCGCCGCACCGGTGAACTCCGAGAGCACCAGCACACCGGCCTGCCGGCGGGCGTGCTGCACCGTCACGTACTCCTTGGCCACCAGGTTCATGCCGTCGACCAGCGGCGTCACCATGAGCACGTCGGCGACGGCGTAGTACGCCGCGAGCCGCTGCGGCGTCAGGCCTCGGTACAGGTAGTGCACGGGCACGTCCTGCCCGGGTGCGGTGAACCGCCCGTTGATCCGTCCCACGATCTGCTCGACGGCCCCGCGCAGGTCGCGGTACTCCTGCACGTCGTCGCGGCTGGGCACGGCGACCTGCACGAACACCATCCGCTCGCGCACCTCCGGCCGCTTCTCGAGCAGCTGCTCGACGGCGCGCAGGCGCTCCACGATGCCCTTGGTGTAGTCGAGCCGGTCGACACCGAGCACCACCTGCCGCCCGCTGAACTGGCGGCGCAGCGCCTCGACGTGGCCGTCGGCTGCCGGCCCGGTCGCGAGGTCGGTGAACTGCTGGGCGTCGATGGAGATCGGACTTGCGGTCGTGCGGACGGTCCGCCCGTCGGCCAGGTGCAGCGTCGACCCCTTGACGCTCACGCCGTCCTGGGCGAGCTGCCGTCCGCAGGACCGCACGAAGTTCTTGCGGTAGCCCTCGGTGTGGAAGCTGACGACGTCGGCGCCGAGCAGGCCCAGCAGCAGGTCGCGGCGCCACGGCAGGCGGGCGTAGATGTCGGGCGCCGGCCACGGCACGTGCAGGAAGAAGCCGATCGCCTGGTCCGGGCGCTGCTCGCGCACGAGCTGCGGCGCCAGCATGAGGTGGTAGTCGTGCACCCAGAGCAGCGCGTCGTCGTGGTGGCTGAGCGCGGTCTCGGTCGCGTCGGCGAAGCGGCGGTTGACCTCGCGGTAGCTGTGCCACCACGTCCGGTGGAAGACCGGCCGCTCGATGGCGTTGTGCAGCAGCGGCCACATCGTGCGGTTGGCGAAGCCGTGGTAGTAGCCGGCCACCTGCGTCGCGGTCAGCCCGACCGGGGCCAGCTCGATCGCGAGGTCCGGCAGAGTCGAGGGCGGGCCCTTGGCGCCGCCGTCCCAGCCCACCCAGGCGCCGCTGCGCGAGAGCATGACCGGGCGCAGCGCGGTGACCAGGCCGCCCGGGGACAGCTCCCAGCCGGACGCGCCCCGGTGCACCGGCAGCCGGTTGGCGACGGCGACGACCGGGCGGTCACCCGACGGGCTCACGGTGAAGGTCCTCCGAGGTCAGGGGTCGTGGACGTCTGCAGTCTCCCGCACCGGCGGTGCCCGCTGCGGTCAGGTCGTCGCCACGTAGACGGTGTTCGACGAGGTGCCGCCGGTGAGCGGGTTGGCGAAGTCCACCGGGTGCGCGTGCACGCCGGCGAACACCTCCTCGAGCGTCGCGACGAAGGCCTCGTCCGGCGGGTCGTCGGACCACAGGCCGAACACGCCGCCGGGGCGCAGTCGGCCGGCCACCCGCTCCATGCCGGACGGCTCGTAGAACGACGCGTGGCTCGGGTGCAGGTGGTGCGTCGGTGAGTGGTCGATGTCGACGAGCACCACGTCGTGCCGATGCGGGCCGTCCGGCGCGTAGGGGCCGTCGCCGGCGGTCAGGGCGAAGAAGTCCCCCCGCACGAGGCGGCAGCGCGCGTCGGAGGCCAGCTGCGACGACACCGGCAGCAGCCCTCTCTCGTGCCAGTCCACCACCTCGCCCAGCGCCTCGACGACGGCGAGCGACCGCACCCGGTCGTCGGCCAGCGCGGCCTGGGCCGTGTACCCGAGGCCGAGCCCGCCGACGACGACGTCCAGGGCCGTGCCGCCGGCCGCGGCGAGCCCGAGGTCGGCCAGCGCCACCTCCGCCACCGTGAACAGGCTGGACATCAGGTACTCGTCGTCGAGCAGCACCTCGTGCACCTGCACCTGCAGCGTCGGCTCGAGCCGGCGGCGCAGGCTGATGGCGCCCATCGGGGTCTCCCGCCAGTCGAGCTCCTCGAACCGCGCGCTCATGCGTCCTCCGTCTCCGCGCGGTGCCCGCGCGCTTCTCAGCCTCCCGCGGGTCGTGCAGGCCGGTGCGCGCCGGGTAGGTGCTGCGCATGAACGTGGCCGCGACCGACGACTGGCTCGACGAGGACCTGGTGCGGCACCCGGCCGGTGAGGTGCACGGCTGGCAGCGCGGGCAGAACTCGACGCTGTGCGGGCTGCAGCTGTCCCGGTCCCGGCTGCGCTCGTTCGCCGACGTCACCTGGGAGGACGTGCAGCCCGAGTCCGGCGGGCGGGCCGACGCCGTCCAGGTGGTCTGCCCGCGGTGCGCCGCGGGCGCCGGTGGGCGCCGCCGCAAGGACAAGGGGTGGTCCCGGGTCGACCCGCGACCGTGACGTCGTCGGCCGGGCGCTGCCGGCCGACCTGCGCCCGCCCGGCAGGATGGACTCGTGGCTCTCGACGTCGCGCGCGTGCGCGCCTGCTTCCCCGCCCTCTCGCTCGGTGTCGCGCACTTCGACGGGCCCGGCGGCTCGCAGGTGCCGGCTGCGGTGGCCGACGCCGTCGCGGCCGCGCTGCGTTCGGGCATCGCCAACCGGGGCACGGTGACAGCGGCCGAGCAACGCGCCGAGTGCATCGTGCGGGAGGCCCGTCAGGCGGTGGCCGACCTGGTCGGCGGCGACCCACGGGGCGTCGTCTTCGGGCGCTCGATGACGCAGCTGACCTACGACGCGGCGCGCACGCTCGCCGCCGACTGGAGGCCGGGGGACGAGGTGGTCGTCAGCCGGCTCGACCACGACGCCAACATCCGGCCCTGGCTGCAGGCCGCCGCCCGCGCAGGCGCCACGGTCCGCTGGGCCGACCCGGACCGGCGGACGGGCGACCTGCGGGTCGACGCGGTGGCCGCCCAGCTCACCGAGCGCACCCGGCTGGTCGCCGTCACCGGAGCCTCGAACCTGCTCGGCACCCGGCCGGACGTCGCGGCGATCGCTGCCGCGGTGCACGACGTGGAGGCGCTGCTGTACGTCGACGGCGTCCACCTCACGCCGCACGCGCCCGTCGACGTCGCCGAGCTCGGCGCGGACTTCTACGCCTGCTCGCCGTACAAGTTCTTCGGCCCGCACGTCGCAGCGCTGGTCGCCGCACCGGAGCTGCTCGAGACCCTGCACCCGGACAAGCTGCTGCCCTCGACCGACGCCGTGCCGGAGCGCTTCGAGCTCGGCACGCTGCCCTACGAGCTGCTCGCCGGCACGACCGCCTGCGTCGAGTTCATCGCCGGCATGGACGACACCGCCGAAGGCACCCGGCGCGAACGGGTGCTCGCCTCCATGGCGGCCGCGGAGGCGCACGAGGCAGCGCTGCTCGAGCGCCTGCTGCAGGAGCTGCGGCAGCTGCCCGGGCTGCGGCTGCACGGCGCACCGGCCCGGCGCACGCCGACGGTGCTGCTCACGGTCGACGGGCACACGTCGAGCGCCGTGTACGAGCACCTCGCGGCCCGGGGGGTGAACGCCCCGGCGAGCAGCTTCTACGCCATCGAGGCGTCCCGCTGGATGGGCCTGGGCGAGGCGGGCGGGGTGCGCGCCGGTCTCGCGCCCTACACCGACGACGACGACGTCGACCGGCTGGTCGCCGGGCTCGCCGAGCTCTGCCGGTGAGCCGCGCCGTCCTCGTCACCGGAGCCTCCCGCGGCATCGGACGTGCTGTCGCCCAGCGGTTCTCGGCTCTGGGTGACCGGGTCGCCGTGCACTTCGGAGCCTCCCGCGACGACGCCGAGCGCACGCTCCGCGGTCTGCACGGGGATGGGCACACGCTGCTCCAGGCCGACCTCGGCGAGGGCGAGCAGGCCCGCCACCTGGTCGACGACGCCGCAGCCGCGCTCGGCGGTCTTGACGTCCTGGTGAACAACGCCGGGGTCTTCCTCGCCTCCCCGCCGGCGACGTCGGCCTGGGAGCACTGGGAGCAGACGTGGTCGCGCACGCTCGCGGTGAACCTCAGCGGCTCGGCGCACGCGACCTTCGCCGCCGTGCCGCACCTCGCCGCCGGCGGCGGAGGGGCCGTGGTCAGCGTCACGAGCCGAGGCGCGTTCCGCGGCGAGCCCGAGTGCCCCGCCTACGGCGCGTCGAAGGCCGGGCTGAACGCCTTCAGCCAGTCGATGGCCGTGGCACTCGCGCCGCTCGGCATCAGCGTGACGGCGGTGGCACCGGGGTTCGTCGACACCGACATGGCGCGGGAGGTGCTCGACGGCCCGGCCGGCGAGGCGGTGCGCGCGCAGTCGCCCTTCGGCCGGGTCGCCACCGCCGACGAGGTCGCCGCCGCCGTCGTCTGGCTCGCCTCGCCGGAGGCCCGGTTCTCCAGCGGCACGATCGTCGACGTGAACGGGGCGTCGTACCTGCGCAGCTGAGGGGCCTGTCGCTGCTCGGCCCGCTGCGGGACACTGCAGGCCCTCGACGGATGCGGAGCGGCGCGTGACGACCTACCTGGTGACCGGCGGTACGGGCTTCCTCGGGCAGCACCTGCTGCGACGGCTGGTCCAGCGGCCCGACGCGGACGTGCGCGTGCTGGTGCGCGCGTCGTCGGTCGGCCGGCTGGAGGCGCTCGCGGCCGCTCTCGACGGAGGGGAGCGCATCGTGCCCGTCGTCGGCGACATCCGCGAGGACCGGCTCGGCCTGAGCAAGAGGACGCTGGACGAGCTCACCGGCGCGGTCGACCACCTGGTGCACCTGGCCGCGCTCTACGACATGACCGCCGACGCGGCCGAGAACGAGGACCTCAACGTCGGTGGCACGCGCCGTGTCGTCGAGGTCGCCGGCCGGATCCGGGCCGGCGTGATCCACCACGTGTCGTCGATCGCGGTAGCCGGGGAGTTCCGCGGCACGTTCACCGAGGACATGTTCGACGAGGGCCAGGAGCTGCCGTCGGCGTACCACGCGACGAAGTTCGTGGCCGAGCGCGTCGTGCGCGAGGACAGCACCGTGCCGTGGCGCGTCTACCGCCCGGTGATCGTGGTCGGCGACAGCCGCACCGGCGAGATGGGCAAGGTCGACGGCCCGTACTACTTCCTGCCCTTCCTCGCCAGCGTCGGCCAGCTGCCGGGAGTCGGGCGGGTGCCGCTCGTGCTGCCCGACGTCGGCGACACCAACGTCGTGCCGGTCGACTACGTGGCTGACGCGATCGACGCGCTGCTGCACGCGCCCGGGCTCGACGGCCGGGCCTTCCACCTGGGCCACCCCCGGATGGTCCCGCTGCTCGACGTCTACAACGCGCTCGCCGAGGCCGCCGGCGCCCCGCAGGTGGCGCTCGGCCTCACCCGGCGGCTGCTGCCCCCGGCCAAGGGCGTGCTGCAGCTCGCCGGTCGCCTGCCCGGTGTCGGCACGGCTGCCGAGCTCGCGGCCGCCCGCATGGGCATCCCGCCGCAGGTGCTGCCGCACAGCACGTTCCGCCCGGACTTCTCGACCGCCCGGACCCGGGCCGTCCTCGACGAGCTGGGGGTAGCGCCGCCGCCGGAGTTCGAGACCTACGCGCAGACGCTGTACGACTACTGGGCGCAGCACCTCGACCCGCTGCGGGCCCGCCGGCGACCCTCCGGCGGCGAGCTGCAGGGCCGCACCGTCGTGGTCACCGGGGCGTCGTCGGGCATCGGCCGCGAGACCGCGCTGCTCATCGCCCGCCGGGGCGGCATCCCGCTGCTGGTGGCCCGGCGCACCGAGGAGCTGGAGAAGGTGCGCGCGGAGATCGAGGCCGAGGGCGGCTCGGCGGGCGTCTACTCCGCCGACCTCACCTCCGCGGAGTCCGTCGACGCCGCGGTGAAGCAGATGCTCGCCGACCACGACGGCATCGACATGCTGGTCAACAACGCGGGCCGATCCATCCGCCGGTCGATCCAGCTGTCGTACGACCGCTTCCACGACTTCGAGCGCACGATGGCGCTGAACTACTTCGCGCCGGTGCGCCTGGTGCTGCGGCTGCTGCCGCACATGACCGAGCGGCGCTTCGGGCACATCGTCAACATCTCCTCGATCGGCGTGCAGGCCAACCCGCCGCGGTTCTCGGCCTACGTCGCGTCGAAGGCGGCGATGGACGCGTTCAGCCGGGTCGTGGCCACCGAGATGGTGGGTCACGGCGTGACCTTCACCAACATCCACATGCCGCTGGTGAAGACACCGATGATCGCGCCGACGACGATGTACGACCGCTTCCCGACGCTGTCACCGGCGCAAGCCGCCGAGATGGTCGTCGACGCGCTCGAGAACAAGCCGAAGCACGTCGGCACGGCGCTGGGCACGGTGGCCGTGGTGGCGACGGCGCTGGCCCCCAAGGTGGTCGACGCGGTCCTGCACACCGCCTACCTGATGTTCCCCGACTCCATGGCGGCCGGCGGCTCCGGCGACAGTCGCACCGCCGCACCGGAAGCGCTCTCGCGCGGCGCGGCGGTGCTGACCCGGCTGCTCCCCGGCGTGCACTGGTAGGTCAGCCGGGCGGGCCGTCCCGCAGCACCCCGCGGACCTGGCCCGCTGTGGTGCCGACGGGGAACGACACCGTCCACCAGGTCGCGCCCGCCGCGGCGAACGGTCGCGCGTCGGTGCCCGGGGGGCCGCCGACCGCGACGTCGAACGGACCCGGTGCGCCGCCCCGCATGCCGGTGACGTCGGCGACGAGCTCGGCGAGCTGGTCGGGGCTGTCGAGCTCGATCGGGAACACCCCGTCGTGCCGTGCGGCCCGCCGCAGCGGTGCCCGGTTGCCGTGCCGCATCGCGACCCAGACCGGCGGCCCCGGCCGCTGCACCGGCCGGGGCAGGAAGCGCAGCCCGTCGACGGCGTAGTGCTGCCCGGCGTGGTGCACCGGCTCGCCCGACCACGCGCCGGCCAGCACGGTCAGCGCCTCGTCGAGCATGGCGGCGCGCACCCGGTCGTCGGTCTGCTCGCCGGTCGCGCTGAGCTCGCGGCTGCCGTCGCCGCCGAGCCCGACGCCGAGCACCAGCCGCCCTCCGGAGAGCAGGTCGAGCGAGGCGGTCTCCCGCGCCACCTTCACCGGCCGTCGCCGGGGGAGCGGCGTCACCATCGGGCCGATCAGCAGCCGCTCGGTGGCGGTGGCGACGGCCGACAGCACCACCCACGGGTCGGCCAGGGCCTGCGCCGGGGGGCGGTAGGCGACGTGGTCCCAGACGAAGAAGCCGTTCCAGCCGTGCTCTTCCGCCTCGGCGGCCAGGCGGGCGACGACCCGGGGGTCGGCGAGCTCGTCGAACGGCGGGACGAACAGCGCGTGCTGCATGCGGGGGACCGTAGGGCACGCGGCGCACGTCAGCGCCGGCACAGCCCCCCGCGCAGCACCGCGACGGCCGCCACGACGTGCCAGGCGTCGACGACGGTCAGGCCGAGCCGCTGCAGGCCGCCGCTGCCGAGCGCTCCGTCCTCGCCGACGACGAGCGTGCCGACCAGGCACGCGGCCGAGAGCACGCCGACGGCCACCGACACGGCGGCGGCCCGCGTGCGGCCGCGGCGGCGGAGCAGGGGTGCGGCGACCAGCGGGGTGGCGGCCATCGCCAGGTAGCCGGTGCCGGCAGCCACGGCGTGCAGGGCGTCCTGCGTCGTGCCGCCCTCCCGGGTCAGCGGCAGGGCGGCCACGGCGAGCGTGGCCAGCCCGGCGACGGTCACCACCCGCCGCAGCGGCGCGGAGTCGAGCCGCTCCCCGAGGACGCGGGCCCACACCGGGACGAGCACGCCGAAGGCGACCAGGCCGGCGGTCATGAGCGGCCGCGTCGGCGCGCCCTCCGCGGCGAGCCGGCTGATGGCGTCCTGCAGCGGGTCGTACCCGTCGGTGACCAGGCCGCCGACGACCCAGGCGCCGACGAAGGCGGTGGGACCGGCGATGCCGCAGAGGGTCCCGGCGAGGTCGCGCTGCATCCGCCGACCCTCGCACGCCGGCGCGTGCGACGCTCTTCCGGACGACAGGAGGTCGATCTGGTGCGCAGCAGGAGCAGCGTCATGGCGCTGGTGCGGCGGGGCGTCACCGGGGCGGTGGTCACCGGCGGCGCCGGCGGCCTCGGCCGCGCCGTCGGTGCGGCCCTTCGCGACCTCGGGCTGCGGGTGTGGCTGGCCGACGTCGACGAGGTGGCGGCGCGGGCCGCAGCGGATGCGCTCGGCGTCCGCAGCTGCCGGCTCGACGTCGCCGACCCGCATGCCTGTCGCGACGTCGCGGCGCACGTCGAGCGCGAGGACGGCCTCGCGCTGTGGGTGAACAACGCCGGCGTCCTGCACACCCGGCCGTCGTGGGAGCACCCCGCCGCCGAGGTGCGGCGCATGTTCGACGTCAACGTGCACGGCACCATGAACGGCACGTGGGCGGCACTCGAGGTGCTGCGGCGGCGCGACGCCGGCCACGTCGTCAACGTCATCTCCCTCGCCGGGCTGGCCGCGCCCCCGGGAGAGACCGTCTACGCCGCCACGAAGCACGCTGCGCTGGCCTTCACCACCGGCACGCTGCAGGACCTGCGTGGTGCGGGTGTGCGCGGCGTCCAGCTGTCCGCCGTCTGTCCCGACGGCATCTGGACGCCGATGCTCCACGACAAGGTCGACGACCCCTGCGCCGCGCCGTCGTGGTCGGGCGTGATGCTGCAGCCCGAGCAGGTCGCCGCAGTCGTCGTCGACGTCGTGCGCCGACCGCGGCCGGTCGTGAGCCTGCCAGCCTGGCGCGGCGGGTTCGCCCGCGCCTACAGCGCCGCGCCGCGGGCCGCGCTGGCGGTGCGACCGCTGGTGCTCGCCGTCGCCCGGCGCAAGCAGAAGGCGTTCGCGCGCACCCACCCGCGGCCCGGCGGCTGACCGGAGGCTGCGCGGGTAGGGCGTGCGGATGGGGTTCCGCGAGCACGTGCGCCTGCAGCCCGAGCCGGTCGACGAGGGCGCTCGGACGCGTCGTCCTCGACGCGGGCGAGGACCACCTCAACCGCGGCGGCACCGTGCACGGCAGGGTGCTCGACTCGCTGGCCGTCACCTACCTGTCGCCGGGACGTCCCGGTCGGCTGGTGGCGACGGCGAAGGTGCGCAAGCGCGGGAAGCGGCTGATCGTCGTCGTGACCGCCCGCGACTTCCCCTGCGTGGTGAGCGTTCTGACGCCCTCGGGCGTGCCACGAGGTAGGGGAAGTGGGGCCGCGGGGCGTGGTCAGCGGCGGCCGTGCACCAGGCCGATCACCTTGGCCAGCTGGTCGGTGAGGCCGGGGTTGCGGGCGAACGTCGTCAGCGGCGTCGGCAGCTCGAAGCGCTGCCGGGTGATCGCCTTGGCCCGGGTGAACTCCTTGAGCCCGTCCTCGCCGTGGATGCGCCCGAAGCCCGAGTCGCCGACACCGCCGAACGGCAGCGACGGCACCGACGCGAACGCGATGACCGAGTTGACGCTCGTCATGCCCGAGCGCACCCGGCGGGCGAGCTCCACGCCGCGCCTGGCCTTGCCGGTGAAGATCGAGCCGGCCAGCCCGTAGGTGGTGGTGTTGGTGAGGGTGAGCGCCTCCTCGGCGTCGCGCACCCGGGTGACCGTGATGGTCGGGCCGAAGGTCTCCTCCTGAACGGCGTCGCTGTCCTCCGGCACGTCGACGAGCACGGTCGGCTCGACGAAGGGCCCGTCGATCATCCCGCCGGTGACGGCGCGGCCGCCGCGCTCGACGGCGTCGGCGATGTGCCGGCGGATGATGTCGACCTGACCCGGCATGGTGATCGGGCCGTAGGAGGCGCCGGCGTCCGAGCCCGGACGCACGTCCTTCACCCGCGCCTCGAGCTCCTGCAGGAAGCGGTCGTAGACCTTGTCGGTCGCGTACACCCGCTCGATGCCGATGCAGGTCTGGCCGGCGTTGCTCATGCTGCCCCAGAGCGCGGCGTCGGCGGCGGCCGCGACGTCGGCGTCGTCGTCGACGATCATCGCGTCCTTGCCGCCGCACTCCATCAGCACCGGCGTCAGGTGCTCGGCGCAGGCGGCCATGACCTTCCTGCCGGTGGCGGCCGAGCCGGTGAAGGCGATCTTGTCGACGCCGGCGTGGCACAGGGCCGCACCGGTGGCGCCGAGGCCCGTCACCACCTGCAGCACGTCGGGCCCCTGCGGCACGGCCATCTGCCAGGCGTGCTCCAGCCACTTCCCGACGCCCGGGGTGTACTCGCTGGGCTTGAAGACCACAGCGTTGCCGGCGGCGAGGGCGTAGGCCAGCGAGCCCATCGGGGTGAAGACCGGGTAGTTCCACGGGCCGATGACGCCGATGACGCCGAGCGGCTGGTACTCGAGCGACGCGGCCTGGTTGGCCGCCATCAGGCCTGACGGCACCCGGCGCGGCCCGAGCACCTTCGGCGCCTTCTTCGCGGCCCACTCGATGTGGTCGATCGCCAGCACGATCTCGAGGACGGCGTCGGCGTGCGGCTTGCCGTTCTCGCGGTGCACCAGGTCGGCCAGCTCGTGGATGCGCCGGGCCAGCACGCCCTTCCAGGCCCGCAGGTGGGTGCGCCGGCCGTCCCAGCCCTGGGCGAGCCACCAGGCCTCGGCCGACCGGGCACGCGCGACGGCGGCCCGCACCTCCTCGGCCGACTGCACGGGGTAGCTCGCCAGCACCTGGCCGTTGGCGGGGTCGAGGGAGTCGAAGGTCTCGACCGCTCCGCCGGCGGCGGGATCGACGGGGACGGGGGTCGCGGGCGCCAGGGTCATGTCCGGACTGTAGGTCGGGACACGCGACACGTCGACGCCGGCAGCGGCTGACGGCCCCGCTCCGCCGTGCGACAGTCGCGGCTCGGCCGAGAGGAGCGCAGGTGCCCGGGAGCGAGCGGTACGACCACGTCGTCGTCGGAGCGGGATCGGCGGGCTGCGTGCTGGCAGCCCGGCTCAGCGAGGACCCCTCGGTGCGCGTGCTGCTGATCGAGGCCGGTGGCAGCGACGAGGTCGACGAGGTGACGATCCCGGCGGCGTTCTCCAAGCAGTTCCGCACCAGGCTGGACTGGGGCTACGCCACCGAGGAGCAGAAGCACGCGGGCGGGCGGCGGCTGTACTGGCCGCGCGGCAAGGTCCTCGGCGGCTCGAGCTCGATGAACGCCATGATCTACATCCGCGGAGCCCGGGCCGACTACGACGAGTGGGCGCGGCTCACCGGCGACAGCTCCTGGGCCTACGACGCCGTGCTGCCGTACTTCCTCAAGAGCGAGGACAACGTCCGTGGCGCGTCGGACTTCCACGGTGTCGGCGGCCCGCTGCGCGTCGAGGAGCAGCGGTCGCCGCACCCGTGGACGTCGCTGTTCCTGCAGGACGCCGCCGCCGCCGGACAGGCGCCGAACCCCGACTTCAACGGCCCCAGCCAGGAGGGGTCCGGGCTGTACCAGGTCACGCAGCGGCGCGGGAAGCGCTGCTCGACGGCGGTGGGCTTCCTGCGCCCGGCGATGGGCCGGCCGAACCTGACGGTGCGCACGCACGCCCTGACCACCCGGGTGCTGGTCGAGGGCGGGCGCGCCGTCGGCGTGGAGTACCGCACGGCCGGCCGGACGTCCCGCGCGTACGCCGACGGGGAGGTGCTGCTGGCCGGCGGCGCGGTGAACAGCCCGCAGCTGCTCATGCTCTCGGGCATCGGGCCGGCGCCGCACCTGCGCGAGGTCGGCGTCGAGGTCGTGCACGACCTGCCCGGAGTCGGGCAGGGGCTGCAGGACCACCCGGCGATGCCGTTCATCTGCAGCGCGAGAGGCAGCTCGCTCAAGGACGCCGAGGACCTCAAGCACGTCGCCGACTACTACCTGCGCCGTCGCGGGCCGCTCACCTCCAACGTCGGCGAGGGCGGCTCGTTCTTCCGCTCCCGCCCTGACCTCGACGAGGTCGACCTGCAGTTCCACTTCGCTCCGGTGAAGTTCTACGGCCAGGGGCTCTACGACCCGGACGAGGACGCCCTCACCCTCGCCGTGACGCTGGTGCGGGTGGCCTCGCGCGGCTCGCTGACGCTCCGCTCGGCAGACCCGACCTGGGCGCCGGCCATCGACGGCGGGTACCTGCGCGACGACGAGGACCTGGAGGCGCTGGTGGCCGGCACGAAGGTCGCGCGCGAGGTGCTGCGCGGCAGCGCCCTCGGCTCGGTGGTCACCGCCGAGTGGCTGCCGACCGCCGCGCAGACCTCCGACGACGACCTGCGCGACGCCGTCCGCGGCGGCATCGAGTCGCTGTACCACCCGGTGTCGAGCTGCCGGATGGGCGTCGACGACCTGGCGGTCGTCGATCCCGAGCTGCGCGTGCACGGCGTCGACGGGCTGCGCGTCGTCGACGCCTCGGTCATGCCGACGCTGGTGCGCGGCAACACCAACGCCCCGACCATCATGATCGCTGAGCGGGCCGCCGAACTCGTGGCCGGCCGGGTGC
>Ga0247713_1000853_pt1 | contig 16752 bp, 15 predicted proteins | sample 21E_NmetaG_FD_189936 | JGI IMG/M metagenome (GOLD analysis project Ga0247713, IMG submission 189936) | Soil microbial communities from hillslope of Landscape Evolution Observatory, University of Arizona, Oracle, AZ, United States - 2-1-E_N | ecosystem: Engineered > Artificial ecosystem >... | reverse complement strand
ACCTTGCTGAGCGAGCCGAGTGTGAGGATCGGCGCTTCGGGCTCGAACGATGCGATCGGCGGTGGCGGTGGCGCGTCGAACCACAGCTCGCGTTGGACGAGGTCTTCGATGACGGGCACGTGGAACTCGGCGGCAAGACGCGCGATCTCGGCGCGCCGGCGTTCGGACAGGACCACGCCCACCGGATTGTGGAAGTCAGGCACCAGGTAGACCATCCGCGGCAGCGACCGCGTCAGCAGCTCGGCCAGCTGGTCGGTTCGGGCCCCGGAGGCGTCGACATCGATGCTGTGCAGCCGCACGCCCGCGGCGTGGAGCACGTCGATCGCGCCGGCGTAGCTGGGCGTCTCCATCACTGCCGGGGCCCCCGGCTCCAGGTACAGGCGGGCAGCGAGCAGCACGGACTGCACCGCGCCGGTGCTGATGAGCACTTGCGCCGGGGTGGTCGGCAGCCCCTGACGGGTCAGCCGCTCAGCGACGACCTCGCGCAGCAGCCCTAGCCCCTGCGGCACGTAGCCGTGCCCGCTCAGCCAACCTGCGAGATCAGCGGCCTTCAGCCCTGCCATGACGTCAGCGACCTCGGGCGCGCACTCGACGGCGGCGGCGGTGAACTCCAGGGTCTGTGTCGACTCGCCGGAGAGGTCCCGGAGGATGGCGTGGCCCTCCAGCTCCTCGACCAGGCGACGGTTGCCTTCGTCGGGCTGCCCGGGGAGCATCCGGACCCAGGTACCGCTGCCCTGGCGTGCCTCCAACCGGCCGGTGCGCTTGAGGTGCTCGAACGCCGCCACCACGGTGCTGCGGCTGACACGCAACGCCGTTGCAAGGTGTCGCTCTGGGGGCAGCGGCGTCCCACCTGCCAGCCGCCCGTCGTCGATCGCCCGGTCCAGCGCCGCGGCCAGCCGCTGGTACAGCGGCCCCTCGCCTACGGTCCATTCGCCCAGCACGTCGGGCAAGCGGGACAGTTCCACCGCCATTTCCATACCAGTTCTCGTTGATTGGTCTGGCAAGGGTGCCACATCATGGGGTCCAACGACAACCTTTGGCCAACCAATCAGGCCAATATCCATACCAATTGTTCGTCGGGAGGTGGCGTGATGGAGCGGCTGGCGGCCAGGACCGGACTGCCCGTGACGCTGCTGGGCGCCCTGGCGACGGTCTATGTGGTGTGGGGCTCGACCTACCTCGGAATCAAGGTTGCGCTTGAGGGCTTCCCGCCCATGCTGCTGGGCGCGTTCCGCTTCCTGGCCGCCGGCGCGGTGCTGTATGCGTGGACCGGGCGTCGCCGGGACCTGCCCCGCGCCGGCGCGAGGCAGTGGCTCGCCGCGGCCGTGACCGGCGGTCTGATGCTGGTGGGCGGCAACGGCGCAGTGACCTGGGCCGAGCAGCGCATCGACTCGGGCGTCGCCGCGCTGCTGGTCGCCACCGTGCCGCTGTGGATGGCAGTGCTCGCTCGGGTGTGGCAGTCCGAGCGCCTGCGCGGCACCGCTGTGGTCGGGCTGCTGGTCGGCTTCGCCGGCGTCGGTGTCCTCGTGCGACCCTCCGGCGACAACGTCGCGCTGCTGCCGTCGCTGGCCGTGCTCGCCGGGGCGCTGTCGTGGGCGCTGGGGTCGATCTACGTCCGCAGCGCGCCGCTGCCGTCGCACGCGCTGCGCAGCACCAGCATGCAGATGCTCGCCGGCGGTGCGCTGTTCGGGGTCATCGGACTGGCGACCGGGGAGGCTGCGCGTCTGGATCTGGCGGGGGTGACCTGGCGGTCGGCCGGGGCGCTGGTGTACCTGGCCGTGTTCGGGTCGATCATCGCGTTCTCCGCGTACACGTGGCTGCTGCGCAACGCCAAGCCGTCAATCGTGTCGACGTACGCCTACGTCAACCCGTTCGTCGCCGTGCTGCTGGGCGCCGTGCTGCTCGCCGAGCCGGTGACCAGCGGGATGGCCGTCGCTGCCGGGCTGATCATCGTCGGGGTGGCGTTGATCGTGACGCCGGCGCGAGGGCGCCGGGCAGCCCGCGTCGCTCAGGCGCCCCGCGGAACCATCCCCAACACGACCGCAAGGCCGAGCACCGAGCGCGCCGCGTAGGGGTTGCGCCACAGCCCGCCGTGGTTGGCGCCGTCCCAGAACAGCTGCTGTGGGTGGTCCATCGCCATGCCGGGGTTGGCGATCGACTTGTCGTTGCGCAGGTCATGGACCAGCATCGCCGCCATCAGCGTGTTGGAGGTCGACGGGTCGAAGACCTCGACGCCGAAGCGGCTCGCGCCGGCGTACGCCGCGGCCAGCGCCCGGTTGCGCAGCACCGACCGGGTGCGCGTGGGCGGGGCGACGTTGACCGAGGTCAAGATCCCCTCGGCGTGTGCTGTGGTCGCCCGCCAGCGCTGCAGCCGCTTGGCGAGCGCGTAGTTGGGCCCCTGCTGCTTGACCAGGCAGTCGGCGATCCCGACGCGTCGGCCGTCGGGGGTGGTCAGCAGTCGCTCGTAGTTCGGCGCGAACAGCCGACCTCGCGTCGCGGTCCTGGTGATGCCCTTGAGCAGGCTGGTGACCCCCTGGTCGGCGTAGCTGCGTCGTGACCACTCGACGACGTCCTCGGGGACTGCGAACACGTCGGTCGGTGTGGCCAGCACGGCGAGCGACACGTCGTCGCGCGTCCCGAGCAGGTGGGTGGCGACCGCGTCGACAGCCATCGAGACACGGACGTGCGTCGCCCCGTCGGCGTACACGTAGTTGCCCACTGTCAACGGGCCGTCGATGCCTCGCAGCCACTGCGCGACCTCAGGCAGCCCCGTGACCAGGTCCACGCCAGCGACCGCAGCGATGTCGTCGTCGCTGTCACCGTGGTGCCGCGGCGTCCTGGTGGGTACCAGCGCCCGGCCCGCCCCCTGGCGGACTGTGGCGATGATGCGCTCCCAGATCGCCGCGTTGGGCAGGTCCACGGGAACGACGGTGGCGCGCCAGCGGCTCAGCGAGTGCAGCGGTCCCATCTCCGCGCCGGCGCCGAGCACCACCACGGTGTGCTCGGACAGGTCCAGCCAGTCGGGGTTTGCCATTACCGCCCGGATCGCCTCGGCGAAAGTGGGTTCCACCGTGCCGTTGGCCGTCCAGGTGTCCAGCTGCCGGTGCAGGTCGTCGCCGGACAGCCGACCGCCCCGGTATGGGACGCTGAGCTGTCCGGGACCGATCTCGCGGTGTCCGCTGACCTCGACGGTGTGCAACGGCTGTGTGGTGTCGGCGCCGACCGCATCGATCAGCGGCATCCGCCGGCCGTCGCGGACGAACTCGAACCGGCCGTACAGCGAGTCGAGGCCGGCGCGCGCCAGCGTCGCGGGCTCGTGGCGCGTGGTCATGCTGGCCTCGAGCAGCCGGCGGGCGTAGCCCAGGTAGCTGTCGCGCCAGTCCGACGCCTGCTCGATGGCGTCTGCCAGCGCGGGGTCGACGGTCCTGGCTGCGTCGGCGAACACGCCCCGCCCGGTAGCGGTCGTCGACCGCCGGCCGTCGACCTCGGGAAAGGCCACGCCCTGATCGTCGGTCGCGCGTGCGTTCATCGAGGGCCTCCGCCACCGGTCGGGAATGCGGTCAGACCCTAGTGCCCTCGACGCACGCCCGTCACTCCTTGTCGACGACGTCCATGACCCGCCCCTGCAGCGCCGCCGCGACCGCGACGAGGTTGGCCGCGGCCTGGCGCCCCGTGCTCGCCGACCACTCGTGGCGGTGATCGGTCTCCGTGTACGACGGACCGGGGCCGGGGCCCATGTTCCAGTAGGTCCACGCCTGCCCCGGCACCGTGAAGCCGATGTCGATCAGTGCGCCGGCGATCTGGCTGATGACGTGGTGGGCGCCGTCCTCGTTGCCGGTGACGACGACGCCGGCGACCTTGTTGTACGCCACGTAGGTGCCGTGGTCGTCGGTCTGGGAGATCAGCGCGTCGAGCCGCTCCAGGACCCGCTGGGCGACGCTGGAGTGCTGGCCGAGCCACGTCGGGGTCGCCATCACGAGGATGTCGCTTGCCAGCACCTTCTCGCGGATGTCCGGCCACTGGTCTCCGTTGCCCATGTCGTCTTCGACGCCGGGGAGGATGCGGTGGTCGACGGCCCGGACCGTGTCGACGTCAACCCCCCGGTCGCGCAGTGCCTGCTCGACGACGCTCGCCAGCGCGGCGGTGTTGGAGTCCGACGGCGACGGCTTGAGGGTGCAGTTGATGATCAGCGCTCGCATGTCGCCAGACTGACCGCGGCCAGGCGGCCTAAACCGTCAGCGCCGATCCTGCGCGAACGGGAACCGCTCCCGGGTCTGGGCCACGACCGCTGGGTTCACGTCGGCGAGCAGCAAGGTCTCGGCTTCCGCGCCGGCGGCCAGCGTCCGGCCCATCGGGTCGACGATGCGGCTGTCACCGGTGTAGCGCAGCTTGCCGCCGTCGCCGACGCGGTTGCATCCCACGACGTACGCCTGGTTCTCGATCGCCCGCGCCTGCAGCAGCGTCGACCAGTGGTGTCGCCGCGTGTCCGGCCAGTTCGCCGGCACGACGTAGCAGTCCGTGCGGGACGCGGTGGCCCAGAACTCGTCGGCGAAGCGCAGGTCGTAGCAGATGAACGGCGTGATCCGGACGCCGTCGATGTCGACGGTGACGAACGACTCACCGGCCGCGAAGTGCTCGTGCTCACCCGAGTAGGTGAACGGGTGGATCTTGCGGTACCGGTGTGCCTCCCCGTCCGGGCCGGCGAACACCAGCGTGTTGAACGGGCGGTCGGCGTCCTGGGTCCGCTCCGGAATCGTCCCGCCCACCCACAAACCGTGGCGCTTGGCCTGCTCGGTCAGGAACTGCGTGCTCGGACCGCCTTCGGGCTCCGCGGTGACGTCGGTGCGCATCGAAAAGCCCGTCGAGTACATCTCCGTCAGCAGCACCAGTCGTGCGTCTGCAGCGGCCGCTGCCGCGATCCAGGGGGCGAGCCGTTCGAAGTTCGCCTCGGGCTCCTCCCACACGATGTCGTGCTGCACCGCCGCGACCCGCAACCGCGTCATCTCGGGCGCCTAGCGCTGCGCTGCTTGAGGCGCTTCATCGCTTCAGCTTGCCGAGGCGGGCGATGCCCTCCTCCAGCGCGTCCTCGTGCTTGCAGAACCCGAAGCGCACCAGCGACTGCCCGCGCCGCGGGTCGACGTAGAACGCGGCGTTGGGGACCGCGGCCACACCGATCTCGGCTGGCATCGACCGGCAGAACGTGAACCCGTCGTCGAAACCGACCGGCCGCACGTCGGCGGTGACGAAGTAGGTGCCCTGCGGGGGGTAGACCTCGAACCCGACGTCGCGCAGGCCCGCCACGAGTCGGTCGCGGCGGCGGCGGTAGCCCTCGGTGAAGTCGGTGAAGTACTCGTCGGGAAGGCCCAGCGCTTCGACGACGGCGTACTGGAACGGATGGCCGTTGGTGAACGTCATGAACTGCTTGGCGGTGCGCAGCGCGGTGGTCAGCTCCGGGGGCGCGCAGGCCCAGCCGATCTTCCAGCCGGTGACCGAGAACGTCTTGCCGGCCGAGGAGATCAGCACGGTCCGTTCGCGCATGCCGGGCAGCGACGCCAGCGGCACGTGCTCGCCGTCGAACACCAGGTGCTCGTACACCTCGTCGGTGATGGCGATCACGTCGTGACGCCGGCACACGTCGGCGATGGTGGCCAGCTCCGCGGGGGAGAAGACCTTCCCGGTCGGGTTGTGTGGCGTGTTGACGATGATCGCGCGGGTCTTGGGTGTGATGACCGCCGCCAGCTCGTCGGGGTCCACCGAGAAGTCCGGCGGGCGCAGCGTCACCACTCGCTCCGATGCACCCGCCATCGCGATGCTGGCCCGGTAGCTGTCGTAGTACGGCTCGAACATCACGACCTCGTCGCCGACGTCGCACAGCGCGATCAGCGCCGCGCAGATCGCCTCCGTGGCACCGGCGGTCACCGTGACCTCGGTGTCCGGGTCGTAGTCCAGCTGCCAGAACCGCTGCTGGTGGCCGGCGATCGCCTGGCGCAGCGCGGGCACCCCGTCTCCTGGGGCGTACTGGTTGCGATCCTCGCCGATGGCCTTGACGGCCGCGTCCTTGACCTGCTGCGGGGCGGGGAAGTCCGGAGCGCCCTGCCCGAGGTTGACCGCGCCGTGGCGCAGGGCCAAGGCCGTCATCTCGGAGAAGATCGTGGTGCCGAAGCCCTGCAGGCGGGACGTGAGGTGAGGCAGTCGCTGGGTCATCGGCAGCGAGCATAGGCCCGCCACGGGCAAGACGATTGCCGCGCCCCGACGCGCGGGGATAGGTTGGCCGACCCAACCGCCCCACCGGAAGCAAGGACGTGTCATGGTCGAGGAGAACCCCACCACCCTGTCCGACGGCGAGATCGAGACGATCCTGCCGGGCGTCGGCGCCGTGACCGCCACCGCGGACCCGACCGACGGCACCGACGCCGACGGCACCGACTCGGACGGCAGCGACGCCGACGGCAGCGACGGCGACGCGACCGACAGCACCGACGGCGACAGCACCGACGGCGACGCCGGCGACGCCGACGGCACAGACGCCTGATCGCTGAGGACGGCGCCGGCAGCCTGGGGGAGACCCCGGGCGCCGGCGCGCTGGCACGCTGCGTCGGCGACACCGAGCGGTTCGTCGCCGAGCACTGGGGGCACCGGTCGCACCTGTACTCCGGCGTGGACATCAAGGGACTGCTCAGCCTCGACGACGTCGACCACATCCTGTCGACGATGGCGCTGCGGGCGCCGGCGTTCCGGGTCATCAAGGGCGGCGCGACGCTTCCGCAGTCGTCGTACACACGGCGTGCGCGGATCGGCTCGCGGACCATCACCGACCTGATCGACGTCGCACGGGTGCATGACCACTTCGCCGCCGGCGCGACGATCGTGCTGCAGGGGCTGCACCGGTACTGGCCCCCGGTGACCGACCTGTGCCGCGGCCTCGAAGGTGAGCTGACCAACGCGGTGCAGGCCAACGCCTACATCACGCCGCCGGTCGCACAGGGGTTGCGCGTCCACGCCGACAGCCACGACGTCTTCGCGGTGCAGACGCACGGCCGCAAGCAGTGGGTGCTGTACGAAGGCGACCAGCAGCCCGCGCCCGACGGGACCGGCGGAACGCCGACGTTGGACACCCAGCTGCAGCCCGGCGACTGCCTGTACCTGCCCCGCGGCGTCCACCACGCCGCGCGCACCGTCGACAGCCCAAGCATCCACCTGACCCTGGGCGTCAAGGCGGTGACGTGGGCCGAGGCCTTCCGCCGGCACCTCGACGCGGTGTTCGACGACCCGTCGCTGCAAGAGTCGCTGCCGGCGGGGTTCGCCGACGCCGGCGACGCGTTGCACGACGAGGCTCATCGGCGTGGTCGGCTGCTTGCCGAACGCATCGCACAGCAGCTCGATGACGTGCATGCGCTCGCAGCGGTCAGCGCGGCCGCCGAGCGCTTCCGTGTGGGACGCACGGCGTCCCGGCGGGGGCAGCTGGCGCAGATCCTTCTGGCCGGCAGCCTCGACGCCGCCACGGTGGTGCAGGTCCGCCCGGATGCCTTCCCGTCGCTCACCCGCGACGGCGACCGCGTCACCGTGCACCTCGGCGATCGGGCGCTGCGGCTCCCCGGACACGTCGAAGAGCCGCTGACCGCCCTGCTGACGATCCCGCGCATCGCCGTGCGGGACCTGCCCGGCACGCTCGACGAGGCCGGCCGGCTGACCCTGGTGCGGCGGCTGATCCGCGAGGGCGTCCTCACGGTCGTCGATGGTTGAGCGGTTCAGCTGCGCCGAGCGGTCGCTGGCGCTCGGCGAGCCCTGCTACGGCACGGCGTCGCAGGTGCGCCGGTGGCTGCTGGTCGAGCAGCCGGGAGCGTGGGGCGCCACCGCGGTCATGGAAAGTGGGCTACCCATCGAGGTGGCCACCCGCCTGCGGGCGATCGCGCGGGGGTGCGGCGCCCGCCTGCTGCTGATCCGCCGCCACGGCCGCTCCGCGCCGGAGCGCCGCAGCGCGTTCGCCGTCACCTCGACCGCCGACATCCGACGGGTCGAGCGCTTCTGGTTCGACGACCCCGCCCAGCTGCTGGCCGTCGACTGGGCACCGCTGCTGACCTTCGACGCCGTGGGGGGCGAGGTCGTCGACGACCCGCTGTACCTGGTGTGCACCAACGGCAGTCACGACGCGTGCTGCGCGCGGTTCGGCCGCCCGGTCGCCAAGGCGCTCGACAGCGTTGTGGGCGACCACGTGTGGGAGGCGTCGCACTTCGGAGGCGACCGGTTCGCAGGCAACCTCGTCGCCCTGCCCGACGGCATCTACTACGGCCGCGTGACGCCCGATAACGCCTCCCGGCTGATCGAGTTGCACCGTGGCGGGCGGATCGACCCAGCGCATCTTCGAGGGCGGTCGTTCCAGCCGTTCGTCGCCCAGGCCGCAGAGCACTTCGTGCGGCTCGAGCATGGCCTGGAGCACATCGACGAGGTCGCCGCCGGCGCGGTGGCGGACCTCGGTGACGGCATGTTCCGCGTGGGCGTCGCGACCGCGGCAGGGACGACGCTGGCGGTCACCGTGGCGTGCTCGGAGGCGGTGGACCCCCAGCAGCTGACGTGCCGCTCCACCAGCGAGGAGCACCCGCCGCGCTACCGGCTGGTCGAGCTGGCGTAGGTGGCCGCCCTCGCCCTGCTGCCCCTGCTGGTCATCCTGGCGAAGCTGTTACGACCCCATTAGGCGGGGACCCACTCCAGCGCGCGGGCGAGCAGCATGCCCAGCAAGATCCCGAGCAGCACCAGCGTGGCGATGAACACCTGCGTCGGCGTGCTGATGGCGTCGAACTCTTCCTTCACCCGGCGGGTGTCCTCCTTGAGGTTCACAGCCACTCCTGTCGTCGAGGCGGACGACTCGTGCGGCGTGGTCGTCCGCGTGGTGGTTGGTCGCTTCCTACCCAGATGACCGGAGCCGTGCACGTGGACGGTGGATCACCGCGTTACGTGGGCCGGGTCTGCGCCAACAGCAGGTCGACGACGTCCTCGAGGCGTCCGCTCTTGGCCAGCGCGTGGCGCTGGCGGTCCGACGAGGTCCCGCCTTCCAGCACCCCCTGGGCGGTGTCGCGGACCTGCTCGTCGTCGCCGTAGGCCTCCAGCGCCGGCCGGCAGTGGTCCAACAGCCGCGCGACGGCCTCGGCGGCCGGGACGGTCTCGCGCTGCAGCGGGTCGATCAGCATCTCCGTCACGCCGAACCGTGCGGCCCGCCACTTCGCTGCCCGCAGCAGCTCGGGCCGGATCGACGGGACCGGCCGCCCGGCGAGAGCGTCGTCGCGGGCGACCGTGGCCAGCGCCCTGCACAGGGCCGCGTGCAACACCGCCTCGTCGACCGTGGTGCAGGTGTCGGCGACCCGGAACTCCAACGTCCGCTGCTTGCGTGACAGCCGGACGTCCCAGTAGATCTGGCCGTCGTCGACCACGGTGCCGGTGTCGACCAGCGTCTGGACCACCTCGTCGTACTCGGCGGTGGAGGAGAACATCGCCGGGATGTGCGCGGTCGGCCAGCGCCACCACACCGTGGTGCGGTAGCTGGCGTACCCGGTGTCGTGGTTCAGCCAGTACGGCGAGCTCGCGGACAGCGCGAGCAGTGTCGACAACCAGGGCCGGACCCGGTTAAGCACCTCGACCGCCAGGGCGCGGTCCTCGAAGCCGATGTGGACGTGGCAGCCGCAGACCACCTGCTCCCAGACCACCTGCTGGTGCAGGTCGACGATGCGGGCGTAGCGCTCGTCCGGCGTCAGCACGCCGTCGCGCCAGTGCCCGAGCGGTGCAGTCCCCGAGGCGGCGACCGCACGGCCGGCGCGGGCGGCGCCGGCGACCAGCTCGCCGCGCAGCAGCGTCAGGTTGGAGCGGACCTCGTCAAGCGTCGAGCAGACCGCCGTCGCCGTCTCGACCATCGACTGCTTGATCTCGGCCTCGAAGCGGTTATCGCCGATGTCCTCGACCTCGAGCAGCACCTTGTCGCCGTCGTTGGACAGCGTCCTGGTGTCGGGGTCGACGACGTGGAACTCCTCTTCGACGCCGATCGTCAGCGGCGGCCCGTTCACCCTCTGCCCCGCCCCACCGCTGCCCAGTACAGCGGCGCGGCGACGTGTCGGACGACCGGGACGGCGCGGTACCAGCGGGGGACCGTGCGCTCCGCGGGGCCCGTCTGTGCGGCGTCGATCACCGCAGCCGCGACGAGCTCGGGGCGGCCCACGATCAACCGGCCCAAGGGGTTCTTCATGAGCCCGTCCTGGGGGAACTGCTCGGTGCGGATGAAGCCGGGGTTGAGCTGAGTGACCGACACCCCCCGGCGCTGCCAGTCCAGCCGCACCGTCTCGGAAAGCCCAACCACGGCGAACTTCGACGCGGCGTATCCCGGGGTGCCCAGCCCCACCTTGCCGATCACCGAGGCGACGTTGACGACGCGCGCCGGGGCACTGGCGAACAGCAGCGGCGCGAAGTGCGCCATGGCGCGGACGGTGCCGTACAGGTTGACGTCCATCGTGCGGTGGAAGTCGTCCAGGTCGGCCGGCCCGCGCAGCTGCCGGCCGAACGACGTGCCGGCGTTGTTGACCAGGACGTGGCAGGCGCCCAGCTCCTCGGTCACGAACTTCGCCAGCGCCACGACGTCTTCGTCGCTGGTTACGTCGACGGTACGCGGGACGATTCGCGCGTCGCCGGCGGCGAGCTGCTCGAGGCGCTCGGTGCGCCGGGCGGTCGCCACGACGGTCATGCCCTCGGCGGCCAATGCCCTGGCGGTCGCCTCGCCGATCCCCGCCGAGGCGCCGGTGACGACCGCGATCTTGCCGCGCAGCTGCAGACGGGTCACCAGTGGACCCCACGGAACAGAAACGACACGGCACGGCGCTCCGGACGGAAGCCGGGGTCCTCGTCGTCGTCCTCGCCCCGCGCGGCGGCGGAGTCCGGGAACAGGTGGTACCCGAAGTTCATGACGGCATCGACGACCTTGGGGGCGACGGCGTAGCTGACCTGCCCGATGTTCCCCAGCGTGGTGGCCTTACGCTTCGGACGGTCGTCGATCGCGGACACGATCATGTCCGCGGCCTGCTGCGGGGTCAGTGCGGGGAACGCCTTGTAGATGGTGGTCGGGGCGATCATCGGCGTGCGCACCAACGGCATGTGCACCGTGGTCACCGCGACGCCGTCGTCGACGATCTCCGTGCCGATCGAACGCGTGAAGGCGTCCAGCGCCGCCTTGGACGCGACGTAGGCGGAGAACCGCGGCTGGTTGGTCTGCACACCGATCGACGACACGTTGACGATGTGCCCGTACCCGCGCTCGCGCATCCCCGGCAGCAGACCCAGGACCAACCGGACCGCGCCGAAGTAGTTCAGCTGCATCGTGCGCTGGTAGTCGTGCATCCGGTTGTACGACAGGGCCACCGAGCGCCGGATCGACATGCCGGCGTTGTTGACCAGCACGTCGACACGGCGGTGGTCGGCAAGGACCTCGCCGATCAGCCGCTCGACGTCGTCAGGGTCCGACAGGTTCGCGGGGTGGACGTGCGCGACCCCGCCCTCCTCGGCGATCTCCTTGCGGACCATCTCCAGGTTCTCCCGCGAGCGGGCCACCAGCAGGACGGTCGCGCCCCGCCGAGCCAGCGTGCGCGCCAGCGCCTCGCCGATGCCCGACGACGCGCCGGTGACCATGACGACCCGGCCTCTGACCCGGTCGCGCTTGGCCAGCAGGCCCGGGACGTCCTGACGCAGGTTCGCCTTCCAGTAGTCCCACAACCGCTGCGCGTAGGTCTCCAGCCGTGGCACGCGGATGCCGGTGCCCTGCAGTGCGGCCTGGGTGTTCGTCGTGTCGAACCGGGTGGGGTTGAGCAGGTACTCCAGCGGTTGGCGGGGGATGCCCAGCCCGTACAGCAGTGTGTTCACCGCACGGTGCACCGGTGGCAGCGCGCCGACAACCGTGCGCAGCGGGCGGGGGATCACGCCTGCGGCGCGGGCGTCCAGACGAACCGGGAAGGTCGGGGCGCCGGCCGCCTTGGCGAAGATGTTGAACGCCTCGCCCAACTTCGGCGGGTCGGGATCGACGAGGTGGAACGTGGTGGCGTCCAGACCCGGCTGGTGGGCGATGTGGTCCAGCGCGTCGGCGACGAAGTCCACCGGGACGAGCATGGCACGGCCGCCTTCGAGGCCGATCAGCGGCAGCTGGCGCGGCAGCCGCGCGAGTTGCTCCAGTGCCGGGAAGAAGTGGTACGGCCCGTCGATCTTGTCCATCTCGCCGGTGCGCGAGTCGCCGACGACGATCCCCGGGCGGTAGATCCGCCACGCGCCCTCGTGCTCGGTGCGGACGACCTTCTCCGCCTCGTGCTTGGTCTTGAAGTAGGCGTGGTCGAGGCCGGTGGCCTCGGAGAACATGTCCTCGGTGAACGTGCCCGGGTAGCGGCCCGCCGCGGCGATCGAGCTGACGTGGTGCAGCACGCCCGCCCCGACCGCTTGGCAAAACTGCACGACGTGCCGCGTGCCGTCGACGTTCGCGCGGCGCTGCTGGACCGGATCGGCCTCCAGGTCGTACACGGCGGCGAGGTGGAACACGTGGTCGATGTCGCCCCGCAACGCGTCGAGTGTGGCGTCGTTGAGCCCCAGACCGGGCTGGCCGATGTCGCCGACGACCTCGGGCAGCTCGTCCTTGGTGACGCCAAAGCGCTCGCGCAGCGCCTCGAGCTTGTGCAGCGAGCTGGGTCGGACCAGCACGTGGACCTGCTCGCCCCGGCGCAGCAGTCGCTCGATCAGGAAGCGTCCGATGAAGCCGGTGCCGCCGGTGACGAAGTACGCCATCGCTCCTCCAGGGGGGTGAGTCCACGCCGTCAACAGCATTCGACGCGGCGTGCCCGCGAACCTGTCGCGGATGAGGCACCCTACGCGGCATGGATTCACTGTCGTTATTCGACGTGGAGCCTTCCCCCGCAGACCATGCGCCTCCCACCACCGTCGCGACGCCGGTCCGACGAGCCCATCCGCCGCACGCGGTGCGCGGCCCCGTGATGCTGGCCGTGGACGGCAACAGCCTGGCGCACCGGGCGTTTCACGCCTACGGCCGTGTCGACGAGTCGCTGGGCGTCGCGCGGGGCGGGCTGTACGGCTTCGTCGCGCTGCTGTCGGCGCTGTGTGAGAAGGTCGGCGCCGACGGTCTGGTCGTCGGTTTCGACTGCCGCGCCGGCTCCGAGCGCAAGCGTCGCTTCGCGGACTACAAGGCCAACCGGTCCGACAAGGACCCGGCGCTGTACGACCTGCTCGACGAGGCGCCCACCGTGCTTGTGGAGCTCGGCGTGCCGGTCGTCGTGCCGGTGGGATGGGAGGCCGACGACGTCGTGGGCTCCGCCGCCAGCGCCGCCGGCGCGGCCGGCTGGCACTGCGTGGTCGCCACCTCCGACCGTGACGCGTTCGGCCTGATCTCCGACACGACGACCGTGCTGCGGCTGCGCAGCGGGCTGGACAACGCGGTCGCGTACACGCCGGCGGTCTTGCGCCGCGAGCTTGGCATCGCCCCCGAGCAGTACGTCGAGTTCGCGGCGCTTCGCGGTGACACGTCCGACAACCTGCCGGGGGTGCCGGGCATCGGCCCCTCCCGCGCCAAGGCGCTGCTGCAGGCCTTTCCCACGGTCGCCGCTGCGGTCGCCGATCCGATCGGCTGCCGCAGCGTGCTGGGCAAGGCGGTGGGCCAGGCGCTGATCGACGACGTCGCGTCCGACGCCTCGGTGTTCGCCCGCAACGTCGACCTCATGCGCATCCGGCGCGACCTGGCGGTCGACATCGACGCGTGCCGCCGCACCGCCTCGACGGATCGCATCGAGCGGTGCCTGCGCGACTGGGGCCTGCCGATGCTGATCCGCCGGGTGACCGCGGCGATCGGGGCGCGCCCGGAGCCGGTGCCCCCGCCCGCGGCGCCCGTCGCGTAGCCGGGGACTGTCACGACCCCTCGGTACCCTGCCGTGGACATGGACGACTCCCAACCCGCGCAGCCGGTCGGGCGGGTCATCGGCACCGATGACGCGACGCCGCTGGAGTTCTGGGTGGCTGTGGCCCCCGGCCGCTACCTGCAGCTCGACGACGTGGTCGCGCTCGAGCGTGACCTGCCCGGCGGGGAGACGGTGCGGATGTACGGGGCCGTGGCGCAGGTCCGCGCCCGCCACGAGGGCGCCCGGTACGACAGCGACGTGTTTCTGGTCGCCGACGGCATCCTGCCCGCCGAGGTGTCCGAGGCCGCCCAGGTGCAGGCCACCCGCTTCGAGCCGGAGATCTTCGTGCCGCCGGTGCCTGGCTCGCCGGTGCGCAAGGCGGTCGGCGAGGAGCGGCACACCGCGCTGTTCTTCGACCAGATGGAGCACCGCCTGCCCGCGGGGATGACGCGTGACGACGAGCCGCTGTATCTGAACCTGGAGTTCCTCGACGGCACCCGCGGGGCGCACGTCAACATCAGCGGGGTCTCGGGCGTGGCGACGAAGACGACCTACGCCACGTTCCTGCTGTACTCGCTGTTTCACTCGGGGGCGCTGGGCGCCGAGGCGATGAACGCCAAGTCGTTGATCTTCAACGTCAAGGGCGAAGACCTGCTGTTCCTCGACCACGCCAACACCCGCCTGGACGACGAGCAGCGGGAGCGCTACGCCCGGCTGGACCTGCCCGCCGGCGCGTTCGGGTCCGTGGCGGTGTTCGCACCGCCGCGCCGGGGCGCGTCCAGCGGCGCGCCCGATGTCGCGCACCGCAGCGAAGGGGTGACGTCGTTCTTCTGGTCCCTGCTGGAGTTCTGCCGCGACGGGTTGCTGGAGTTCCTGTTCGCCGACGCCGAGGACGACAGACAGCAGTACACGATGGTGCTGCACCAGGTGATGGCCAAGCTCAAGGACGTCGGTGACCTCGGGGACGGCGGCGTCCGCCTTGACGGCGAGGCGGTGCGCGAGTTCCGCCGGTTGGTCGACCTGGTCGTGGCCAAGCTCGAGGACGAGGAGACGCGCCACGAGTGGGCGGGCCGTGCGATCGGGCAGGGGACGGTCAACGCGTTCATCCGGCGGCTGGTCTCTGCCGTGCGGCACGTCGAGCACCTCATCCGTGGCGATCTCGCCAACCCGGAACGCCACCGCATCGACACCCAGCGACAGGTGACCGTCGTCGACCTGCACAACCTCAACGACCGCGCCAAGCGGTTCGTCGTCGGGGTGGTGCTGCGGCGCACCTTCGACGCCAAGGAACGCAGTGGTCAGGCCAGGCCCCTGACGTTCGTGGTCCTCGACGAGCTGAACAAGTACGCCCCCCGCGAGGGGTCCAGCCCCATCAAGGAGATCCTGCTCGACGTCGCCGAGCGCGGCCGGTCGCTGGGGATCATCCTCATCGGGGCGCAGCAGACCGCCTCGGAGGTTGAACGCCGCGTGATCGCCAACTCCGCGATCCGCGTCGTGGGCCGGCTCGACTCGGCCGAGGCGGGACGCGACGAGTACGGGTTCCTGCCGTCGGTGCAGCGCCAGCGGGCGACGATCCTCAAGCCGGGGACGATGCTGGTGTCACAGCCGGAGCTGCCGATCCCGCTCGTGGCGCAGTTCCCGTTCCCATCCTGGGCCACGCGGCCGAGCGAGGCAGGCGCCAACCCCACTGCGACCGCGGCGCCCGACGACCCGTTCGACGGGCTGACCGCGCCGTCGGAGATGCCGTTCTAAGAGCGCAGCTTCTCCGCGACGGAGTGGAAGGCCATGCCGTACTGGCGGGCGATCTCGATCTCGTCGTCGCTCAGGCCCTGCTTGGACTCGTCGCCCATCGGCGAGAAGTGCGTCGGCCCGTACGGGCCGCCACCGGTGCGGGTGGAGTTGATCTGCTCGATGCCGTAGCCGGCCGGGACGATGACCATGCCGTGGTGGTAGGCGAACGTCGACATGGTCAAGATCGTCGACTCGTGCCCGCCATGGATGGTGGCGGTGCCGGTGAAAAAGCCCGCGGCCTTGCCGGCCAGCGCGCCCTTGGTCCACAGCGGCCCGGTCTGGTCAAGGAAGTTCTGCAGCTGCGCGGCGGCATTGCCGTAGCGCGTCGGCGAGCCGAACAGGATGCCGTCGAAGTCCGGCAGCTCGTCGACCTCGGCCAGGGGGACGTCGGCCTGGGGCTCCTGGGCCTCCTTGGCGCCTGACCGCTCGAGCACCTCGTCCGGGATGAGCTCGGGCACCCGGCGAAGGTGCGCCTCACCGCCGGCTTTGCCGACGCCCTCGGCGAGCGTCTGCGCCAGCTCAAAGGTGGTGCCGTACATGGAGTAGTAGACGATGCCGATCGTGGCCATGGTGATGTCCTGAAACGTCGCGTTTGGGGTCGTTGTCGTACTACCGATGCGGCGGGTGGGTTACACATCCGGCATGGACGAGCGACGGCTGGTCAAGGTGAGCAAGTACCTGGCCAAGCACCTGCGCCACCAGCCCGAGCGGCTGGGTCTCACGCTGCAGCCGGGGGGATGGGTGCGCATCGACGAACTGCTCGAGGCGTGCGAGGCGGCAGGCTTTGACCTCAGCCGTGCCGAGCTGGAGTCGGTCGTCGCGCGCAACGACAAGCAGCGCTTTGCGACCGACCCGACGGGCGAGCTGATCCGCGCGAGCCAGGGCCACAGCATCCCCGTCGATCTCGGCCTGGAGCCGGTGGCGCCGCCGGCGGTGCTGTACCACGGGACGGGCGCCGGCTCGGTCGAGGCGATCCTTCGCCAGGGGCTGCGACCCATGGGGCGCCATCACGTCCACCTGTCACCGGACACGGCGACGGCCC
>Ga0247713_1000852_pt1 | contig 16807 bp, 17 predicted proteins | sample 21E_NmetaG_FD_189936 | JGI IMG/M metagenome (GOLD analysis project Ga0247713, IMG submission 189936) | Soil microbial communities from hillslope of Landscape Evolution Observatory, University of Arizona, Oracle, AZ, United States - 2-1-E_N | ecosystem: Engineered > Artificial ecosystem >... | reverse complement strand
CCCTCGGGCCCTGGCGAGCCGTCAACGTCCGCGCGAAACACCGCACCCTGCCCTCGTGGCTGCGCGGCGTGCTGGCCGCCATGCACCTGCGCTGCCGCGGCCCCGACTGCGACCGGCCCATCAACTGGACCCACGCCCACCACATCACCGACTGGGCCGCCGCGCGCACCACCGACTTGAACGACACCTGCCGCTGTGCCACCACCACCACGACCTCATCACCACCAAAGGGTGGAACGCCACCCTGGACCACACCACCGGCGTGGTCACCTGGACCAGCCCCGACGGCCGCACCATCCACGCCCCCCCAACCAAGGCTGAAGGCGACGGGGGGGTGGCGCGGCCGGCGGTGCTTCGCTCGTGGGAAACCGGCCGCTCAGTGCTCGATCTGCAACAGCCCCGCCAGGTCGGTGGCTGCGGCGGCCGGGTCCTTCGCGTCCGTGATCGCACGGACCACGACCAGGCGGCGGGCGCCGGTGGCGAGCACCTCAGGCGCGGTGTCGGTGGCCATGCCGCCGGTGACGAACCACGGCCGGTCGCCGGCGACCGCGGCGGCATGGCGAAGCGGGTCCAGGCCGATCGGCGGGCGACCCTCCTTGGTCGGCGTGGGGTGCACGGGACCGACGGAGAAGTAGTCGCAGTCCTCGGCGAGGGCGTGGTCGATCTGCTCGGTCGTGTGGGTGGAGCGGCCGACGAGCCGCTCGGCGCCGACCACCATACGTGCCTTGGTGGGGGCGACGTCGGACTGGCCGACGTGGACACCGTCGGCGTGGACCTCGGTCGCCAGGGACGGATCGTCGTTCAGGACGAACAGCGCGTCGTAGCGGTCAGCAGCGTCGCGGAACACCGCCGCGGCTGCCCGCAGCTCGCCGGCGCCGGCCTCCTTGTCGCGCAGCTGCACGATGTCCACTCCCGCCGCCAAAGCGGCGTCGAGCAGGTCCGCGAGGTCACCCTGTTCGACCCGGCGGTCCACACAGAGGTAGAGCCGCGCATCGGCCAGCCGACGACGCCGCCACGCACCATCGCGCGTCACGCAACATCCCGCGGCCGGCGTGAGGGTGCGCTCACAGCGCCGGGTCGGCGAGGTTCAGGCCGGTGAGGCGCTCCTCCAGTCGGGCGATCTCCACGGCGACCTCTTCGATGTCGCGGCCGAGCTGCACGTCGAACTGGGGATAGAGGATGTGCAGGCTCGTCTCCGCCGCACCGATCTGCCACCCGATCGAATCGCAGAACTCGCCGAGGGCGAACTCCCACGTGAACAGGGCCTCCGAGCCGGTGTCATGCACCCACTCGGTGAGGTAGCTGTTGGCACGCCGCGCGTACTGCAGCACGCCTCGTCGATCCTTCTGGACCGCGACGAAGCCGAAAGCCAGAAGGTCCTGGTGGAACGGGTCAGCGGCCAACGCGTCGCTCATAGTGGCAGGATAACGGGACGGGCCAGCGTCCCGAGCGATACCCGGACAGGACGGCCTCCCCGGTTCCGGGCCGCTGTCGCCGTAGACTGCACCCCCGTTATGGACATCACCTCACGGCAGGACGCGTCCACCGGCACCATCATGGTGGGCAGCCTCCTCGCGGGCCGCTACCGCCTGGTGGAGCGAGCCGGCGCCGGCGGCATGGCGACGATCTTCCTGGCGCGCGACGAGACGCTCGACCGCGACGTGGCCGTCAAGGTTCTGCACTGGCACCTCGCCGACGACCCGGTTCTGCTCGAGCGCTTCCGCACGGAGGCGCGGCACGCCGCCTCGCTGCTGCACCCCTCGGTGGTCAACGTGTTCGACCAGGGCGTGGCCGACCTGCCCTACATCGTCATGGAGTACGTCAACGGCCCGTCGCTGCGCGAGGTGCTGTCGGAGCGGGGCAGGCTCACCCCCGGCGAGGCCCTGGCCATCATCGAGCCCGTCTGCCACGCGCTGGCCCGCGCCCACGCCACCGGGCTGGTGCACCGCGACGTCAAGCCCGAGAACGTCCTCATCGCCCCCGACGGCACCCCGAAGGTGGCCGACTTCGGCATCGCCCGCGCGGTCGCCGAGACCGGCCACACCCAGACCGGCGCGCTGATCGGCAGCGTCCACTACCTGGCGCCCGAGCTCGTGGACGGCCACGAGGCGACCCCCGCAAGCGACCAGTACGCGCTCGGCATCCTGCTGTTCGAGCTGCTGACGGGCCGCAAGCCCCTGCCCGCCGACAGCCCGATGGCGATCGCCGTCCGCCACGCCCGCGAGAGCGTGCCGGCCCCCAGCGAGTTCGTCTCCGACGTCTCGCGGGCCCTGGACAAGGTGGTCGCACGGGCCACCGCGCTCAAGCCCGACAAGCGCTTCCCAGACCTGATCGCCCTGGTCACCGCGCTGCGGGCCGCCGTGCCCGGGGGAGCGCGTCCCGTGACCGTGACGGCCGGCGACGGCGCCGAGCACACGCTCATCATCCCCGCAGACCCTCTCAAGACCGTCTCGCTGTCTGCTGCCGACGACGCCGAGGAGTCCCCGACCGACGCCGCGCCCTCCCGGCACCGACCGCCCCGCCGCCGCCGGCGCCGCGGCCTGGTGACGGTCCTCGTGGCGCTGCTGCTGCTCGGCGCTATCGCCGGCGGGGCCTTCGCGGCCTGGAACTACCTGCTCGCCCCCGCGACCGGCGTGCCGCAGCTCGTCGACCTGCCCGTGGACGAGGCCGAGGCCCAGCTGGATGCCCTGGGACTGTCGCTCACCGTCAGCGGCGAGGAACACCACTTCGACGCGCCCGCGGGCCAGGTGCTGGCACAGGACCCGGGTCCCGGCGCGCAGCTTCGCCGGGGCGGCTCGGTGGCGGTCGTGGTGTCCGCCGGCCGTGCGCCGGCGGCCATGCCGAGCGTGGTGGGCGAGAGCCGTGACGAGGCGGTGGCGTTGCTGGAGGGACCCGACTACCGCTTCGCGGTGCGCGTCGACGAGGAGTACTCCCGCACCGTGCCCGCCGGGCAGGTGCAGGCCCAGGAGCCGGAGGAGGGTGCCGCCCTGACCCAGGGCGACCAGGTGATCATCAACGTCTCGCTGGGGGTCCGGCAGGTGAGCGTCCCGGACCTGTCCGGCATGGACGGCGACGAGGCGCAGAGCGCGCTGTCCGACGCCGGGCTGCGGGCGGAGGTCGCCGGCGAGTACAGCGACGAGGTCCCCACGCCCGGCGACGTCATACGCCAGTCGCCCGCGGCCGGCGCCGAGGTCGACGAGAACAGCGTCGTGCAGGTGACCGTCTCCCGCGGACCGGCCAGCGTCAAGGTGCCCGACGTCCGCGGCGACGACATCGACGAGGCGGCCGCCGAGATCGAGAACGTCGGCCTCGTCGCCGACGTCGTGTCCGACCGGCGCCCGCGGTGGTTCGAGAGCTGGCGGGTCGGCCGCGTCGACAAGCAGGATCCCGACCCCGGCGCGAACGTGCGGCGCGGCTCGACGGTCACCCTGTACACCTTCGCCGACGAGTAAGCCGCTCAGGCACCGCCACGAGTCAACGGCCACGCGGCCGCCAGGACCCGCCGGACCACGTCGGCGGCGCGCCGGCAGTCGGCCGTCGACACATCGGGGTGGGTGACAAGACGGACGGTGCGCGCGTCCATCGCCCCGGACAGGACGCCCTCCTCGGCCAGCGCGGTGACCACCGCAGGCGCGTCGACGCCCTCGATGTAGACGATGTTGGTCTGCACCTGCGCGAGGTCGACCCCGGCGTCGCACACCTCCTTGGCGGCCTCGGCGAGCAGGCGGGCGTTGGCGTGGTCCTCGGCCAGGCGCTCCACCATGTCCTCGAGAGCGACGAGGCCCGCCGCGGCGATGACACCCGCCTGGCGCATCGCGCCGCCGTAGCGGCGCCGCCACAGGCGCGCCTCGGCGATGGCGTCGGCGTCGCCGACCATGAGGCTGCCGACCGGCGCGCCGAGCGCCTTGGACGTGCAGAACATGAGCCCGTCGACCAGCCCCCCGTAGACGGCCGGCTCGACGCCGGCCGCCACACAGGCGTTGAACACCCGGGCGCCGTCCATGTACAGCGGCACACCCGCGGAGCGGCACACCCCGGCGACCGCGCGCAGGGCCTCCACCGGGTAGTACGTGCCGCCGCGCCGGTTGTGCGTGTGCTCGATCCAGACCAGCGACGTGGGCGTCAACGGGAAGGCGTCGGGCCGGATGGCCGCCGCGACCTGATCGGCGGTCAGCAGCCCGTAGCGGCCCGGGACCGTGCGGAACTGGACACCGGCGAGCAGCGCCCCGGCGCCCGCCTCGTAGTTGACGACGTGCGCGTCGGCCTCCACGACGACCTCGGTGGCGGGCCGCGCGAGCACCCGCAGCCACAGCTGGTTGCACATCACCCCGGAAGGGCAGAGCAGGGCGGCCTGGCGACCGAAGCGCTCGGCGGCGGCCTCCTGCAGCCGCAATATGGTGGGGTCCTCGCCGTACACGTCGTCACCGACCTCGGCCTCCGCCATGGCCTTGCGCATGGCGTCGGTGGGGCGCGTGACGGTGTCCGACCGCAGGTCGATCATCCCGGGATCTTAGGGTGACACCCGCCGGTGGGCGGGATAATGTGCCCTTCCCCGAAAGACAAGGCGGACATGGCCCGCGAGACACTGCTGGTTCGCACGTTCGTGGAGCTGACCGACACGCTCGTGAACGACTACGACGTGCTGGACTTCCTGTACCTGCTCTCCGACCGCGCGATCGAGCTGCTGGGGGGCGCCGCAGCGGGCGTGCTGCTGACCGACGAGCGGGGCAGCCTGCGGTTGGCCACGGCGTCCAGCGAACGCATGCGAATCCTGGAGCTGTTCGAGATGCAGAACGAGGAGGGTCCCTGTCACGATGCCTATGTCGAGGGCAAGCAAGTTGCCCGCCCGGACCTGGCAACCGTCCATGACGAGTGGCCGGCTTTCACCCCCCGGGCTCTGGAAGAGGGATTCCGTTCGGTCTATGCCTTCCCCCTGCGGCTGCGCGATCAGCGCATCGGCGCTCTCAACGTGTTCCGGGCGGAGACCGGCCAGTTCGCTCAGGACGATGTGGCCGTCGGCCAGGCCCTTGCGGACGTGGCGACGGTGGGCATCCTGCACGAGCGACTGATCCGCCAGTCGAGTGAGGTCGCCGGGCAGCTGCAGCTCGCGCTGAACAGTCGCGTCATCATCGAGCAGGCCAAGGGGATGATCGCCCAGGCCGGCAACGTCGAGGTGGGTGAGGCGTTCGCGCTGATGCGGGCCTACGCACGCAGCGGCAACCGCGTGTTGCGGGAGGTCGCTCGCGACATCGTCGAGGGGCGCCTGTCGGTCGAGGAGCTCACCTGAGCACTGATCGGTCGCGTTCGACGCTCCGCGGGACCTGCTGGGAGAGGTCCATCACCGGGATGGGAGCCACGTCGCGGCACACGATCGGCTCCGGGTCCTCCCCCTTGAGGGCGAGCATCCGAGCCGCGGCCTCGTCGAGGCGATCCTCGTCGAGCTCCCCGTTCCTGACGGCCGCGACCAGGGCATCACGCATCACCCCGGCGACGTTGCCGTCGGTCGCGAGGACCGCGTCGGCGCCCGCCCTGATCGCCATGACCACGGAGGTGTGGAAGTCCCAGGTCTGGTGGATGGCCCCCATGCCGACCGAGTCGGTCATCGCCACTCCCTCGAAGCCCAGCTCGCGCAGCAGCTCGTACGTCGGCGACGCCAGGCTCGCGGGGAGCGCGGGGTCCAGGGCGCTGAAAGCGACGTGGTTGACCATCACGAGCGGCACGCCCGCCTGGATCTGCGCGATGAAGGGCAGGAGGTCCTCGGCCCGTAGGGCCTCCAGGGGGACATCGACGTGGCCGCCGCTGATGTGGGTGTCCTCATGGGAGCGACCGTGGCCGGGGAAGTGCTTGGCGGTGGGCAGCACGCCGGCGGCGGCCAGCCCCTCGGAGAACGCGAGCCCGTATGCGGTGACGGTGTCCTGATCACCGGAGAACGAGCGGTCGCCGATGATGCCGCCGGCCGGTCCGTCGTCGATGTCCACGACAGGCGCGAGGTCGGCATCGACGCCGAACGACGACAGCTGCCTCCCGAGGTCGCGGGCGAAGTCGCGTACGTCCTGCGGCTCTCCGCGGGCGGCGAGTGTCCGCGCCGAGGACGTGCGGCCCAGGACGGCGCCGAAGCTCGACACGCGGCCCGGCTCCTCGTCGGTGGTGACCAGCAAGGCCCGGTCGGAGGCGCGGCGCAGCGACCGTACCAGCGCGCGGACCTGCCACTCGCTCTCGACGTTGGTCTTGGTGATGAGCACGCCGCCGACGCCCAGGCGAGCCACCTCGTCCACCAACGGATCGTCGGGGGCGGTGACCCCGGGCAGTCCGACGACCAGCACCTGCCCGGCCCGCTCCTCCAGGGACGCACCGTCACAGGCCACGTCGTCCGCGTCGGTGACGTCCGGCAGGGACGGTGCCGGCGTGGCACCCACAGGCGCCGGTGCAGGCGTCGCCGCCCCTGGCGCGGGAACCGTGCTGGCGAGCGCGACGCCGACCGCCGCACCGAGCCCGACCGCGAATCCCGCCACGAGCCAGACAGGCAGGAAGCGTAGGCCCCCCAACTAGCCTGCCTTGCGGACCACGACAGGATCGTCGCCGTGGTCGATCATCGCGCCGAGCTCGTCCAGGTCACCCGATCCGATGATGACCTCGCCTGACTTCACCTTCGCGGCGTACTCGTCGACGTACTCCTGTCCGGACAGCATCATCAGCTCGTACATGAGCTCGTCGGTGGCGCTGCGCAACGCGAACCGGTCCGAGTCGGACCGTCCGTAGCGGGCGGCGAAGTCCAGGGAGCGCCCGACACGGATACCCACGCGGCGTATCTTCGGGACCGTGGCGTGCGGCGGCAGGATCTCATAGGTGCCGATCATCGCCACGGGTACGACCGGTGCCCCGGTGCGCAGGGCGAGGCGCGCCGGACCGGTCTTGCCCCGGTACAGCCGGCCGTCGGGCGAGCGGGTGCCCTCCGGGTAGATGCCGAGCAGGCTTCCTGCCTCCAGGATCTGCTGGCCCTTGCGCAGGCTCGCCTCCCCCGCGTCGCCGCCCTGACGCGCCACGGGCATGACGCCGACGTTCTCGAAGAAGTAGCGCTGCCAGCCGGTGAAGTAGTCGCTCTTGCCGAGGAAGTAGACCGGGCGTTTGATCACCGCGGGCAGGAAGACCGAGTCGAGGAACGAGAGGTGGTTGGAGGCAAGGATCGCCGGCCCGGAGTCGGGGATGTGCTCGAGGCCCTCGGTCCACGGGCGGTAGACCGCGTTCAGCATCGGTGGGACGACCGCGTGCAGGAACCGGTACAGCAGCGGTGCGCGGTCCTGCTTGGCCACCGGTCCCTCCTCTCAGCGGTCACCGGCCCTCGCTGCGCTCGGTGATGCACGTCTCGAGCAGGCTAGTCTCGGGGAGTCTACGCCAACCCCTGCCGCGCCAACCCGGAGCACGCATGCACCCCGACCACGGGACGAGCGCTCAGCTCGCCACCTTCGACCCGCCGGTGGCGGAGGCGGTCGTGGCGGTTCTGCGCCGGGAGGGGATACCGGCCTCGGTGGAGCCGCTCGACCACGCCGAGGCGGAGGTGCGGGTGCCGGCCGCCCGGCGCGACGAGGCCCTGAGCGTGCTCGCCGGACATATGGAGGCGGTCCGCCAGCTCGTCGAGTCGGTCGACGGGGGCGACACGGCCGGTCCTGGGCCGCCGGACGAACCCGGCGACGAGACCGGCCCACCGCTGGTGATGGAGCGGCTGCGCAGCATGGGCCTCGGCATCGTGCTGGTGCTGGCGCCCCTGCTGGTGATCACCCTGGCGGCGCCGGACCTGCCGATCGGCTACAGCCTCGTCGTGTTCGTCGCCGGCCTCGTCGCCGTCGTGTACTGGCACAACCGCCAGGAGGACGGCTGAGCGCTCAAGTAGCGAAAGCGGTAGCGCCCTACAAGCGCTCAAGTAGCGAAAGCGGTAGCGCCCTACAAGCGCTCAAGTAGCGAAAGCGGTAGCGCCCTAATCAGCCCCCTTCGAGGGCCAGCAGCGCCGCTCCGACCAGTCCCGCGTCGTCGGCCAGCTGCGCCGCCTCGACAGGCGGAAGCGGGCGGTGCGACCGGCCCATGAGCCGCTCGGCGAAGGACACGCGGGCCGGAGCCAGGAGCAGCTCACCGGCCTCCATCGCGCCGCCGCCCACCACGACGAGCTCGGGATCCAGGGCGTTGGCGAGGGACGCGATGCCGACGCCCAGCCAGAAGCCAGCCCGGTCGAGTATGCCCGCGGCGAAGCCGTCGCCGGCCTGGGCGGCGTGGGTGACGGTCTTGCCGGTGATCGTCTCGGGTGCCACCCGGGCCAGCGGCGAGCTGCCGGGGGCCTGGTTCGCCGCGACCTCCTCCCGCGCGGTCCGGCCGATGGCGTTGCCGCTTGCCAGCGCCTCCAGGCAGCCGCGGTTGCCACAGGGGCAGCGCGGCCCGCCCTCGAGGACGACGATGTGCCCGAGCTCGGCACCCAGCCCGTGGGCGCCGAGGAGCAGGCGGTCCTCAACGACCGCTCCCCCGCCGACGCCGGTCCCCACGGTGAGCATGACCATGTCCGAGGTGACGGCGCGGCCGGCCCCGGCCCGGTACTCCGCCCAGGCGGCGACGTTGGCGTCGTTGTGCACGGTGACGGGCGCGCCCACCAGCACGGCGAGCTCGGCGGCCAGCGGGTAGTCGGCCCATCGGATGTTCGGGGCGTAGCGCACGACGCCGTCGCGGTCGATGATGCCTGCGGCGCCGACGCCGACAGGCACCGCGTCGACACGGGCCTCGGTGCGGAGGCTTCCGATGGTGTCGGCCACGAGCGGGGCGATGTCCTCGGCCGCGCGGGGCGTGTCACGCCGCGCCCGCGCCAGGACGCGCCCGTCGGCGTCCACGATGCCGGCGGCGATCTTGGTGCCGCCGATGTCCACCCCCACCGCGGCGGCGGGACCAGAGCTCAAAAGCGCAGCAGCGCAGCAACCGGGTGGCCGTCGAGGCGCACCTCGTCGCGGAACAGCTCGATGTGGGCGTCGGCGCGGAGGGCTTCCTCGATCATCTCGTCGATGACGTCGTCGACCCGGGTGACGGGGGTGCCGTAGGCGGCGGCCTCCGCCTCGTGCAGGGCCAGCGCCCCGGTGGCGCTGCGGTAACCGGGTTCGCCGGCGCCCTCGACGACGAAGAGCACCTCGACCCGTTTGCCGTTGATTGCCTCGAGAACGTGGCGGATACCGCGGGCGGCCTTCTCGGCCTGGCCCTGGGCGGCGGCGAGGCGTTGGAGCAGGTGACTGCGGCGCGCGCTGACCAGCTCCTGCTCGACCTGCTGGAGGCGTTCGAGCAGGTCGTGGGCGCTGACGTCCTGCTGCAGGCTCACGGGGTCACCGTGGATGAGCTTCTGCAGGTGGGGGTGCAGGTTGCGGGAGAACTCCAGCACCTCGTGGTGGGGTCCTGCCAGCACGAGCGCATCGATCGACTGGCCCTCGTGCAGGCGCAGGAGCACCTCGCCGGTGTCCTTCATGTGGTGCAGCACCGAGTGCTCGATGTTCTTCTCGAAGCGCCGCGCCGACCACCCGCCCTGACGGTGCTGACCGTGGACATCGGACTCGAGGCCCTGATACTCCCAGACCACACCCAGCTGATACCGGAAGATGCGGGCACGGTCGCGCTCGATGATGACGAACGCGATGTGGTGGGAGCGCCCCAGCAGCGCCTCGAGCGGCACGACGTAGGGGCGTTCGTTGACCCGCACGAGGTTTCTCACGCCCATGGCGACCTGGACGTCGGAGAAGATCTCGCCGCCGGAGGAGAAGACACCGATGCCGCGGATGCCGTTGCGCTGGAACTCGCTGCGGACCCAGTGCATGATCGCGTCCGCGTCCGCATCAACGGCGTCACGCGCGACGTCGCCGAGGTCGGCCGCCTGCCGCCTGGCGTCGCGGAGCAGTCCGTCGAGGCGGGCCTCGTAGTCGGCTGTCCGCGGGAACAGCGCCCCGTCGGTGTTGAGGTACACGCTGGTCACCGGTGCGTCGGCTACCGGGCGGTCAACGAGCTTGCGGATGTCAGCAGCGGTCAACTCCACCATCGTCTCCTTGCGTCGCAGAACTCCTGCCCCGGTCAGTCGATCTTGATGCGTCGCAGCCCCTCGTCGGCCGGGTCGCTCGGGCCCCCCGCCTGTGGCTCGGGCTCGTGGCCGTCCAGGGCCGCCTTCAGCGCCGAGGTGAGCTCTCGGCCGGCGGCGAGCAGATGGCCGGTCACCTCCGGTCGCGTGGCGCTCACCGCCTGCAGCAGGACGCAGATCGGACACAGCCGGCACTCGGCACCCTCACCCACCCCGTCGATGTGCGGCTCTTCTGCCATTGGCCGCAGTGTAGAGGCGACCCACCACGGGCCCGAATCCTCAGGCGGAGGGGCGTTGGGACTCTGCGACGGCCGCAGCCGCGATGCGGTCGGCGACGCTGTCCCAGCTCCAGGCGGCGACCGCCGTCTCGCGGGCCGCCCGGGACAGCGCCGTCCACGCGGCACGGGGAAGGGACAGCAGCTCGGCCAGCTTGGTCCGCAGGTCCGAGACGTCCTCGGTGGCGAAGGCGGCGAGGTGGCGGTGCTCGGCGGGGTAAGCCTGCTCCAGGCTGGCGGCGATCTCCGCCAGGCCCGAGTGCCGCGCGACCAGCGGTGGGCACCCGCACGCCGCCGCCTCCGCGGCAACCATCCCGAACGCCTCGGGGAAGACCGAGGGCGTAACGGCGACGTCGGCCAGCGGCCACAGGTGCGCCAGATGGCGGTGCTCCAGCGGGCCGGTGAACAGCACCCGGGGGCGCGCGAGCGCCTCCAGGTCCGACCGCGCCGGGCCGAAGCCGACGATGACCACGCGGGCATCCAGCGGGCCCACGGCCTCCAGCAGCAGGGCCACGCCCTTCTCGCCACTGAGCTTGCCCACGTAGAGGACCGTCGGCTCGTCGCCCTGCAGGAAGGCCTCGAGGCGGTCGGCGTTGCCGGGGTCGGGTCGCCACTCGTCGTGGTCCTCCGGAGGGTTGGGCGGGTCGCGCCGGCACTCGGCCACCAGGGCCTGCAGTGCCGCGTCGCGCGCCTGCGGTCTCAGCAGGTCGACGTCGACGCCCGGCGGTATGACGTGCACCCGCCGCGAGTGCGCTCCCGGGCCGACGATCTCGTCGAGCACCCTGACGATGTGCTGGGAGCCCGCCACCACCGCGGTGGCGGAGGCCAGCGAGCGGTGCGCCCACTCCGACAGCTCGGCGTTGCCGCGCAGGGCGTACTCCAGCTCGGATCCATGGGCTTTGACGACGAACGGCGCTCGGGAGGCGCCGCCGACCGGCGCGCCGAGCAGCACGTGGTTGACCAGCAGGAAGTCGGCGGGCAGCTCCCGGCGCACCGCAGCCGCGTTCACCTCGACGAAGCGCTCACGGTCGGTGTGGGGCATCTCGGGGAGCCGCATCGGCACCGCGTCGGGATAGCGGTCCAGGACGAACACCGGCAGCGGGCCGTCGAGGTGGGGACGGACGACCCGCGCGCCGCCGAGGTCGTACTGCTCGGGGTGGGGCTCCTGGCAGAGCACGACGACGTCGTGGCCCTGCCTGCTCCACGTGCGGGCGAGGGAGCGCGTGTACACGTTGGAGCCGGTGCCACCGAGCAGGTAGCCGTGCCAGAGGAGGATGCGCATCGGACAGACGATAGGCCTGAAGCGCCGCCGGACCGTGGAGCGCCGGCCAGCGTCCCTCTACCCCGGCAGATCGGCTCGGCACGCGTCGGGCGCCGTGGCGGTGAAGCGGACCACCAGGCGGCCGTCGGCCATGGTCGCGCCGTCGACCTCGCAGCGCCGCAGCGCCATGGGCAGCACGATCGAGCGGGTGTAGGAGCCGACCTTCACGTACAGCTCGTCGTTGCGGTGCAACACGTCCACGTCGCCCTTGGCGACGAACGGCACGGCGAGGTCGACGAGCCAACCGTCCCCCTGCCGCTCGACGCGCAACGGCGCGTCGGTCGCCAGCACGTCGGTTGCCGCCCTCCCGTCGTACAGCGCGTCGGCCAGACGCCCCAGAGCCGGCCCGCCGACGAGCTCGTCGTCGAACAGGGGCGCGGTCAGGATGGGCAGGCCGGCGAACCCGTCGCGGATGGTCCGCAGGTGCTCGGCCTGTAGGGTCTTCCAGCGCGCGAAGTAGGGGTCGGAGACCTCCTCGGGCAGCAGGCGGTTCACCACCACCGCGTCGACGTGGTACCCGAACAGCTGCAGGTAGGTGTAGGTGCGGCGCGCCTCGGCGATGACGATCCTCTCCGCGTTGACGACCAGACGGACGCTGGTGAGCGCTCCGTCGGTGAGCGCCTCGCGCACGGCGTCGAGGTTGCGGTGCAGCCGAGCGACCGAGTCGAGCATCGCCTCGCCGGGCAGCGGCATCGTCGTCATCCGTCCGAGCACCGGCCGTATCGCCCGGGCGACCTTGCGCTCGATCGGGAAGATGCGCTCCATGTACCAGCTGAGCGCGTCGGGCAGGCTCAGCAGCCGCAGCGTCTCCGCGGTCGGCGCGCAGTCGACGACGAGCAGGTCGTGGTGGCCCGCCTGCACGTGGCGCTTGACGTCGATGAGGCTGAAGATCTCCTCGATGCCGGGCAGCACCGACAGCTCCTCGGCCTCCACCTCGCCGACGCCGCCCCACGACAGCAGGGCGACGAGGTAAGACTGGATCTCCCGCCAGTTGTCCTCCAGCCGCTGCTGCGCGTTGATCTGCTCGGCGTCCAGGTTGGCCGCGACGCGGCGCGGTTCGTCGCCGAGCTCGACGTCGAGCGCGTCGGCCAGCGAGTGGGCCGGGTCGGTCGACATGACCAGTGTGCGCTGTCCCTCCCGCGCAGCACGCAGGGCGGTAGCGGCCGCGACGGAGGTTTTGCCGACGCCGCCCTTGCCGGTGAACAGCAGAACCCGCACGCTGGTTTACGTCTTCGACTCGACGCGGCGTTTCATGCCCTTCAGCGCGCTGTCGACGATCCGCTTGGCGGCCTGGCGACGCACCATCTTCGGCAGGGAGATGGCGGGAACGACCTCGAGGTCGTAGATGACCAGTGTCGTGCCGTCACCTTGCTCCTCCAGGCGGTAGGTGCCGTCGATCTTGCGGACCTGGTCGCCTTCCACCAGAGTCCAGTGCATCGCGTCGTCGTCGTAGGTGTAGGCGAGGACATAGGTCATCGAGAAGATCTTGGCATCGACGACGTAGCGCACCTCGGTGCCCCACCCGTCGTTGTCCCTTGCGAGGACCTCCACCTCTTTGATCTCGTCCTGCCACTCCGGATAGGCCTCGAAGTCGGCGATCACGTCCATGACCATGTCGGGATCGGCCTCCACGACGATGCTGTCGGACACCGCGTCGCTCACGTGCGCTCCTCGGGCTGGGGCGGGATGCGCGGTCATCCTACGCCGGCGCGCCCGACGCCCGGCGCCCGCAGGGCGGCAGCGAACAGCGCGAGGACCGTCAGGCCCAGCACGCCGACGACCAGCCACAGAAGCGCTCGCCCTCCCAGGATCTCCCGCCTGCCGGCCCGCAACGCCGCGACGTCGGCCAGGCTGCCCGCCCACAGCAGTGCCGTGCCGAGCAGCAGGGGGGCACCCGCGAAGACCCCGCCGGACACGAGCAGCGCCACGCCGCCGGTCAGCCAGACGGCGAACAGCACCGCACGGGCGATACCCGAGCCGTAGCGGCGGAGGCCGATGTGCCCCGCACCGGGGATGACGGCGCTCAGCGCCAGGGCGGCGGTCCACGGCTCGTCGAACCGGACCGATAGGGGCGTCGCGGCGTCCGCGTCCCGGCGTTCCCAGCGCGCGGACAACGGCGTGGCGCACGCGCCGCACCGTAGGGCATCGACGCTGTTCCAGTCCTCGCAGGTAGGGCATTGCCACTCCACGGTGTCGCCGCTTCGCCGGAAGCCCTCGGCCATGTCTGGCGACGACCCTGCGGCCTCCTCGGCGGCGGTCGTGGACACGGTCGGCGCATCGGCCGTCGGGGCGGTGGCGGACTCCGGTGGCGCAGCGGGTTCGTCCGCGGTCACCAGCGAGGCGTAGCACTGACCGCACCAGTCGGCGGAGTCCGCGTTGGTCGCCCCGCAGGCGTGGCAGCGGGTCAACGTCGGGCCTCGCCGGCGTCGGGCCCTCGCGCGCGGACCCTGGTCGCAGCTTTGATCTCGGCGATGGCGCGGCGCTGGGCGGCCAGCAGTCGAGCGTCGGGCTCGGCGCCCGGCACCCGCGCGCCCTCGAGCCGGTCCTTCAGGGTGTGCAGGGCGAGACGCACGGCCGCGCGGTGGTCGGCCAGGCGCCGGCGCCAGCCGCGGTCGGCGACCTCGGCGTTCAAAAGGTAGTGCACGACCACCCCGGTGGGCTCGTCGAGGTAGTACCACTCGGCATCACCTGTGACGTCGCCCGCGTAACACATCCGGATGCCTTTGTCGGCGCGGTCCTGAACGATCTTGACCCTGAACCGCTGGGGACGGCGCGCAAACCCCGGCGGGCGCAGGGTCATGGTCACCGTGTCACCGGTCGGGCGAGTCTCCACGCCCGGCCACCAGCGGTCGTAGCCGGCGACGTCACGGACGATCGGGTGGACGTCGGCACGCCGGCACCGCACGAACGCCGAGTCCCATGCTGTTATGCGCATGCCCACAAAGGTAAGCGGCCAGCGCTGGTCAGAGCGCGACGAGCGCCAGCGCGGCGCCGCCCACCGCGGCGGCCACCAGGGTCCGCAGCAACGCCGCCTGTGCCGGGCGGGCGAACAGGCTCCACATCAGGGCGATGACAAAGCCCGCCGCCAGCCCACCGACGTGGGCCTCCCACGCGATGCCGGGCACGAACAGCGGCAGCGCGAGGTTCAGGCCGAGCAGCAGCAGCAGCTGGCGCAGCCCCGCCTGCCCCGCGGGGGTGTGACGGTTGCGCAGGGACGCGGCGAGCCAGGCGCCGAACAGTCCGAAGATCGCCCCCGACGCGCCGACGGCCACGCCGCCCGCGTTGGCGAAGTAGAACGCCGCCCCCCCGGCCAGAGCGGAGGCGAGGTACAGCGCGGCGAACGGTCCGCTGCCCGCCTCGCGCTCGAGCTGCGGTCCGAACAGGTAGAGCGCGAACATGTTGAACAGTATGTGGGTGAAGCCCGCCGGCGAGTGCAGGAACGCGGCGGTGAACAGCCGGTACCACTCCCCCTGCCCGACGAGGGCGTTGACCTGCGCTCCCGAGGCGAAGACCCAGTCCCCGATCTCCGGAGCGAACAGGCCGACCAGGTGGACGGCGACGCAGACGCCGAGGAAGGTGAAGGCGACGGGCGCGGAGCGGCGGCCGCCGGCGCGGATCTGGTCGGCGGTGATGACCCGCGCATGGCCGTCGGGTGCCGCGCACTCACGGCACTTCTGGCCCACGTCCGCGCGCTGCACGCAGTCGACACAGGTGGGGCGACCGCACGCTGAGCAGGCCAGCCTTGTCTCTCGGTCGGGGTGGCGGTAGCACGTGGGGAGGGTCTCGGCGCTCACCGCCTCCACCCTAGCGTTGGTCGATGCTGGGGAGTCTTTCGCTGGGCCGGCCCGCGCACCGGGCGTGGGGTCTTCCGCGGCGCAGGGGTCGCGAAGACTCCCCACCGCCTGTCTGTGATTCACTGTGCCGGTGCCATCGGCGCCTGGCGGCATCGCCGTCGGTGACCGGCACGCCGGGGGAGGTCGGGTGAGCGGACCTGTGTGGCAGGAGCCCCAGCAGCTGCAGCACCGGCGGCTGCGCGGTCTGCTCCTTGCCGTGGGCCTGCTCACCGCAGCGGTGGTCGCGGGGGTAGCGGTCCGGGTCGATGGCCCGGAGCCGCCCGCCGACGGCCGCCTGCAGATCGCTGAGCCCTCACCCGACCCACCACCCACGCCACGGCGGACTCGGTCTCCGCGGCCGAGACCCACGCCGAGGCCCACACCCCCTGATGCGGCGGGGTCCTGGACTGCGGGCACGGCCGAGCCGCCGTTGCCCGCCCGTGACGTCTCCCCCGTGTGGTCTGGCGCCGAGCTGCTGGTCTGGGGCGGTGAGCTGTGGGAGCCCGACGGCTGGCGGACGCGTTTCTTCGCCGACGGGGGCGCCTACGACCCCGCCGCCGACCGCTGGCGCCTGCTCCCGCCCGGACCGCTGACTCCCCGCGCCGGTCACATCGCGGTGTGGGCCGGCGGGGAGCTCATCGTCTGGGGTGGCCGGGGTCCGATCGGGCTGTTCTCCGACGGCGCCGCCTACGACCCCGCCTCCGACCGCTGGCGCCCCCTCGCGCCGTCACCGCTGTCGCCCCGGGCCGGCGCGACCGGCGTGTGGACCGGCGAGGAGCTGCTTCTGCTCGGCGGCGCGGACAACACTGGTCCGTTGACCGACTTCGCCGCCTACGACCCCGCGCGCGACGCCTGGCGACTCCTGTCGTTTCCCGACGCCTTCGCCGACCGACCGCCCGAAGGCCTCGACGGGCTGTGGGACGGGCAGGCGGCCGTCTTCTGGCACCGCTGGGCCTCGTCCCAGGACGAACCCGCGAGCGGATGGGCGATAAGCCGCTACGAACCCGCAGCCGGCTCCTGGGCCCACCTGCCAGCGCCGCCGGAGCCGGCGAACGGCGGCTACTTGGAGCTCGCCTGGACGGGTCGGGAGCTCGTCGCGGTCTTCTCAGAGTACGGCCAGCCAGCGGCCATCGCGGTGCTGGGGCTCGAGGATGATGCGTGGCGACCACTCGACCTGGGGGAGAACGGATGGCGCACCGGCACGCAAGGGGAACAGATCGGTGTCTGGGGCCGGGATCGCCTGTATGTGCTGGTCGGGGCGACCCGTCCCCTGACGGTCGACGTCCAGCTG
>Ga0247713_1000851_pt1 | contig 16831 bp, 21 predicted proteins | sample 21E_NmetaG_FD_189936 | JGI IMG/M metagenome (GOLD analysis project Ga0247713, IMG submission 189936) | Soil microbial communities from hillslope of Landscape Evolution Observatory, University of Arizona, Oracle, AZ, United States - 2-1-E_N | ecosystem: Engineered > Artificial ecosystem >... | reverse complement strand
CCCGCCGGCGCCGAGGTGGCCAGGATTCGGGGCGGCTACCGCCCGCAATTTCAACCACCCACCCGCCGGCGCCGAGGTGGCCAGGATCCGGGGCGGCTACCGCCCGCAATTTCAACCACCCACTTGCCGGCGCCCGAGGTGCCCAGGATCCGGGGCGGCTACCGCCCGCAATTTCAACCACCTACCCGCCGGCGCACGAGGTGCCCAGGATCCGGGGCGGCTACCGCCCGCAATTTCAACCACCTACCCGCCGGCGCCCGAGGTGGCCAGGATTCGGGGCGGCTACCGCCCGCAATTTCAACCACCTACCCGCCGGCGCCGCGCAGCCAGGTGGCGGGGTCGAGCGGGGTGCCGGCGCGGCGGACCTCGAAGTGCAGGTGGGGCCCGGTCGACAGGCCCGTGGATCCGACCCGCCCGACCACCGAGCCGGCGGTCACCCTGGCGCCGGCGGCGGTCGCCAGCCCTGACAGGTGCCCGTACAGCGTGGTGACCCCGCCCCCGTGATCGACGACCACCGTGGTGCCGTAGCCGCTGACGGCGCCGGCGAAGGTCACGGTGCCGGCGGCGGCGGCGCGTGCGGGCGCGCCGGCCGGCGCCCCGATGTCGATGCCGGCGTGCAGGCGGCGCCGGCCAGTGACCGGGTGTACGCGAGGCCCGAACCCCGAGGTGACCGGGCCGGCGGCCGGCCACGTCCAGCCGCCGGCCGCCGGCCCACTCCCCCGTTGCGCCGCCAGACCGCCCAGCGGCGGGTGGTCGTCGACGGCCAGCGTCAGGTAGGTCTCCCACCGTCCCAGCAGCGCCAGCGGGTCGACGTACTCGCCGGCCAAGCGCGCCCCCCAGTCGAGGTGGGTCGCGTCACGCGCGAGAAATCCCAGAAGCCAGCCCGCCGGCACGACGTCGCCGGCGCTGACCGCGGGTGGGTCCAGCGGGCCGTAGGTCGTGTCAAGTCCGCCGCCGTGGTTGACGGTCACCCAGCCGATGCCGGCGACTCGCCCGGCGAACGTGACGGTGCCGCCCATCGCCGCGACCACCGGATCGCCGGCGTGCGCCCGCAGGTCGACGCCGCGGTGGCCGGCGGCGTAACGGGTGGCCGGCGGGTCGAAGTGGCGGACCACGCGGCCCGGGACCGGGGGGACCGCGTAACCGTGAGCAGCCGCGAGGCCGCCCACGCGGTCCGGTGACGCTTGCGCGGCGGCGGGCCACGGCACCACGGCGACCGCAACCAGTGCGAGCGCGGCGACGACATGACGCATCGCCTGGCACCGTAGGCCCGGCGGTCAGCGCCGGGCCGAGATCGTCCTTCGACCCTGTGGACGGCCTACGAGCGGTCGCTCATCTTCGCGCGCAGGCCCAACACGGCCTTGGTGTGCATCTGGCACACGCGCGACTCGGTGACGCCCAGCACCTGGCCGATCTGGGCAAGTGTCATGCCTTCGAAGTAGTACAGGACCAGGACGGTCTTCTCGCGCTCGGACATGCGGTTGAGCGCCTCGGCCAGCATCGCCCGCATCTCGACGTCCTCGTACGACGCCTGCGGATCGGCGGCCTTGGGATCCTGCAGCGTGTCGACGAGCGCCTGGCGCTCCGCGTCCTCGCCGGCGAACGACTCATCGAGCGCGACCACCGACACCAACGACACCTGGGTCAGGATCTGCCGGAGCTCTTTGATCCCGATGTCGAGCTCCTCGGCGAGCTCCTCCTCGGTGGGGGTTCGCCGCAGCTTGGCCTCGAGCGTTGTCATGGCCTTCTCGACGTCACGCGCCTTGGAGCGCACGGAGCGCGGAATCCAGTCGATCGAGCGCAGCTCGTCGATGATCGCGCCCTTGATCCGCGAGATCGCGTAGGTCTCGAACTTCACACCCTTGCCGAGGTCGAACTTCTCGATCGCGTCGATCAGCCCGAACATCCCGTACGACACGAGGTCGGCGTGCTCGATGGTGGCCGGCAGGCCGACGCTGACGCGACCGGCCACGTACTTGACCAGTGGCGAGTACTGCAGGATCAGCCGCTCGCGGGACGGCTGGTCGCCCTCTGCCTTGTACCGCTCCCACAGGGCGACGACCTCGGGATCCTGGCTGACCTTGCCCTGGCCGACGCGCTGCGTCGACGCGCCGCCGCCTGTCTGCGTGTCCGCTGGAGAAGAGGTCATCAATGCCCTCGGTCAGGCCCGCGGATGCGCATGGTCGTAGCTGGATCGCAGGTGGTCGCGGGAGACGTGAGTGTAGATTTGCGTGGTCGACAGGGCAACGTGACCCAGCAGCTCCTGGACGCTGCGAAGGTCGGCCCCGCCCTCCAGCAGGTGTGTCGCGTAGCTGTGGCGCAGTGTGTGGGGCGTGACGGTGCCCAGCCCCGCCTGGCGCGCGGCGGCCCGCACGGTGGCTCGCAGGTCGTGGTCGGTGATGCGCGCGCCCCGGGCGGACAGCAGCAGTGCCGGCGGTGAACCTTCACGGGCCAGCTGCGGCCGCCCTTCGGTCAACCAGCGCTCCAGCGCGTCACAGGCGTGGTCGCCCAGCGGCACCAGCCGCTCCTTGCTGCCCTTGCCGAACAGCAACGCAGTTCCCTCGATCAGATCGACGCTGTCGACGTCGAGCGCGGCGACCTCGCTGACCCGGGCGCCGCTGCCGTACAGCAGCTCGAGCGCCGCGCGGTCCCGCAGTCCGCGCGGGGTGTCCGTCGGCGGAGCGGTGAGCAGGGCGACGACCTGCTCGGGGCGCAGCGCCTTTGGCAACCGACGCCCCACCTTGGGTGTCGCCAGGTGCAGCGCCGGGTCCACGGCGACCAGGCCACGGCGCAGCAACAGGGCGAACCACGTCCTGGCGGCCGCCGTCTTGCGGGCCAACGACGTGCGGGCATAGGACTCCGAGGCCAGGGCTCCAAGCCAGCGGCGCAGCACCAGCGGCTCAACCTCCGCGGGGTCGTCGATGCCGAAGCCGGCGCAGAACCCGGCCAGCTGGCGAGCGTCACGCAGATACGCCTGCACCGTCAGCGCGGCGAGCATCCGCTCGTCGCGCAGGTGCAACGCGAACGCGTCGACCGCATGGGTCCACGCCGGCGGCAGCTCGTCGGCGACCTCCACGCAGCGGCTCCTTCCCGACGGCCGGTCGGCCGTGCGGCCACGGCGGCCGCGGTGGTCAAGTGTGGCGCAGGCGGCCCACCGCCCCGGGCAACCGACCCCGATAGGATCGGGACATTCGACGCTTTGGGGGACTGATGCGCACACTCACCGCTGTCCTGACCGCAGCCGCCGTCGTGCTGCTGCCCGCCTGCGGCACGGCACAGGACGAGGCCTCGGCACAGGAGCGGATCGCGCAGGCGCCGGCGGCCACCGAGGCGGCCGGCAGCGCCCGCATGGACATGGACATGACCATGACCGTGCAGGGCGACGAGGTGACCGTGACCGGCGAGGGCGCCATGGACTTCGCCACCGAGCAGGCGACCATGACGATGGAGATGGGCGCGTTGATGCCCGGCGGCGGGTCGCAGTCCATGGAGATCCGCACCGACGGCTCGACCATCTTCCTGCTGATGCCCAACGCCCAGGAGATGGGGCTGCCGACGCCGTGGATCCGGATGGACGTCGACGAGATGGCGGGCCTGCGGGGGCTGGGCGAGCTGCAGCAGATGAGCAACGACCCGGCGGGCAGCATGAACATGCTGCGCGGCGCCTCCGAGGACATCCGCGAGGTCGGCACCGAGGAGATCCGCGGCGTGTCCACCACGCATTACCAGGCGACCGTGGACCTGGAGCGGGCCGCCGAGCAGGCACCCGAGGGCGCCGGCGAGGCGCTGCGCCAGCAGATCGAGGTCCTGGGGCGCTCGACGGTGCCCGTCGAGGTCTGGTTGGACGACGAGGGCCGCGTGCGCCGCCAGCAGGTGGTCATGGACCTGTCGCAGGCGCAGGGTGCGGCTGCGGGTCAGGGTCCCGAGGAGATGCGCATGACCGTCGAGCTGTTCGACTTCGGTGCCGAGGTCGACGTGGCACCGCCGCCCGACTCCGACGTGACCGACTTCGCCGACCTGCAGGGCGGAGGCGGCGGGGGCGGCGGAGGCGGCTGACCCTCGCCGCATCGCTGACGCGGGGTTCAGGGCCGCACGCGAACCACGCCGCGGGGCGTGCCGGCGGCCAGCCCTCGTGCTGTCAGCTCGGCGATCGCCGCCATGACCGCAGGGATCGTCGCGCCGGTCTGCGCGGCCAGGGCGGCAGGTTGCGCCGGTGAGGCGCCGAGCAGCGGCAGCACCGTCCCCGCGGTGGTCGACAGGCCGGGAGGCGTGGTGTCATCAGGCGAAGGGGCCAGCAACGCCGCGATCCCCAGCGCGTCGGTGACGTCGTCGATCCGCGTCAGCGGCGTTGCGCCGTCGCGGATCAGGTCCAGCGGCGCGCGGCTGGTCGGTGACCGCACCGGCCCGGGGACGGCCATGACGTCACGCCCCTGCGAGATGGCCATGCGCGCGGTGTGCAGCGCCCCGCTGCCGCTGCGTCCCTCCACGACCACGGTCATGTCGGACAGCCCGGCGATGATCCGGTTGCGCCACAGGAAGGTCCGCTTGCGCGGGGGCGTGCCCGGCAGCAGCTCAGTGAGCAGGCCGCCCGCACGCCACACCGACTGGCGCACCGCCCCGTCACGACGGGGGTAGTCCACCCCGAAGCCGGCGCCGAGCACCCCGACGGTGCGGCCGCCGGCCTCGATCGCCCCGAGGTGCGCGGCCTGATCGATCCCGCGCGCCATCCCCGACACCACCGTCACGCCGTGACGGGCCAGGTGCGCCGCAAGCTCCCGGGCAGTCGCCACTCCGTCCAGCGTGGGATGCCGCGTCCCGACCACCGCCACCGCCGGGCCGTCAGGCAGGGCCCCGTCCGCGGTCCACTCGAACAACCACAGGGGCGCACCCAGCTCCGGCCACGCCTGCAGCAGGCGGGGCGGGTAGCCCGGCTCCCCCGGGATCCGCACCCGTACGCGGTGGGCGGCCAACGCCCGAGCCGCTGCGGCGACGGCCTTCTCGTCGGCCAGTGAGCGGCCGGCGGCGGCGAGGCGTTCGAGCGTCTCGACGACCGCTGCAGCGGTCGGCGTGGGGCCGTCGAGGTGCGTGTCGACGACCTGGCGGATCCGCTCGGGGGTCGCCCACGTGGTCGCGGCGAGCCGGACGACCCGTGCCACCAGCTCGGGGTCCGCCTCGCCGGCGAGCTCGCCGGCCCACGCGGGGGGCGTGCCCGAAGGAATGACCGGCGTCATCGGGCCAGCATCGCCTGCGGCGATCGCAGGCCGAGGCGGTGGGCGTGCGCTTCGTACACGTGATGGGTCTCCACCAGCTCGCTGCCCTCCAGGTCCGCACAGGTGCGGGCGACCCGCAGGGCGCGGTCGTAGCCGCGCCCCGTCAGCTCCCCTGCTTCGACGGCGTCGGCGAGGATCCGCAGCGCCTGCGCTCGCGCGGTCCGCCGCACTGCATGAGCGGGGATGTGGGCGTTGAGCCCGTCCCAGCCGCGCGCGAGGGCGGCATCCCGGCTGCGAGCAACCCGCTCGGCCACCACGGCGCTGGACTCCGCGCCGCCTGCCTGAAGCAGATCACCGGCTGTCAGCGGCTGCACCGCCGGCGCGAGGTCGAGGCGGTCGGCCAGCGGACCGGACAGCCGAGCGCGGTACGACCAGATCGCCTCGTCCGTGCACGAGCAGCGCTCACCTCCGCCGCACGGGCACGGGTTCGCGGCGCAGACCAGCTGCACCCGCGCCGGGTACGTCACCGTCGCGCGGGCCCGGGCGACCCGCACGACCCCGTCCTCGAGGGGCTGGCGCAGCGCCTCGACGACTGACCGGGGCCACTCGAACAGCTCGTCGAGAAAGAGCACGCCCCGGTGGGACAAGCTGATCACGCCCGGCCGCGCGACCCCGGACCCACCGCCGAACAGCGCCGCGACCGACGCCGAGTGGTGCGGAGCCTGGAACGGCGGTGTGCGGTCCAGGTACCCCGAGCCCGATCCCGCGACCGACCGGATGGCGGCGACCTCCAGGGCGTCGGCGTCGGACAGCGGCGGCAGCACCGAGGGCAACCGCTTGGCCAGCATCGACTTGCCACAGCCGGGCGGTCCGAGCAGCAGCAGGTGGTGACCGCCCGCAGCGGCGATCTCCAACGCCCGCCGGGCCTCGGGCTGCCCGCGGACATCGGCCAGGTCCGGAGGGGCTGGCGGGACGGTGGCGCAGGGTTGTCCGGCGCCCCGCGGTGGCGACTCGCCGGTCAGGACGTCGATCAGCTCACCCAGGTGATCCACCGCGACCACATCGAGGTCCTCGACGAGCGCCGCCTCGGCGGCATTGGCGTCGCACACGATCAGCCGCCGGTCGGTACCGGCAATGGACGCGGCGCAGGGCAGCACGCCGCTGACCGGCCGGACGGCCCCGTCCAGCGCCAGCTCCCCCATCACCACGCACCGCGCGAGGACCTCATGGGCGATGACGCCCAGCTCGGCGAGCACCGCGGCTGCGATGGCGAGGTCGAACCGCGCGCCGCCTTTGGGCACGTCCGCCGGCGCCAGCGAGATCAGCAGCTTCCGGCCGGGCAGCGACACCCCTGACGAGCTCAGCGCGGTGCGGACCCGCTCGGCGGCCTGGCCGGCGGCCTGGGAGGAGCCGATGATCTGCAAGCCGGGCAACCCTGCCCCCGCGTGGGCTTCGACGGTCACCGGCACCGCCTGCAAGCCGACCATCGCCACGGTTGCTGCGTGCCCGACCACTAGAAGGCTCCGACGAGGTGGTCGATGGTCGGTGCGCCGCCACCTGGCGGCCACGTGACGGCGACGACGTCGAAGCGTACGTCGCAGCGCGCATCGCGGCCGGCGAGGTACAGCGCGGCGAGACGTCGCAGCTGCCGCTGCTTCGCGAAGGTGACCGCGGCGAAGGCGGTGTCGGTGACCGCCCCCCGGCGCGCCTTGACCTCGCAGAACACGATCGCCTCGCCGTCGGCCGCGATGACGTCAACCTCACCGCGGACGTCGGCCAGCGCGGCACGCCAGTTGCGCTCGAGGACCACGAGGCCCTGGGACTGCAGGTGGCGGACGGCGAGCTCCTCACCGACCTGACCGAGACGCTTGGTCGAGTGGGTCATGGCCGCGACGCTAGGACCGGCCCGACACCCGACCTCGGAAAAGGACGTGCCGCCTGTGGACGGTCACGGCAGGACGCGGAACCGCCCCTGATCCGGCGCGCGGTCGCCGCCGGTGCGGTTGAACGGCCGGTCCTGTGCCGACCAGTCCACGAAGGCGCTGACGTCCGCGGCCTTGCGGCCCCCCAGGCTGGACCACGGGACCTCGAAGACGAGCATCTGACCGCCCATGCGGAACGAGCCCTCGAACCGGCCGATGCCGCTGGGGGTGTGCAGGTACGCCTCCCATCCGGTGCTGCCACCGTCGGCGAACAGCTGGTAGTCGCTCTCACGGTCGTTGGTGCGGTAGAAGTCGACGCCGATCCCCTGCACCTCGCCCTCCGCCAGCGTGGCGGGCAGCCGGCCGGCAACCACGATGCTGACCCTGGCATTGGCGCCGTCGGACTCGATCAGCACCCGGCGAAGGTCCGCGTAGGCGGGAGCCCGCCCACGGTCGCCCTCGGGGTCGCTGACGTCTGCGGCCGTGCGGTACGCCGGCGCCGGCGGGGTCGGCGTCGCCGGCGCGGGTTGGGCGCCCTTGTCGTCTCCGTCGGTGCGATCCGCGCCGGAGCGGTCCCCGCGGGGACGGTTGGCCCCGCGCGGCGTGGCGCTGCCGGTTCCCTGTTCGGAACCGGTCCCGCGCTCGGCACCGGTCCCGGGCTCGGCCCGGGGGCGCCGCTCCGGCGTGGCTGCCGGGGCCTTGTCAGGCTCGGACGCCGGTGTCTCGACGACGCCGCGTCGGTCGGACGCGTCGCGTACCAGCCCGACCCGCTCGGACGGAGCCTCCGAGGCCTCGGCAGCCGTCACCCGAATGGGCTGGCGCTGCACCGGTGCCCGGTGGTCGTCGAGCACGACCCGGCGCGCCTCCCCGACGTGCAGCGGGGCGGCGGCAACGCCGAGGTCCTCGCTGCGGTCTTCCAGGGCGCCTTCGGGCAGCGACTGGGTGACACAGCCGGTCGACAGCACGGCCAGGGCGGCCACGGCGGCGATGCGGCATATGCGGCGGCTCATAATGCGTCTCTTCCGTAAGGGCGTGTGGGCCGCTCGGCGGTGCGGCCCCTGCCGCGGTGCTACCGCTTGGACGGCCGCATGTCGTGCGGGACGGTGAACGCCGCGGTGACCGAGCACGAGTCGTCACCGAACTGGGCGTCCGCCCGCAGCTGGTAGGTCCGGCCCTCCATGTCCCGTCCGGAGCGCTCGGCACGTGCCGCCCAGTCGGTCTGCACTTCACCGGTGCCGTGCTCCACCGCGATCACCTGCGGGTCCGGGTCGTCGTCGTCGGTCGTGATCCAGTCCGCCTCGTGGTCGTCGACGTAGATGTCACGCGTCGTGTTCCCAGAGCCGTTCAGCTCGGTGCCGTCCTCGGCGTACTGGTCGTGCCAGCCCGTGGTCGTGAGGGTGATGGCTTCACCCTCCGCGCCCGTGGCGACCGCGTGGATGTCCTCGTAGTACTTGTGGTTGGGCGGCCACAGCTTCTCCGGCGCGTTGATCGCCAGCACGTTGCCGTCACCGCAACCCTCGGCGTAGGTGAGGTCGCTGGTGTTGTAGCCGGCGGCGCCCTTCGGCGCGGCGACCAGCGGCGCAGCGACGAACAAGGCCCCGGCCACTGCGGCGGCGAGCAGCCCCGTGAGGACTCGCGTCATGGCAGATCTCCCGTCTGATCCGTGCGGCGGTGTATTGCCGTCTCAAACGAGTTCGCCGTCGCGAGGACACGCTCCTTCGCACGCCAACGGCAGATCCTCCCGGGACGCGCCCGTGTTGTCCGGAATGCGGCGCCGAGGGCATGGCCGAACGGTCAGGAGCAGTACTGGCCCCAGATGCCGCGGCCTGCGTCGCGCGCTTCCGCCTCCGCGGCGCGCATGACATCGATGTACCGGTCGTTGGGCTCGTACAGCACCGCGCGCGCATGCCCGGTCCGCACCGCCTCGAGGTTGTAGAACGTGCCGTCGTCGGTCCACACGTACCGCAGGAAGCGGCCGTAGCGGTCGGTGTCCTGCCGGTCGGCGAGCAGATGGACGGTGGATCCCACCGCCAGATGCCGCTCGGCGAAGGCGGTCGCCTGAGGGCCGCCGCACTCCACGCCGACCTCGGGATGCTGGGTCTCGGGGGTGTCGATCTGCAGCAGCCGGATCTTGTGCGTCGCGTCGTGCACCAACGGGCCGCCGGGGTCGTCGACGCGGACCCAGATCGTGTCGCCGTCGACGACCTTCTCGACCACACCCGACTGGGTCGCCGGCGGCATGTCTGCGCCCGGCGTCGCCGTGCCCTGCTGGGTCGTCCAGTACAGCGCGCCGGCGAGCAGCGCGATCAGCGCGGCCCAGTGGACCCCACGCCGCATGTCAGAACAGGCCCGAAGCCCACCCGACAAGACCGCCGACGATGACGACCGCCGCGATCAGCAGGACGATGTCGCGCCACTTCGAGTCGCGGTACCGCCGCGTTGCGTTGAACCCCACGACTACGCCTTCTGCTCGAGAAACGGTGGCGTCTGGTCTTCGTCGGCGGCGAACTCCTCGACGTTGACGTCGCGGAACGTCAGCACGCGGACGTTGCTGACGAAGCGGGCCGGCCGGTACATGTCCCACACCCACGCGTCGCGCAGCGTGACCTCGAACCAGATGTCGTCGCCTTCGCGGTGCGGGGTCACGTCGACGGCGTTGGCGAGGTAGAAGCGCCGCTCGGTCTCGACGATGTAGGAGAACATCCGCACCACGTCGCGGTACTCGCGGTACAGCTGCAGCTCCATCTCGGCTTCGTACCGCTCGAGATCCTCAGCGCTCATCGGCCAAGCGTAGCCATCGCCTGCTCCACCACGGGTGGTGCCGTGGCGGCGTACCGGGCACCGGGCAGCGTGTCGAGCCGCGCCACCGGCCAGATCGTCACAAATGCCCGTCCGATCACCGCGTCGCGGGGGATCGTCCCAAGCTGCGGGAACCGGCTGTCCGACGAGTTCTGCCGGTTGTCACCCATCATGAAGTACTCGCCGTCGGGCACCTCGACCGGACCGAAGTCGTTCGGGTCCCGGGCCGCCAGGTACCCGCCCTCGTCGGTGGGCGCCTCCGGCACCTCTCGGCCGTCGACGTAGACCACGCCGTCGCGCATCTCGATCGTCTCGCCGGGCAGCCCGATGATGCGCTTGATGTAGTCCTTCTCCCCCGACGGTGACACGCCCAGGCCTGAGCTGAGCGATCGCAGGAGCCGCTCGACCACGTTGCCCTGCGGCTGGACCGCCTGACCGTCGTCCTTGCTGAACACGACGATCTCGCCGCGGCGCGGCTCCCGCAGGCGGTAGACGACCTTGTTGACCAGGACCCGGTCGCCGATGAGCAGGGTCGGCTCCATCGATGCCGAGGGGATGTAGAAGGCCTGGACCAGGAACGTCTTGAGCAGCAGCGCCAGGACGAAGGCGATCGCGATGAGCACGGGCAGCTCGGCCAGAAAGCTGCGGTGCTTGCGCTCGTCGGGCTGGTCGGGCGGCTCGTCGGTGGACGACGTCCAGCTGGGGGGCGTTTCGCCCACCCGGTTACGCACCGGCAGGTGCGCGCAGTTCCTTGATCTTGGCCTTCTTGCCGACGCGGTCGCGCAGGTAGTACAGCTTCGCCCGGCGCACCTTCCCGCGGCGGACCACCTCGATGTGGTCGATCACCGGGGCGTGGACGGGGAACGTGCGCTCGACGCCAACGGCGTTGAAGCTGATCTTGCGGACCGTGAAGGTCTCGCGGATGCCGCTGCCGCGGCGGGCGATGACGTCACCCTCGAACACCTGGATGCGCGAGCGGTTGCCCTCGGTGACCTTCACGTGCACGCGGACGGTGTCGCCGGCCCGGAACTCAGGGACGTCGTCGCGCAGAGAGTCGACGTCGACGAAGTCGGTGGCATTCATGGCGTGGCAGTCTCCAAGCAGCAGCTGAGGGCGGTCGGCGCACCAGGGTACGCCGTCACAGCGCGCACGGCAGCCACGTCAGGCCGCCGGCGGGTGGTGGTCGTCGAGGATAACCGGGCCGCTCGGCGAGGGTCAATCGGGCTCGGGGTAGTCCGCCCGCAGCTCGCGGCTGAACCGGTCTGGGGGCCACAAGATCACAAACGCCCGCCCGACGACGTTGTCCACGGGCACGGGGCCGAGGTCCGCGAAGCGGCTGTCCTGCGAGTTCATCCGGTTGTCGCCCATCATGAACAGATGGCCGGGGGGCACGACGGTCCGGGGGAAGTTGCGTGTCTCGGGCTCGGCGTAGGGCTCGCGCAGGCGTTCGCCGTTGACGAACACGCGGCCGCGCCGGATGCGGATCCGATCACCCGGCAGTCCGATCACCCGCTTGATCAAGTCGATGTCCTCGTCGGGCTGCGCCAGACCGAGCCCTTCGAAGAACGAGCGCACCTGGCCGGAGACACCGGCGCGCGCGTGTTCGGAACCGGGCCGCTGGAACACCACGATCTCGCCGCGCTGCGGCTCGCGGAACCGGTAGCTGATCTTCTCGACCAGCACGCGGTCGCGGATCTGCAGCGTCGGGATCATCGAACCCGACGGGATGTAGAACGCCTGGACGACGAACGTCTTGATCAGGAACGCAAGCAGCAGCGCCAGCAGCACCATGCCCCACATCTCCAGCAGCGACGTAAGCCGGTCGCGCGGCGAACGGCCGCCCGGCTCGCCGGCGTGGAGGCGCTCGCGCAGGTCGGGGTCGAGGTCGGCGGGGCGGACCGACCGCTGGCCCAGGGCGCTCACGACTCGTTCCACCGCTGGTACAGGTCGGGGCGCACCCGCCGGGTCCGCGCCACCGCCTGGTCGTGGCGCCACCGCGCCACCGCCTGGTGATCACCCGACCGCAGCACCGCGGGCACCGTCATCCCGCGAAAGGTCGCGGGGCGCGTGTACTGCGGGTACTCGAGCAGCCCGCGGGCGAACGACTCGTCCGCGCCGCTTTCGGCGTTGCCCATCACGCCGGGCAGCAACCGGGTGACCGCCTCCACGACGACCGCGGCGGCAACCTCGCCGCCGGCCAGGACGTAGTCGCCGACGGAGACCTCGTCGTGGGCCAGCGCGTCGTGGACGCGCTCGTCGATGCCTTCGTACCGGCCGCACAGCACCAGCAGCGCGGGCTCTTGTGCGAGATCGGCGACCAGCGACTGGGTCAGCGCCGTGCCGCGCGGGGTCATCACCACCGTGCGGGGGCGACGGTCAACATCGCCGTACAGCTCCTCGACGGCGGCGAAGAACGGCTCGGGCTTCAGCACCATCCCGGCGCCGCCACCGTAGGGGACGTCGTCGACGGTGCGGTGACGGTCGGTGGCCCACTCCCGCAGGTCGTGCACCGCGACGTCCAGCAGTCCCGTCTCGCGCGCCCTGCCGAGCAGGGACGCGTCGAAGGGGCCGTGGAACCACTCGGGGAACAGCGTGAGGACGTCGATGCGCACGTCACACGCCCTCGTCGTCGAGCAGCCCCGGGATGGCGTGCACCACGATCGCGTCGTCGCGGACCTCCACCAGGTCGCTGACCGCCGGGACGAGCACCTCGCCGCCGTCGGGGCGCGCGATCACCAGATAGTCGTGCGCGGCGCCGTCGAGGGTGGCCTCGAGCACGCCGATCAGGTCGCCGTGGTCGTCGGTGACCTCCCGGCCGAGCAGGTCGGCGGTCCAGAAGGCGTCGTCATCCAGGGCGACCGCCTCGGCCGGCATGGTGAGGACGGCGCCGCGCAGCGCCTCGGCGCCCTCGCGATCCTCGACGCCGGCGAACCGGACGACCTGGCGGTTGGCGTGCACGCGCGACGACGCGACGGTCAGCGTCGCGTCGCCGTCGCGCGTGAGCCGGTCCCCCGGGGCGAAGTCGTACGCCAGGTCCGGGTCGGGGCGCACGTACACCTCACCCTTCAACCCCAGCGGCTTGCCGACGACCCCCACGACGACCGCCTCGGGGGCAGCCATGCGGTGCGCTACTCGACGATCTCGACGGCGACGACCGACCCCTCGCGGGTGGCCGCAGCCTTGACCATCGTGCGGATCGCCTTGGCGGTCCGTCCGCGCTTGCCGATGACCTTGCCCATGTCGTCGGGGTGCACCCGCAGCTCGAGCACGGTCTCGCCGTCCTCGTCAACGGGTGTCACCGAGACGTCGTCGGGATTGTCGACCAACGACTTGGCGAGGTACGTGAGGATCTCTTCGCTCATGGACCGGCCGGAGCCGGCGTTGGATTCGTCACTCACTGCTCCTGGGTCACCTCCCCCGTGGCCTCGTCGACAGCGCCGGTGTCCTCGGTCGGACCGGGCTCGGGCTGCGCGTTCTCCTCGTGCGCCTGCGCGGCAGCGGCGTCCGCCTCCGCGTCGGCGCTGGCGTCGGCAGCGTCGGCCTCCGGCGCAGCGTCCGCCTCGGCCTGTGCCTGCGCGGCGGCCTCGGCTTCGGCCCGCTCGGCGGCAGCCCGCGCCTCGGCGGCCTCGCGTTCGGCCTCCTTGGCCTTGCGCGCGGCCTCACGGGCGGCGTGCTTGGCGCTGCGGTCCTTGCCCGGGTCACCGGGCTTGAACTCCTCCCAGATGCCCTCGATGCGCAGCAGGTTCACCACCGCGTCGGAGGGCTGGACGCCGTTGCGCAGCCAGTACAGGGCGCGCTCGCGGTCGATGGAGATCGTCGACGGCTCGTGCAGCGGCTGGTAGAAGCCGATGTCCTCGATGAACCGGCCGTCACGCGGCGAGCGCACATCGGCGACCACCACGCGGTAGAAGGGCTGCTTCTTCTTGCCTTCGCGCCGAAGGCGCATCTTCACTGCCATGTCGTTGCCTGTCTGGTGTCGCCGGTCACACCGTCAGTGCCGCCGAAGTTGGTCTTCAGCGCGCCCACCTCGGTCCGTGGACGGGAATGCGGGCCGGCAGCTCCGCAAGCACCTGGGGGTACGCCGGACGCGGCGCACCCGCGCGAGGATAGCGCAGCGGCCTAGAACAGCACCACGGTGCCGACGACGAACAGCGCCAGCAGGACGGCGCCTTCCCGCCGACCCAGGCGGGCCCCGGTGCGCAGGAAGACCGCGGTCAGCACGACCGCGACGACCATCACCGCCAGGCTGATGGGAAACGCCGGGTCAAGCTCCAGGGTGTCCAGCAGCCCGGCCGCGCCGGCCACGGGCAGGGAGTTGAAGATGTTGCTGCCCAGGATGTTGCCCACCACCAGGTCGGTCTCCCGGCGGCGGGCGGCGGCCACGGCAGTGACCAGCTCGGGCAGGCTGGTTCCGACCGCCACGATGGTCAGCCCGATGACGGCCTCGGACAGCCCGATGGTCCGAGCGAGTCCCGTGGCCCCGAGGATGAGCACCTGCGCGCCGGCTAGCGTGCCGACCAGGCCGGCGAGCGCCAGCAACGCCGACGGCAGCGCCTTGACGTCGCCGTGTTCGTACTCGGCAACCTCGGCCTCCAGGCGTGCGGCGGCGGCTCGGTCCCGCAGGCCGACCCACACGATGAAGCCGATGACGCCCACGGCCGCGACCAGCAGGAGCACCGCATCCAGGGTGCTCACGCTGCGGTCGCGGGTCAGCAGAGCCAAAAGCAGCACGGAGCCAACCATCAGCGGCACCTCGCGGCGCAGCGTGGCTGCTTCGACGGCTAGCGGCGACATCAGTGCCGCGGCGCCGAGGACGAGCAGCACGTTGGCGGTGTTGGAGCCCACGACATTGCCGAACGCGAGGTCCTGGGAGCCCTGCACCGTCGCCAGCGTCGTGACCAGCAGCTCCGGGGCGCTGGTGCCGAACCCGATCACCAGCGCCCCGATGAGCACGGGCGCCAGACGCAAGGCCGTCGACAGGCGGGCGGCCCCCAACACGAAGCGGTCGGCGGCGAAGGTCAGCAACCCCAGGCCCACCACCAGCAGCAGCAGATCAATCAACGCGGCATAGGCTACGGGGGATGCAGCCGGTCGCTGAAGAACGCTTCGCCGAGCTGGTCGGCCAGGCATTGGACGAGCTGCCCGAGCCGCTGTGGGAGCAGCTGTCCAACGTCGCGGTGGTCGTGGAGGACGCCAATCCCGACGAGCCCGACCTGCTGGGGCTGTACGAGGGGATCCCCCAGACCGAGCGCTGGGACTACGCCGGCGCGTTGCCGGACAAGATCAGCGTCTACCGCCTGGCGTTGTGCGACATGTGCGCCGACGAGGCGGAGCTGATCGAGGAGATCAAGATCACGGTCGTCCACGAGCTCGCACACCACCTGGGCATCGACGACGAGGCGCTGCACGACCTGGGCTGGGGCTGATCAGCGAGCCTCGAGCAGGATCATCTCGTAGGTGCCCCGCGACGACCGCACCCGCGTCTGTGCCCCGCCTTGCCATGCGGCCACCAACGACCGGGTAGAGAACGGCGCCCCGGGCGTGGTCAGCAAGTAGTCGGCGGCCAGGTCGCCGGCGGGCGTCGCCGGCGTCGGTTGGACGAACTGCAGGCCCTGCCACCGCTGTGCGGTCAGGTGCTGTCCCAGCCCGCTGTACGGGTCGACGAGGACGGTCAGTGGCGCGGCGGTGGTGCGGTCAAGCTCGTGCAGCTGCGCCATCGCGGCCCGCGTGAAGGCGGTCCACTCCCCACGCGAGGCAGGGTCGAGACGCATTGCGTACCAGGTGCCGGTCAGCGCGGGGCGCAGCCCGACCGCCGCCAGGACGACCGCCGCCGCGGCCGCGGCGACGTGGACTGGCGCGACGCCCGTGCGTTTCCTCACCACGGTCAGCCCCACCACGCCGAGCAGCAAGATCGCCGTCTCGCGGCCCAGCGGCTGGTACCACATCTCGCGGCCCACCACGTCGACGAGCACGAACGCGCCGGCCAGCGCCAGCGCGCACCACAACGCCGCCTGCTCCGCCGTCGCCCGCCGCCAGCGCAGGGTGGCCGCAGCCCCCGCGACCCCGGCCGAGGCGAGCAGCAGCCACTGCCACCACGCCACCGTGATGGTCCGGCCGGCCTTGCGGGACAGCTGGAACGCCAGGTGGTCGCCGGCGATGCCCGCGTTGGCGAGGAAGTAACCGACCTGCGCTGCCCACAGCACCGCCACAACGACGGCGACTGCCACCTCCGCGCGCCGCCAGGGGGTCCGGGGGTGTGCCAGCACCGCAGCCCCCGCGACGGCGACGAGCACCACCAGCCCTACGGGGTGCACCAGCGGCGCCACGGCGGCCGCCGTCACGGCCAGGCGGCGCCGGCCGACGATCAGCAACCACATGCTCAGGCCCGCCAGCCCCAGCACGACGGCGTCCATCCGCGCGATGTTGCCGATGGCCACCACCCGCGCCGTGACTAGCCACGCGGCGGCCAGGGTGGTCGCGAGCCATCGCGGCAGGCCGGCCCGAGCCGCCACGGCAGCGACGGCCACCGCGAACGTGACAACCCCCAAGAGGCTGAGCAAGCGCCCCGCCACCAGCGGATCCAGACCGACCGCGTGCAGCGGGGCCTGCAGGACGTAGTAGCCGTGCGGCAGCCAGAAGATGCCCTCGGGGGCGTTCAGCTCCGGTACCGCCAGACGCCCGTCGTGCAGCAGGGTCAGCGCCGGCGTGATGAAGTGCGCCTCGTCCGGCCACGGGCGCGGCACCCGGTATCCCGCCAGAAGGTGCATCACCGCCCCCATCGCGGCGAGCGCCGCCGCCGGTGCGACGCGGGTCAACGCTTTTTCTTCTTCTTTCGCTTCGGCACCTTCTTGTTCTTCGGGCGTCCCGTCGCCCCGGGCCCGCCCTGCGCGCCCTGCGCCC
>Ga0247713_1000850_pt1 | contig 16850 bp, 12 predicted proteins | sample 21E_NmetaG_FD_189936 | JGI IMG/M metagenome (GOLD analysis project Ga0247713, IMG submission 189936) | Soil microbial communities from hillslope of Landscape Evolution Observatory, University of Arizona, Oracle, AZ, United States - 2-1-E_N | ecosystem: Engineered > Artificial ecosystem >... | reverse complement strand
TCCCGGGAGCGGTCACATAGGCGACGTCGCGGACGAACCGCTGCCTGCTCTGGGTGCAGACGACGACCACGTCGCGGCACAGCGAAGCGACGTCGTTCGAGCCCCCGGATCCGACGAGCAGCTTCCCGGAGGCCGTCCGCGACGAGTTCACGTGCCCGTGGCGGTCGACCTGTCCGGCGCCTATGATCCCCGCCGACGCGGTCCGGGCGAGCCCGAGCCCGAGGATGTCCATCACGCCGCCCAGCCCCGTGGCGGTGGCGGCCGCCCGGTTCGACACGAGCAGCGGGTCCCCCGGCGCCGGCACGTAGCCGTACATCCCGAGCTCGACCATGAGCTGGACCGGGATCCCGTCGGCGGCGAGCTTGGTCCGGGCGAGCCAGGCGGACAGGTTGGACAGACCGACCCCGGCCAGGACCGTCTCCAGGCCACGCTCCCGGACCCGCTCGCACAGCACCCGTGCCCCCGCTATCACCGCGCGCTCCGTGTCCCGGGCCTCGTCGGCCCGGAAGACCGACCCGGACGTCAGGATGTCGTCCCGCCAGGATCCGAGCTGAGCCCGGCCGCGGAGGCGGGCGAGGCGGTCCGTCCCGAGCGCGGACAGGTACGCGGCGTGTCCGTCGTCCACCCACGTGTGCTGCCACTCGTCGATCGCTTGTGGGTCGCGGCACGCCTTCCGGAATGCGGTGACGAACTCGACGTCCTCCGCGTACGGCTCCACCACGTCGGACACCCCGCCGGCGAACAGCGGACCCGGATGGGCGCCGAACGGTGCCTCGCAGACCGCCAGCACGATCTCGGCTGGGAGACGCATCTGCGACGAGTGCGCGGCCACGACCTCCGGGTCGACGATCCGCTCCACCGTCACGATCGCTCCCTGCGTGGCGGCCCACGCCCCCAGGCAGTGGTCGCCGAACGGGGCGCCGAGGAGGACGTTGCCGTACCGGTCCGCGGCCGGCGCGTGCACGAGAGCGACGTCTGGGACGAGAGCGCGGACGGCCGTGACGCCGTCCGACTCCGGTCCCGGACCCTCCCCCCGGTAGGCCACCGCGGCGCCGGCGGTCAGCACGTCCGGGTCGTGGACCAGCGACGAGCCGGCCAGCGAGTTCGTCGGCATCCACGGGAGCTGCAGCGCCCCGGCGAGCAGCCTCTGCGTGAACGAGAGGATCGACCAGGAGGAGAGTTCGAACCTGCCCTCGGCATACGCCTGCTGCAGCATCGGGTTCGGGCCCGGCGTCGGGAGGGTGTCGCCGTGGAAGGCGCAGATGGCCTTCGAGACCAGGCCCTCCGTGACGAGCAGGACGTACGGGCCGGCCAGCGACATGCACGACAGGGTCAGCCTCATGCGCCGGCCGCGGAAGGCCCGCAGCACCTCGTACACGGACGCCTGCGGACGGTTCAGCCCCGAGGTGAGGTGGACGTGGGAGCCGGGCTTGACGTGCCGGCGGATCGCGCCGGACAGCGTCGTCGCCTTCACGGGCCCCCGAGCGATGTGGGTGGCGCGGTCGGAGAGACGCGCGAGCCTCTCCATGGGGTCCGTCGGCATGTGGGCAACTGTACGGGGATGCGCGTGACGAGCGCATGGCCGCCCCGCGCCGGGGGACGCCGGCCCGGTCGCCCGCGATAGGCTGACGACGCGCCCGGCTCGACATGAGGCGTCGGAGGACCGGGTCCTTCACGGGTCCCGGCGGGATCGACGGAGGACCATCGATGAACAACGAGCAGCTCGAGAAGGTACGCAGCGGCGGGGGCTTCATCGCGGCCCTGGATCAGAGCGGCGGCAGCACCCCCAAGGCCCTGTCCCAGTACGGGGTCCCCCAGGACGCCTACTCGAGCGACGCCGAGATGTTCGACCTCATCCACCAGATGCGCACGCGGATCATCACCAGCTCGGTCTTCGACGGCCGCCGCGTCCTCGGCGCGATCCTGTTCGAGGACACGATGGACCGCGAGATCGACGGGCAGCCCACGGCCGACTACCTGTGGGAGCGCAAGAGCGTCGTCCCCTTCCTGAAGATCGACAAGGGCCTCACGGACGAGTCGGCCGGGGTCCAGGTGATGAAACCGATCGGGGGCCTGGACGACCTGCTGTCCCGGGCGAGCCAGAAGGGCATCTTCGGGACGAAGGCCCGGTCCGTGATCAAGCTCGCCGACGACGCGGGTATCCGCGACGTGGTGGCCCAGCAGTTCGAGGTGGGAGCCCAGGTCCTGGGGGCCGGACTCGTTCCGATCCTCGAGCCTGAGGTCGATATCCACAGCCCGGAGAAGGCGAAGGCCGAGGAGATGCTCAAGCAGCATCTGACCGAGCACCTGGACCAGGTCGGCTCCGATCAGCAGGTCATGTTCAAGCTCACGCTGCCCGAGGCCGACGGGTTCTACTCGGATCTGGTGAAGCACCCGAAGGTCCTGGCGGTCGTCGCGCTGTCGGGCGGCTACAGCCGCGAGGAGGCGTGCGAGCGTCTCGCGCGCAACGAGGGCGTGATCGCGAGCTTCTCGCGCGCGCTGACCGAGGGGCTGCACGCGGACCAGTCGCAGGAGGAGTTCGACCGGACGCTCGACGCGTCCATCGAGAGCATCTACCGCGCTTCGCTCACCTGAGAGCGTGGCGCGGACCCGGCGCTACTGAGGCTGGGTCGCGGGGTCGCTGCCGTCCGGGCCCCCCTGGGCCGGGTCTCCCTCGGCTCCCGGAGGCGCACCGCCCTGCTGCTGCTCCATCTGCTGCTGGAACTGCTGCATCATCTCGGTGAGCGGGTTCGGGGCGGGCGGCGTTCCCGGCTTGGGCTCGGGCCCGAACCGGACGACTATCTCGTCGCCGTCGTGGATGATCAGCTTGTGCGGGTCTCCCTCGACGAGCTCGTCGTTCTTCAGCACGACGAGCTCGTGGGTGCCCTCCAGGTCCGGACACTCGTCCCCGTCCTTGTAGGTCTTGCCGTCCGGCATCGCGAGGAAGCGCTTCCCCTCGTCGTCCAGCCCCAGGGTCGACTCGGCCGACTGGAAGAACGCGCCGAGGTTGGCGTTGTCCCCCGTGTAGGCGGGGTCCTTCGGGTGCACGTGGATCTGACCGTCTCCGTGGGTGTGGATCTCGCCCTCCGTCGGAGGGAACGGTCCGATCGGCTTCCCGCAGAGCTGGAGCTTGAGCGCCGCGTGCCAGTGGTCGGTGGCCAGCGCACCGCGCGTGAGCTTCGGCGGGTTCGCGCGCAGGAACACCACACCGGCGATCCCGGCGAGCAGGATGACGGTGAGCATCGCGACGAAGCCGAGCCCCGAGCGCTTCTTCTCGAGGGGGGCGCGTGCGCGAGCGCGGCGCTGCTGGCGGGTGGTCATGATGCCGCCGAGTCTATCAGCGGGGTCGCGGAAAGGCCGGGGAACCTCACTTCCGCACCCCGTACCCGGCTTCCTCCAGCGCCCGCACCACCTCGTCGGCGTGCGACCGGTCCCGGGTCTCCAGGGTGAGCTCGACCTCGACGGCGCCCACGGCGAGCCGGGGGGAGGAGCGGTGGTGCACGACCGAGAGCACGTTCACGAGCATGCTCGCCAGCAGGTCCATCACCATCCGCAGCTGCCCGGGGCGGTCGTCCAGCGTGAGGCTCACCACCAGGTAGCGGTGCGCGGCGCCCAGGCCGTGGCGGATGACGCGCATCAGGAGGCCGGGGTCGATGTTGCCCCCCGAGCAGACGGCGACGGTCCGTCCGGCAGCGGGGACGGCCCCGGCGAGCATGGCCGCCAGCGCCAGGACCCCGGCTCCCTCGATCACCTGCTTCGTCCGCTCGAGCGCGAACAGGATCGCGTCGGCGATGTCGTCCTCGCCCAGCTCGATCACCCGGTCCACGAGATCGTCGATGATCGGACGCGTCAGCTCGCCCGGCTCCTTCACGGCGGCCCCGTCCGCGATCGTGTGCGGGGTGGCCGCCGGATGGACCCCGACGACCTCGACCCCGGGAGCGAGCGCCTTCACGGCGGTCGCGATCCCGGAGATGAGCCCCCCTCCCCCCAACGGCACGACCACGCGATCCACCTCGCCCGCCTCGGCGAGGATCTCGAGTCCGACCGTGCCCTGCCCCGCGATCACGTGCGGGTCGTCGAAGGGGTGGACGAAGAGGGCGCCTCGGTCCGCGGCGAGCTCCTGCGCGTGGGCGAGCGACTCCTCGAAGGTCTCCCCGTGGAGAACCACCTCCGCGCCGTACCGGCGGGTCGCCTCCACCTTCTGCAGGGGAGCGAAGACGGGCATCACAATCGTCGAAGCGATCGAGAGCTCGGACGCCGCCCACGCCACCCCCTGCGCGTGGTTGCCCGCGCTGGCCGCGACCACCCCCCGCGCCGAGTCGCCGCGCGTGCACCGGTGCAGACGCACGTAGGCGCCGCGGACCTTGAATGACCCGGTGCGCTGGAGGTGCTCGGCCTTGATCAGGACCCGGCCCCCGACCCGCTCGTCGAGGCTGGACGAGGTCAGTATGGGGGTCCGGCGGGCGACGCCGGAGAGCAGCTCCGCCGCCTCCTGGACCTCCCCGAGCGTCGTCATCTGGGCGGCCCGACGACCTTGCCGAACCGGATCCGACGGACCGGCACCGCCACGAGCGTGTCGTCGCGCTTGCGGACGTACATCGTGACGTCGCCCCCCTCCATCTCGGCGCGCTCGAACGTGCCGACGGCCTCCGCGCGGGAGCCGTCGTCCGAGAAGAACTGGATGGAGACCCGTTTGCCCACGTCCGTCGGGCGGATCGTGTTCACGACCGCCGCGTCCGGACCTCAGTCCTCGAGCTGAGGCGCGTACGGACTCTGCGAGGCCCCGCCGTTGGCGTCCGGATGCTCGTCGAAGAACTTCGAGTTGATCTCGATGAAGTTCTTCCACTCCGCCGGCACGTCGTCGGCTGGGAAGATCGCGTCGACCGGGCAGACGGGCATGCACGCGTCACAGTCGACGCACTCCTGGGGGTGGATGTACAGCTGGGCGCCGCTCTCGTAGATGCAGTCGACGGGGCACTCCTCCACGCAGGCGCGGTCCTTGATGTCCACGCAGGGCTCGCAGATGACGTAGGTCATCGGTCCTCTCTCCTCGGTGAACTGTGTCGGGCATCAATATACTGACCATCCGTCATTCAACGGGAGGCGCCGATGGAACAGGCGGCCACGCTCGGAGCGCTCAGGGCCTCGGGTTACCGCCCGCGCCCCGTACACGTCGAGATGCGCGAGAACCTGCTCGCGCGCCTCCGGGGGGGCGAGCGCGTCTTCGAGGGGATCGTCGGGTACGAGGACTCGGTCCTGCCCGCGATAGAGAACGCGATCCTCGCCGGGCACGACCTGATCTTCCTCGGCGAACGCGGCCAGGCGAAGTCCAGGATCATGCGCACGCTCGTCGGCCTGCTCGACGAGGCCGTCCCCGCCGTCGCCGGGTGCGAGATCAACGACGACCCGCTCGCTCCCATCTGCACGGCCTGCCGGGAGCTGATCGGCGAGAGGGGGGACGAGACCCCCATCGCGTGGCTCGGCCCCGAGGACCGCTACGGCGAGAAGCTCGCCACCCCAGACATCTCGGTGGCCGACCTGATCGGGGAGGTCGACCCGATCAAGGTGGCCGAGGGCCGCTACCTGGCCGACGAGCTGACCATCCACTTCGGGCTGATCCCCCGCACCCACCGCGGCATCTTCGCGATCAACGAGCTCCCCGACCTCGCCGAGCGGATCCAGGTCGCCCTGCTCAACCTGCTCGAGGAGCGGGACATCCAGATACGCGGCTACAAGATCCGGCTCCCGCTCGACATCGTGCTGCTCGCGTCGGCCAACCCGGAGGACTACACGAACCGCGGACGCATCATCACGCCACTGAAGGACCGTTTCGGCGCCCAGGTGCGCACCCACTACCCCCGGACGGCCGCCGAGGAGGCGGAGATAGTCCGACGGGAGGCTCAAGTCCCGGACGATGTCCGCTTCCCGGAGTGGATGTCCGAGATCGTGGCCGAGGTGACCCATCAGGCCCGCCGGTCCGGACAGATCAACCAGCGCAGCGGCGTGTCCGTCCGTCTATCCATCGCCAACCAGGAGACGGTCGCGGCCAGCGCGCTGCGCCGGGCCGTCCGGCTCGGGGAGCCCGAGGCCGTCCCCCGCATCTCGGACCTCGAGGCGATGGCCTCGTCCACGCTCGGCAAGATCGAGGTGGAGGCGCTCGAGGAGGGACGCGAGGACGACATCCTCACGAAGCTCGTGCGGCAGGCCGTCCAGGCCGTCTACCAGCGTCGGATGCGCGGGCAGACCTTCCCGGACCTCGTCAGGCGGTTCGAGGAGGAGGGGCTCGAGGTGCAGACCGGGGTTGGCATGGGAGCGGAGGAGCTCTGCCGCCAGTTCGGCGAGCTGAAGGGGATGGCTCAGGCCCTGCAGTCGCTGGGAGCCGGGGAGTCGCCCGCGACGACCGCGGCCGCGCTCGAGTTCATCTGCGAGGGGCTCCACCTGGGGCGGAGGCTGAACAAGACCCCGACCGGGTCAGGCGCCGTCTACGGGGGCTGAGCGCTCCGCGTCGGCCTGAGCGGCCAGCTTCCGGGGCGCCACCGCGCAGTAGCTCTCGACGATCAGGTCCTCCACGAACTCGACCGGGACCTGCCCGGGGGAGTCGAAGGACAGCGTCACCCACCCGCTGCGTCCGAGCCCGTAACCGGACGGCTCCGCGAAGGGCTCGTTCAGGACGTCCGGACCCGACCCGGGCAGCTTCACGGTCATGTTGAAGCACCCGACGCTCGGGTCGGAGCCGAAGAAGACGAAGACCTTCTTGCGGACCTTCGCCACCACCTCGTCCCACGGGTGGTCCTCCCAGGCCTCCGGCAGGGAGAGCGCGAAGTCGATCAGCCGGCGACGGAGCTTCTCGCACGCGGCGGAGCGGGGCATGGGAGCAGTATGGCGCCGCTCGCTGGCTCGGGTTCCGGCTCCCGTCCGGATCGCCGGCTCGGGACACGGATCCCGCGCGTACGGGGAGCCCGAGGGGCCGCGTGTCCGGGAGCGGCAGCATGTTGCCTCCTCTGGACACGCGGGAGCCGCGGACACGCTCCGACCACGGCGTGTGTCCCGCAACGGCGATCGCGCCCAGAGGCCCTCGGGCTCCCCGGGCTCCCGCCTCCCACCGCGGGGGTACGCTCGGGGCGTGAGCCCCGCCAACCGCTACTCCCGCTGGGACGGCACCCAGGACCCGTGGGCGCAGGCGGACGACGTCCTGGAGAGCGTGAGCGACGACCTCCTTCAGTTCGGGGACCTGTCCCACGCGATGCGGCGGATGATGCAGCGCGGGTTCCAGGCGGGCGGGCGCCGGGTGACCGGTCTGCAGTCGCTCGCCCAGCGCCTGCGCGGCATGAGGCGGTCGGAGCTCGGCCGCTACGACATGGACTCGGTGACCCGGCAGATCCTCGACTCCCTGGACGAGGTCCGTGAGCTGGAACGCCGCGAGGTGGAGGACCGCTTGCGCCTGCGGGACGAGAGCGGCGCTCCCCCCGAGCCGGACGACGACCCCCTCGCCGCGCTGGAGCGGGAGATGGGCGAGCCGCCTTTCGGCTCCCGTCTGGACGACCGCCTCGACTACCTGGACCGGATGGCGGACCGTCCGGCCGAGGCGCTGCGGTCGCTGCAGCGCTACGACTTCATGTCTCCCGAGGCGGAGGCGCGGTTCAACGAGCTGGTCGACGAGCTGCGTCGGCAGGTCCTGCAGCAGTACTTCCGGGGAGCCGAGCAGGCCCTGCAGAACATGACGCCGGAGGATATGGCGCGCGTCCGCGACATGCTGACCGAGCTGAACCAGATGATCAGGGCGGACGCGGCCGGGGAGCCCTACGACTTCGACGGGTTCATGCAGCGCTACGGCGACCTCTTCCCCGACGACCCGCGCGACCTCGCCGAGCTGATGGAATCGCTCGCCCGCCGCATGGCCGCCGCCGAGGCGATGATGGCGTCGATGTCGCCGGAGCAGCGTCAGCGGCTCGAGGAGCTGTCCATGGCGCTCCTCTCCGATGCCGACCTCGCGTTCCAGATGTCCGAGCTCGCGAGGTCGATGCGCGACCTGATGCCGCAGCAGTGGGACCGTCCGTACCCGTTCGAGGGAGACGAGGCGCTCTCGATGTCTCAGGCGGTGGACGTCCTGCAGCGGCTCCAGGACGCCGAGGAGCTCGAGCGCTACCTGCGGTCGGCCGAGAAGCCGTCGGACCTGTCCGAGCTCGACCTCGACCGGGTGTCCGACCTGCTGGGGGACGAGGCCGCGCAGGACCTGCGCCGGCTCGCCGAGATCGAACGGATGCTGGAGGAAGCCGGCTACGTCCAACGGACGGGCGGACGCCTGGACCTCACCCCCCAGGGCGTGCGGCGGATCGGACGGCAGGCGCTCGGCTCGGTCTACAAGCGCCTCCGGACGGCGCTGGCCGGCGACCACGAGGTGCCGCATGTCGGACAGGGAGCCGACCGCTCGGGTGACCTCAAGGCGTACGAGTTCGGGGATCCCTTCCACATCCAGGTGAAGGAGACGGTCTTCGAGGCCGTCCGCCGGTCGGGAGCCGGGACCCCCGTCCGGATACGTCCCGACGACTTCATGGTGGAACGGACCGAGCACCGCGTGCAGGCGGCGACGGCCCTCTGCATCGACCTCTCGCTCTCGATGCCGATGCGCGGCAACTGGGTGGCGGCGAAGAAGGTCGGGCTGGCGCTCCACTCCCTCATCTCGTCGATCTTCCCGCGCGACCGGCTCTTCCTCATCGGGTTCTCCGACTACGCGCGCCGGTTGAAGGCCGAGGAGCTCCCGGGCCTGGGGTGGGAGGAGGTGTACGGGACGAACCTGGAGCACGCCCTGTACCTGGCGCGACGCGAGCTCTCGCGGTTCCGCCAGGCCTCGCGGCAGATCATCGTCGTGACGGACGGGGAGCCGACCTCACACCTGCTGCCGGACGGGAGCGTCTTCTTCGACTGGCCCGCGCACCCCGAGACGATCCGGGCGACCCTGCGGGAGGTCGTTCGCTGCACGAAGGAGGGGATCGTGATCAACACGTTCATGCTCGACCGCGACCCCGCGATGCGGCGCTTCGTAGAGCAGATGACCGCGTTGAACCGAGGCCGCGCCTTCTACACGACGCCCGAGACGCTCGGCGAGTACCTGCTCGTCGACTTCCTCGAGTCGAAGCGCAGCCGGGTCAGGGGGGCCTGACCTAGACGATCCCGGCCGCGCGCAGGAGCGGGACGAGCCCGTCCGTGGTCGGGAGCCCGTCTACCTGTCCGAGCGGCCACCAGGCTGCCTCGCTCGCGTCGTCCCCCGGGGTCACGCGCCCCCCGTCCGGCCTGGCGTGGTGCACGACGATCACGAAGTGGTGTCCGTCCCCGATGACCTCCCGGACGGCGGCCACGTCCCCCGGTTCGACCTCCAGGGACGTCTCCTCCCGCACCTCGCGGCGGACGGCGTCGGCCAACCGCTCCCCGGGTTCGACCTTGCCGCCCGGGAGCGTCCACCGCCCCGCGTAAGGACCGGACGCCCGGCGCACCATCAGGAGCGCCCCCTCATGGACGCAGATCGCCGACACCGCCACCACGGGTTGCACCGTCACAGCATCGCCGAGGACGTGAACCGCGGGAGCCCGGGAGACGTTCCTCGTTCGACAGGGGCGGAGCCGTCCCCTGTGGTATGCCTAACGAGGTCGGGTCGTGTCGGGGAGGACATATGCACCCGTTCGCCGGTTCGCGTCGTACCGCGGGGGGGCCGTGAAGGGTCGCGCCCCGATCCTCAGGTACCTTCCGCTCGCGGCGATAGTGATCGTCCAGATCCTCATCATCGCGATCGCGCCGTCCAAATCGCCCGGTGAGCTGGGGGGGCTCGCGTCCGGGCCGGGCGGCTCGACCGCCTTCGACGGGACCGGCGACCCCACGGGAGAGGGCGGCCCGGGCGGCGTGGCCATCGACCCCACGACCGGACAGCCGATCTCCGGCGGCGCTTCCGGAGGCGGACCGGGCGGCGGACCCGGCGGACCGGGCGGTGGCGGAGGACAGGCAGCCGGACCGACCGGCGACACGAGTCACTGCGTGGGAGGCCGCCAGTACGACCCGGCGGTCTACCCGTACAGCCCGCCGTGCGTGGGCAAGTGGGCGGGTGGCAACAACGGGGGGGCCACGTACCGGGGCGTGACGGGCGACACGATCAAGATCGTGAAGTACCTGGGCAACCTCGGGGAGGCGGTCGACGCGCTGCTGACGGCGCAGGGAGCCAACCCGGGCATGCAGAACCACCAGAACTTCGCCCGCGCGGTGGAGACCTTCGCCGCCAACCGCTACGAGCTCTACGGACGCAAGGTCTCGATCGAGGTCATCCAGGGCCGGTGCAAGTCCGTGCCGCCCGACTACCCGTGCCTACGCAACGAGATGCGGGAGATCGTCCAGAGCCGTCAGCCGTTCTGGGTGAACTGGCACACCTCGCTCGCCTCACCGGCCTTCGACGAGCTCTCGCGGCTCAAGGTCATGAACTCCGGGGGCTGGGGGTTCCGGGACATCTTCAACCAGCAGCGACGGCCGTACCACTGGGACCTGCTCATGGGCGGATCCCAGCACATGCGCCACGTGGCCGACTGGTACTGCAAGCGCATGCACGGTGGACGGGCCGAGCACGCGGGCGAGGCGCGGCTGCAGGCGATGAACAGGGTCGTGGGGGTCATCTCGACGGACGACCCCGAGAACAGGCTCGCCATCCGGGAGCTGAAGGACCTGATGCAGCAGCAGTGCGGCGCGCAGATCGCCAAGGAGTACTACTACGCGCAGGACATCAACACGGCCCAGCAGCAGCGCGACGCGGCCTACCGGAAGATGAAGGAGGCCCCTGAGGCGACGACGATCATCTGCTTCTGCGACCTCGTCGCGCCGATCTTCCTCTACCAGACCTGCGAGGAGCAGAGGTACTACCCCGAGCACGTGGTGATCGGGAGCGGATACATGGACGCGGATGCCGCCGCGCAGGCGTACGACAACACGCTGCCGCCGCGGGGCACGCAGTTCCACAACGCGTTCGGACTCGCCCAGCAGCCGAAGGCAGAGTTCCGGGAGGCCAACGCGGCCACCCGCGTCTGGCGCGAGTCCGGTCGGACGGGAGCCCCCCACCAGGCGATGGCAGCCGAGTGGGACCACTACGGGATGATCCTGGCGATGCTCCAATCGGCCGGGCCCAACCTCAACCCGCTCACGGTCGAGGCCGGGGCTCTGAGGATGGGTGAGATCACGCCCGAGGGACGGCAGAACGAGTACATGAACCCGCGTGGGTTCGGGCGCGGCGACTACACCTGGATCAAGGGGATGCGCGAGGTGTTCTGGAGCCCGAACCAGCAGTCGCCGTTCAACCGACAGAACGGGACCTACGTCACGTTGAACAACGGACGGTGGTTCTACCCCGGGGAGTACCCGTCCGGGCTGCTCAAGCTGCCGCCGAAGCCGCGCTGATCGCGAGCCGGAGATGAGGACGCTCAGGGCCCCGGACGCGGTCACCTCGACCCTCGGGCATCCCGTGGCGGGTCCGGCTATCAAGGCGGGTGTCCCCGTGGTGGGGTTGTTCGTGGTCAGTCGCTACCTGTTCGGCGCCACGTACGGGGGGATGTTCAGCGGCGTGGCTCTCGGCTCCCTGTACGGGATCCTCGCCGTCGCGATCATCCTGATCTACCGCACGAACAGGATCATCAACTTCGCGGCGGCCGCGCTCGGGGCGATCCCCGGCGTCACCGCTTGCCTGCTCCTCGTCATCAAGGGGTGGCCGTGGCTGGTCTGCTTCCCGCTCGCCATCGTCGGGGGCGCCGCGCTGGGGGGGATCGCCGACGTCCTTATCATCCGGAGGTTCGCGCGGTCCCCCAGGCTGATCCTCACCGTCGCCACGATCGGGCTGGCCCAGTTCCTGGCCTACTTCGCGTTCATGATCCCCATCTGGATGGGCAGCGCCGGCCGTCCGATCTCGTACATCCCGACCCCCTTCAAGCGGTTCGTGTTCACGCTCGGCAACGAGCGCTTCAGCGGCGACTACCCGTTCTCCATCGTCGGGATCGCGATAGTCGTGACCGCGCTCGCGCTCTTCCTCCGCTACACGCGGATGGGGGTCGCTCTGCGGGCCTCGGCCGAGAACGCGGACCGGGCGAGTCTGCTCGGCATCCCGGTGAAGCGGGTCCAGACGGTCTCCTGGGTGATCGCGGGCACCCTCGCCGCGTTCACCATCTACTTCCGGGCGGCACTCGTGGGCGTCCCGACGGACGGGAGCCTGGGCTACAAGGTGCTGATCTTTGCCCTCGCCGCGGCCGTCGTCGCCCGCATGGAGTCGATACCCGTTGCGCTCGTCGCCGGGATGGGAGCCGGCGTGCTCGGTGAGGCGTCCGTCGTCTACACCGGCCGGGACTCGCTGGCGACGGCGATCATGTTCGGCGTCATCTTGGCCGCCCTCCTGCTCCAGCGAGGGAAGCTGTCCAGGGCGTACGACGCGGGCGTCTCGACCTGGCAGACCGTGAAGGAGTTCCGGCCCACCCCTCACGAGCTGCGCCGGCTCCCCGAGGTGATCGGGTTCCGGGCCGGCGTCTACCTGATCGCCGGTCTGTTCCTCTTGCTCCTGCCGAACCTGGTGGGCGTGGCCCGGTACGGGGACGCGCAGATCCTGGTGATCTACTCGATCATCGCCGTCTCCCTGGTCGTCCTGACCGGCTGGGCGGGACAGATCTCGCTCGGACAGTTCGGCATCGTGGGGATCAGCGCCGCGCTCGCCGGGAAGATGGCCGCCGACTTCAACATGGACTTCTTCCTGAGCCTCGCGGTCGGCGTGGCCGCCGGGACGGTGGCGGCCGTGCTCGTCGGGATCCCGGCGGTCCGGATCCAGGGTCTGTATCTGGCGGTCACGACGCTGTCCTTCAGCGCGGCCGTCGAGTTCTACTTCCTCAACGACACCTACCTGGTGGGGAGGCTCCTGCGCCCCGACCGGGCCAGCCAGATCGAGGTGCCCGTCCTCTGGCAGCGGGTGGTCCTGACGGAGGGGGGGTTCCCCGGCCGTGGCTACTACTACCTGTGCCTGGCGGCGCTGGGAGGCGTGGTCCTCGCCGCCCGGGCCTACCGGCGCAACCGAGCCGGGCGAGTGCTCATGGCCGTTCGCGAGAACCCCCGCGCCGCCGCCAGCTACTCCGTGAACCCCACCCGCACGAAGCTGGCTGCGTTCGCCGTCTCGGGCGCGATCGCCTCGCTGGGGGGCGTGCTGATGTCCTACCAGCTGCGCGCGATCGACCAGTCGACGTACGGGATCGAGCTGAGCATCTACATCTTCATGATCGCCGTGATAGGCGGTCTCACCTCGATCGGCGGCGTCATCGTCGCCACCTTCGTGATCCACGGGATCTACCTGTTCGGACGCGACTGGCTCCCGGGCATCCAGTTCCTGGTGACCGGACCGGGCCTGCTCCTCGTCCTCATGGTCCTCCCGGGCGGGTTCGCCGAGGTGCTGTACGGGGCTCGCGACGCGTTCCTGCGCTGGGTGGCGAACCGCCACGGCCTCCACGTCCCATCCCTCGTCGCCGACCGGCGCATCGAGCCGGACGAGGCCGAGGAGCACGTCGTTTCGGACGCGCAGCGACAGACCGAGGAGCTCGAGGCGGTCGGTCCCGGACCCGTCCGGGGGAGCTGAGGGTGGACACGCAGACGCTCGAGACGGCCGGGGAGGCCAAGGCGGCCCGCGGCGGACGGCTCGCCGCGGCGACCGGCGGGGTCTCGGCCCTGCCGCTGGCGGTGCTCTTCGGCCTCAACTTCGTCGACGAGTTCGACCGGCTCGCCTTCGAGACCCTCGTATCGGAGATCCGGGACGCCTTCGCCATCAGCGAGGCCTCCGTGATCGGGATCATCGTGGTCGGGAGCGCTCTCTCGCTCATCGCCGCGCTCCCGATCGGCTGGCTCGGGGACCGGTTCAACCGCGTCCGCATCGCCGCCGTCTCGGCGGTCGTGTGGGCGGTCATGTCGGTGGCCACCGGTCTGGCCGGCGCCCTCGCGCTCAGCGTCTGGCTGCTGCTGCTGATCCGGCTGCTGGCCAACATCGGGCGCATCTCGAACGAGGTGATCCACCCGAGCCTGCTGTCGGACTACTACCCGATGAGGTCCCACCCGAGCGTGTTCAGGGTCCATCGGTTCGCGAACCCGGCCAGCGCGGTCGGGGGGCTCGCGGCCGGCTACATCGCGAAGCTGATCGGCTGGGAGTGGGCGTTCTACCTCCTCGCCCTCCCCTCGTTCGCGCTGATCCTCGCGACCCTCGCCCTTCGGGAGCCGCTGAGGGGCGAGTCGATCGACAAGGGGCTCGCCGAGGAGATCGCGGCGAAGGAGGGTCCGACCCCGTTCGCCGAGGCGCGACGTCAGCTGTTCGCGGTCCGGACCCTCAAGCGGCTCTGGCTCGGCGCGTTCTTCCTCGGCGTCGGTTGGATCCCGCTGGGCGGGATCATGTCCTTCTTCTTCGACAACGTCTACGGTTTCGGGCCGGCCGGGCGGGGCTGGATCACGTTCCTGCGCAACGCCGGGATAGCGGCCGGGCTCCTGATCGGCGGCTGGCTCGCCTCCCGGGTCGTGCGTGAAGGCCGCCTCCAGCACCTCGCCACGATCACCGCGCTCTCCTTCCTCGCCTTCGCGGTCGGGCTCGTTGTGATGGCGGCCTCCCCCTGGGTGTCGGTGTCCGTCGCGTTCGCCTTCCTTCTCTCGCTGGGGATCGGGTCGTTCCAGCCGGCCTACTTCTCGCTCGTCGGGCAGGTCTCCCCGCCCAAGGTGCGCTCGCAGGCCTACGCGTACGCGGTCCTGATCCTGGGTGCGGGCGGGATGCTCGGGTTCGTCATCGGCGGTATCGGTGAGACCCGCGGGTACCGAGTGGCGGTCATCGTCCTGGCTGCGCTGGTTGCCTTCGCGTCGCTGATCGGGGTGACCGCGTCGAGGTTCGTCCTGCGGGACATAGACCAAGCGGCCAGGACCCTGGAGACCGCGGTCAGGCTGCACCACGAGCTGGCGGAGTCGGGGAGCCGCGCCCTGCTCGTCTGCAAGGGGGTCGAGGTCGCCTACGACCAGGTCCAGGTCCTGTTCGGCGTCGATATGGAGATCGAGGAAGGGGAGATCGTCGCGTTGCTCGGCACGAACGGCGCCGGCAAGTCGACGCTCCTGAAGGCCATCTCCGGCCTCGTCGACCCGGTGGGAGGGGCGATCTTCTTCGACGGACGCGACATCACCCACGCGGACGCCGTCCAGAGCGCGAAGCTCGGGATCGTGCAGGTCCCCGGGGGGAAGGCGGTCTTCCCCACGCTGACGGTCGCCGACCACTTCAAGGCCGCGTCCTGGCTGTATGCGAAGAGCCCGGAGGCGGTCCAGCGCGGGACGGAGGAGGTGCTGGAGATGTTCCCCCGGCTCGGGGAGCGCTGGACCCAGATGGCCGGGAACATGTCCGGCGGCGAGCAGCAGATGCTCGCGCTGGGCATGGCCTTCATCGCCAAGCCCAGGCTCCTGATGATCGACGAGCTCTCCCTCGGCCTGGCTCCCACGGTGGTCGAGCAGCTGTTGAACATCGTCCGGGCGATCCACGCGCAGGGGGCGACGATCATCCTCGTGGAGCAGTCGGTGAACGTGGCGCTCACGGTCGCGTCCCGCGCCTACTTCATGGAGAAGGGCGAGGTGCGCTTCTCCGGACCCACGGAGGAGCTCCTCGAGCGCGGGGACATCCTGCGGTCCGTATTCCTCGAGGGGGCGGGGTCCGTCGGTGGGAAGGGGAAGCGGAAGAGAGCCAAGGCGACGACGGAGGTCCGGGAGCCCGACCCGGGCGAGACCGCGGAGATGCAGTCGCTCAACGGCGACCGTCCGGTCGTGCTGGAGGTGCGGGGGCTCACGAAGCGGTTCGGGGGGATAACCGCGGTCGACGAGGTCGATATCGTCCTGCACCACAACGAGATCCTCGGGCTGATCGGACCGAACGGGGCCGGGAAGACGACCATCTTCGACCTCATCTCCGGACACCTGCAGCAGGACCACGGGCGCCTCTACCTGGCTGGCACCGACGTCACCGAGATGGCCGCGGACCAGCGCGCCGCGCTCGGTCTGGGCCGCAGCTTCCAGGACGCCCGGATCTTCCCGGCTCTCACGGTCGCCGAGAACATCGCGCTCGGCCTGGAGCGCCATATCGAGGTACGCGACCACCTGGCGTCCCTGCTCGACCTCCCGGCGGTGCAGGAGTCGGAGCAGGACGTGGCTTGGACGGTCGACGACCTGATCGAGCTGATGGGTCTCGGGGCGTTCAGGGACAAGTTCGTCTCCGAGCTCTCGACCGGGACGAGGCGGATCGTCGACCTGGCCATGTCGATCGCCCACGACCCGGTCGTGCTCCTGCTCGACGAGCCTTCCTCCGGCATCGCCCAGCGGGAGACGGAGGCGCTCGGGCCCCTGCTGCGGAGGATCCAGTCGGAGACCGACTGCGCCCTGCTCGTGATCGAGCACGACATGCCGCTGATCACCGAGGTCTCCGACGAGATAGTCGCCCTCGAGCTCGGGCGCGTGATCCTGCGCGACACGCCCGGACGCGTGCTCTCCCATCCCCGCGTGATCGAGTCCTACCTCGGTGGAGACCTCGACGTGATACACCGGTCGGGGAGCTCGAAGACCATGGAAGCGAAGCGCACGGGGAGGCGGTCGGGATGATGCGGCGATCGCTCGCCGCCGCGCTCGTCTGCCTCGGGGCGTTCGGCTGGCAGCTCCTGTCGATCGGCGGGGCGGGCGCGGCCGGGGAGTCGCTCGTCGATCACGGGTGGTGGTACCGGGCCCACCAGCGCGCCCTGGCCCCCGTCGAGCCTCCGCCTCCGCCCACCGTCCCGAAGGAGGGGCTCTACGTGGCG
>Ga0247713_1000849_pt1 | contig 16860 bp, 12 predicted proteins | sample 21E_NmetaG_FD_189936 | JGI IMG/M metagenome (GOLD analysis project Ga0247713, IMG submission 189936) | Soil microbial communities from hillslope of Landscape Evolution Observatory, University of Arizona, Oracle, AZ, United States - 2-1-E_N | ecosystem: Engineered > Artificial ecosystem >... | reverse complement strand
CCCCCGCGGTCGAGATCTTTTCCACCATCAACTTGAGAAACAGTTGCTGGCGTTCGATTCGCCCGAAGTCGTCGTCGATCTTGCGCGCTCGCACGAACGCCAGCGCCTGATCGCCCTCGATCGTCACACAGCCCTGCGGCTGGTGAAGCCCGGAGTCCTGGTCCCTCACCGGCTCCCGGAAGTAGACCTGGATGCCCCCCACTGCATCCGCGATCCGATTGAACCCGTTGAAGTCCACCTCCAGGTAGTGGTGGATTGGCATGCCGGTGAAGTCCGAGACCGTTTTGACCATCACGTCCGGCCCCAGCGAATAGATACTGTTGATCCTTACCATGTTCCCTTCCGGGTCCGCGACCCGCAGGTCGCGGGGAAAGTGGACCAGCACCGCCTTCTCACGGTCCTCGTCCAGGTGCAGGAGCATGATCGTGTCGGCCCTGCGGCCCGGCACCGCGTCGGTGTCGCCGAAGCTCTCCTGCTGCTCGGGGGTCAGCCCCTCCCGAGAGTCCGAGCCCAGCACCAGCACGTTCATCGGCTCGTTCGCCGGTTTGCCGGCGACCTCCACCTCCTGCTGATTGCCCTTCACCTTGATCTGGGCGTACAGGAGGATGCCCCCGGCGATCACCGCCAGCACGGCCACCACCACCCCGGCGGCGATCAGGGCCCGGGTCAATCCCCGGGGCGCGCGGCCATGCCGGCTGCTTCGGCCGGATTTGAGAATTGGCTGCATACCCCCGAGCGACGGCGGGTACCTTCGGCGACCCATGTGGTCCAAGTATTCCGTATGCCGCGCGTGACCCGAGGCGACGGATGTGAAGAAACCGCGAAAAATGCCCCGGCGCGCACGGCCCGAAGACCCGCAGGTGCATGGGAGACCCGATCGACCGCCCGTGCTTGGGGCGCCGGGCGGCGCAGGAAACCGGGCCGCAAGCGTCGCCCGTCGAATTCGCCTTAGGATCGCATCTACCGACGCCGTTTGGACCTTTATTGGACAATGAGACCGTGCTGACCGATCTGACCCTCGTTATCCCCACCTTCAACGAGCAGGCCCGCCTCCCGCGGACCCTGGCGGAGCTGGAGAAGTTCACCAGAAAATCGGGCATCCGCCTCCAGGTCGTCGTGTCGGACGACGGAAGCACCGATCGCACCGCGGACGTCGTCTCCGGCTGGGCCGAACGTGAGCTGCCCAAGATGACCGTGGAGCTGGTCGGTGGCAAACACCGGGGCAAAGGCGCCGCAGTCCGCGAGGGCATGCGCCGCGCCGGGTCGCCGATCGTGGGGTCGTTCGACGCCGACCTCAGCCCGGGGATCGACGCCGTCGAGCAGCTCTACCACGCGATTCGCAAAGGACCGGACATGGTCATGGCCTCCCGGGCACTGCCCGGTTCGGTCATCGAGGTGCGGCCCGCCTGGTACCGGGAGCTCGCGGGGAGGGTGTTCAACCTTTACCTTCGCCGGCTGTCCGGCATCCCGTTCAGGGACACCCAGTGCGGGCTCAAGATGTGGCGCAGCGAAGTGGCCCGGCAGATCTTCAAGCACCAGCGGCTGGACGGCTTCGCCTTCGACGCCGAGCTGGTAGTGCTCGCTACCCGGCTGGGGTACAGAGTCGAGGAGATCCCGGTCCGGTGGGCTCACTCCGAAGGCAGCAGCCTTTCGATGTCCCGGGACGCCTGGCGGATGTCGCGCGACGTTCTTAAGATAGTGCGCCAGCTCGGCAAGGGCGATATCCACGCCCCGGGCATCCCGAGCACGCCCGCCATGAAGGTCATGAACAACTCCGAGGACGAGCACTGGTGGTACGTGGCCAAACGCCGGCTGGTTGCCGGCACCCTGAACGAGTTCGGCAACGGCGGACGTTGCCTGGACATCGGCTGCGGCGGCGGCGCAATGTTACTGGAGACCGGTGAAAGCGTCCCCGCATTCGGCGTCGACCTTTCCGATCACGCCCTCGACCATGCCTACGCCCGCGGTCTGAAGGGCCTGGTCAAGGCAGAGGCCGCCGCCCTGCCCTTTGCACGCAACTCGTTCGGCAGTGTCCTGCTGCTCGATGTCCTGGAGCACCATGCCCAACCGGACCAGCTGCTCCGTGAGATCCGTGAGGTACTTGATCCGGATGGGGTGCTGGTGGTGACCGTCCCGGCGTTCCAGTGGATGTGGAGCTACGCCGACCACGTCCTGGGGCACTATCGCCGTTACACCAGGGCCGGCCTCTCGGCCGAGCTGACCGCCAGCGGTTTCGTCCTGGAGCGGGTGAGCTACTTCCATTCCTGGCTCCTCCCGATCGCCTGGGCCTTCCGCAAGCTGCGGTCGCTCCTGCGCCGGACGGATTCGGCCGACGACTTTTCGGTGCCCGCGCCCCTCAACCGGCTGCTGCTGCGGATGGCCCTTACCGAGGCGAGGCTCCTGAAGCGGTTCAACCTGCCCTTCGGCCTTTCGGTGCTCGGCGTGGCCCGGCGCGCCGAGCGGATTGAGCCGGATGCGACCCTCTCCGGCAGCGCTGCCCAGACGCCCCGTGAGGTGGCAACCGCTTGAAGCTGGACGGCGAAGGGGTCGAAGCCCACAACGAGTTCCAGCGAACCTACTTCGAGAACGCCGACCACCGCACGCTCCGGCGCTCCGGATCGGTCTACCTGCGCCGGCACGTCGAGCGGATGATGGCCTACGCCGGGATCGAGCCGGGGATGAGGGTGCTGGAGGTGGGGTGCGGGCTGGGGCGCTACACGTTCATCCTGGCCGAGCTCGGGGTCAGGGTCGAGGGCCTCGACCTGTCACCGCAGCTTCTGGAGCAGCTCCAGGAGATCAATGCGGGCAAGTACGACATCCCCACGCACGGCTTCGACCTGGTCGACGCCCCGGCCGAGATGTTCGGTAGGTTCGATGCGGTCATCGGGTTCTTCGTCCTGCACCACGTCCATCAGCTGGACCCGGTCATGCAGGTCGCCGCCAGGCTGGTGAAGCCGAACGGGTCGGTCTGCTTCCTCGAGCCGAACCCGCTCAACCCGCTCTACTACGTTCAGATCACGCTGACCCCCGAGATGCGCTGGGAGGGAGAAAAGGGGATCTGGAAGATGTACCCCGACGTGATCTTCCCGTCGATGGAGCGAGCCGGCCTGCACCCGCAGGAGGTGGAGCGGTTCGGGTTTTTCCCACCCTTCGTCACCAACCTCCCGGTCGGCCCTGCGCTGGAGTCCGCCATGGAGAAGGTGTTCTGGAACCGGGCTCTGCCGTTCCAGCTGTTCGGGAGCCGGGCCTAGTTCGAGCCGTTGATCCGGCGCCTTAACTCAAAGGGGCCGAACGAGCTTTCCAGCTCGTAGTCCCTCTGGACGATCTCGTTGAACGCGTCGTACGAGTCCGCCAGGACGGAGTCGGGGCGCTGGCCGTATCCGAAGGAGTACAGCGGCCACAGGTTGTAGGTTGCGTCGGTCTCCCCCATCCTTCTGGTGAGGACGTAGTCGACCGGGTGGTCCGCCAACTCCTGCGTCGCCCGTTCGAGCTGCTCCTTGCTCCGAAGACTCACGAACAGCCGCGAGTACCGGCCCCAGGGGGCCGTGTCGCTGGCCAGATACACCATTGCCCCGGACTCCTCGATGGCGGCGAAGCTCTTGCCCTCGGCGTCGATTTCCTTCAGCCGGCTGGCGATCTGCCGGAACTGGACCGCCGTAGGCTCCAGCCTGTCGGGGATCCCGCAGATGTCCCGGGGTTCTTCCAGCAGGCAAAGCTGTTCGGGTTCCGGCCGGTCGGCGATGTGGTTGAGGGCGTTGGGGTACTCTCGAAAGGGCCGGGCGACGTAGCTGTCGGGAAGCGCCGCCAGCACGGCCAGACCCGCCACCGCAAACAGAGCCGGCCCGGCTGCGAGGGCCCGGACCTTCGGGCTTCCGGCCCACTGCTCCCGCAGCACCCCCGCGACGGCTCCCGAGAACCGGTCGACCAGACAGACGACCACGATGCCGAGCGGTATCCACAGCCGGAAGATCGTGAAGTCGCCCGATCGACCGATAAAGTGCAGGAAACACAACAGGTTGTACAAACCGAGAAACCCGATCAGCGCGTCCAGGAACGACGCCCGCCGGTACATCGCCTTCACGACTGCGTAACCTACACAGCTGAATCCGGCGAAGACGAAGACCGCAAAAGCGATGAGCGTCGGGATGTTGGGGGCGGTCGCCAGCGGCAGCATTCCGAACCCGCCCGCGAACTCCAGGACGGACTCCCCGTAGTACCTCCAGAATTCGGCGCCGAAGATCGTCCCCCGTGAAGCGATGCCGGTGAACAGCAGGAAGACCACCACGCCCACGGTCACGGCCCGCAGGAACCACGGCTTGAACCCCCGGGCTTCCGGGACCCCCAGGGTGCACAGCCAGTAGAAGGCGAACCCGGCGGCAAGGTACAGACCGGTGTCCAGTACGAAGACCAGCGCCAGGCCCACCGCCGCTCCGGCAAGCATGGCCCACACCCGTTTGCCGGTTTTGTAGTGGAGCACTACCGCGATGAAACACCAGACGTCCATCGGCCAGCGCAAGAGCGAAACCGAAGGGATCCGCCAAAGGCTTACGTCGCCCATCCCCAGAATCAGGTGCAGAAGCATGGCGATCGTCCCAAGGGCCGCCGCTGCCGGGCGGACCAGCAGTCGCAGCAGGGCGTAGAGCCCGATGAAGTAAACGCAGGCATACGCCGAACCAACCTGGATCAGCCGGCCCCACGAGATGGGCACCAGGTGGGAGAGATAGCCGAACACAAGCGGCCAGCCGACGCCGTAGGTCGAATGCACCTGGCCCAGGGGAACGCCGTGGCGAACCGACAGAGCCGGGCCCATGGCGAAGTAGTCCCAGTGGACCAGGCTTTCCTCGAGCCAGAACCGGCCTGCCATCGCAGGCCAGTCGATTACGTATACGAGGACGATGACGGCCACCGGGATCAACAGGTCGAACGGTGAGAGTTTGCGGGAGGCGCCGTCGCCCATCCGGGCTGACAGCGACGACCATCGCTCCGTCAGGCGGTTGTCCGGTTTCGAGCGGCCACCGATCAGGGCTGACCCAATGCAAGCGAGGGCGACTGCGGCGAACCCGAGGAGGAACCTGGACGGCACCGCCTCGCCCCGGGCGGCGTAGGCCCGGGCGTAGATGTACTGGACGCCGAAGGTGCCGGTTGCCAGCAACCCGGTCAGCATCAACCGGATCCCCCAGCCGAACAGGAACCGGTCGGAGACCTGGCCGGCGGAGGCTACGCGCAGGTGCCACAGCCGGACGGCCACGACGGTCAGGAACAGCGTAAAAACGATACCGGCAAGGTAGATGTGGATGTCGTACTCCGGCAGCCACAGGGTGGCCCCATACAGCGTGTACTTCTCAATGTCGCGGGCCGGGGGCTCGACCAGGAGCACCGTGGTCAGGATCGCCTGCACGCCGAACCCGGCGCACAGCATCGCCACGCCGGCCAGGGACGTGAAAAAGGCCGCAGGGTTCACCCATTCCGGCACGGTGAAGATCCGGGCAAGCCTGACGAACATAGCTCTCATTTGGGAGGACAGGTGAATGTCTGGGAGCGAAGGCACGGAGGGGCGAACGTGGAGGCGACATCGTAGTCGAAGACGGTAACCGTGAGGCTGCCGAACTGCCCGACGGCCGAGGGCGGACCCAGATCGGCAGGCGGGCCGGGGGCGATGAACGATGCCGAGACGGTGTCCTGCAGGATGAACGACTTGATTCCCGCCTCCGGCTCGTACCAGGCGGTGCGGCTGTTGACCGAGAAAGGGCACAACCGGTCGGAGTCCGGTTGATGGCACGCGATCACCGGCAGAACGTAGACCTCCAGGTCCGACATCAAAGTCAGCTGGTGCGAGGTGAAATAGCCTCCGTAGCCTTTGGTGGCGCCTTCGCTCTGCACGAAGTCGATTATCGCCGGGCCCTCGTCCATGAGGGCCCTGAAGCCCGGCACCCGTTCGTAGGCGAAGACCTCCTCCCGGCTGGCGATGCTGATAAAGCAGAACAGAATCGCTCCGGCCGCCGCCCCCACGCGGCCCCAGTCCCGGTTGCGGCCCAGCAGGGGCGCCACCGCCGCCAAGGCGAAGAAAACCGGGATCACGTAGCGGGAGCTATCCGAAGGCCCGGCCGGGAAGGTGCTGACGGCAAAGGCGGCGAAGGTGCCGGCGGCGCTCAGCAGCCAAAAGGCCACGTAGAGAATCAGCGCGGTGCCGATCCTTTCGTCCGCCCGTCCCCGCAGGATCAGCCGGACGAACAGGGACACCCCGTAACCAGCAGCGCCCAGGACCACGACGGTCATGACGATGCGCGCCGGGACAAGATTAAGGCCGGGTTGGCCGGGGACGTAGCCGTTGGTCAGCGCCAGCACGTGGGTGGCAAACTCCCCGGCGTTTGTGAGCATCTGTTGCGGGGTGGCGAACGAGTAACCCTCGGTCAGGTAGTTCTTGTGAAAGCCGGCCCCAGCCATGACCCCCCAGATCAGGCTCGACACGACCACCGCGGCTCCGGCGCTCGCCAGGGTTCCCAATGCCAGCAGAGCCTTTCGCCGGCTGCGGTCGACCAGCCAGACCACCACCGGTGCGCCCACCAGGGGACCCAGGCCTACCGCGAGGAACAGCGGGTCGGAGGCCAGGGTAGAGCCGGCGACCAGAACGACGAGAGCCCACATGCCGGCAGTTTTCAGCCGGCCCGCGCCGGTTTCGCCCAGCCGGACCAGGGCGAAAGCCAGGAACGAGACCGCGAAAAAGGTGTTTCCCCGGATGCCTGCGGCCATCACGGTCAAAATCACGGTGGCCGTGGCCGAGGCCCCCAGAGCCAGGGTCAACATCGCTGGCCAGACTCCGGCTACCCGCTTGCAGGCCCACGCCGTCAGCCCCAGCCCCGCCAGGAAGGTCAGGTATGGAGCCCAGTCCCAGAGCACTTCCCGGAAGGGAAGAGACCGGGTCAACATCAAAAACCAGATGGTCGTCAGATGGCTCGCCTCGCCGACGAAGATCTTGCCGCCTGAGGTGCCCGTGGCCATATCGGCCACCAGAACCGGGGCCCACGCGGCATCCGGGTTCACATGGATAACCCGCATCACGCGGTCGAACTGAGCTACCAGCCAGCCTGTGTACCCGGCTGCCAGCATCATCGGGAACCACGCCAGAAGCCATACCGGTGACGCTTTCCGCAGAGCGGGGCCGCCTTCTGCGGGCGCCGGCGCGGGCGGCGGAGCCGCGTCGGTGCGCTTGGGCACTACGGGGCTTTGGTGCAGACCGCTACGACATCCAGGGCGTTCTTGAGGTTCTGGGTGCTCAGCTCGAAGTCCTCCAGGGTAAAGGCGGAGGCCGGACTGTCACCCCCGGCCCGGGCTCGGCTCAGCTTGTAGTCGTAGAGCACCTGCTTGACCTTGCGGGGAAGGAGCTTGCGCAGGCGCAGCGGGTCTTTGCGAAGGAGTGCCGCCAACTGCCGGCGTTCGTCATCGAAGAACTCCATATACCGGGCGGACCCGAAGATCCCGTAACACTCGACTCGATCGAAAAACGGCCGGCACAGCTCGTCCAGTTGGTAGGAGTCGAACTCGATGTAGTGATAGGGGTCGATGATCTCGTCAGCGCGGCCGAAGGTCAGGCGGTTGGGGGTCACGAACACGGCTACCTGGGCGGGCTGCAGGACCCGGGCCACCTCGGCGACGACACGTTCCGGGTCCGGAACGTGCTCGACCGCGTGGATGCACATAACCGACCCGAAGCTCTCGTCGGAAAAGGGCAGGCAGCGCATGTCCGCCCGGAGGGTGGGCCGGCCCTGGGACACCAGCGACTCGTGGTCCAGGTCCACCCCGATACTTGTCCGCGGGGCCAGGTGCCCGGCGGCGTGCCCGGTCCCACAGCCCAGATCGAGGACGGTACCGGGGCCGAGGAAGGGAGCCGAGAGGGCGTAACAGGCGGCGTGGCGCTGCCAGCTGGCGTTGAATCCGCCCACCGGGGTGACGATTCGCTCGCCGGTGACCTTAAGGTATGTTTCGTTCATGGCTCAGGTACAGCATTCCAATCAGGTAGGTGAGGCCGTCCCGCAGCTGGATAAGCGCACAGTCCTCGTGGTCATGCCAGCCTACAATGCCGCCCGAACGCTGTCCGACACCTGGAAAGCGATCCCCAAGGATACGGTCGACGAGGTTCTGCTGGTCGACGACGGCAGCCACGACGCCACGATGGACATCGCCCGCAGACTGCCGATCAGGACCATCTCACTCCCCCACAACGTCGGTTACGGCGGCAACCAGAAGATCTGTTACCTGGAAGCCCTGAGACTGGAGTTCGACGTGGTCGTCATGCTTCACCCGGACGGCCAGTACGACCCCGTGCTGCTCCCCCAGCTCATCGCGCCGATTGTCGAAGGCAGGGCCGACCTGGTTCTGGGCAGCCGGATGCTGGACAAAGGCGGTGCCCGGCAAGGGGGCATGCCGCTTTACCGATTCGTGGCCAACAAAGCGCTGACGGCAATAGAGAACGTCGCGCTCGAGCAGCATTTCAGCGAGTTGCACACCGGCTACCGGGCGTACTCCAAGGCCTTTCTGCAGACCGTCCCGTTCATGCGGAACTCCGACAACTTCGTGTTCGACACCCAGATGATCACGCAGGGCATCGCCTTCAAGCAGAGGGTGGTCGAAGTGCCGATCCACACCCGGTACCATGCCGACGCCTCCTCCACCTCCATGCGGGCCAACATCGTGTACGGGCTCTCCACCCTGGCAGTGATGCTCCGCTGGCGCCTGCACAAGCGGGGCCTGGTGAAGAGCCGCCTTTTCCACCTTTAGCTGCGCCGCTTCCGAAAAGTAGCGACCAGCAGAAAGGCCGCGGTCCCCAGCAGGGTGGCAACGGTTATCCCGAGGCCGAGCGGCAGCCACGAGGGACGGAACCTGAACTCCACCGTGTGCGGCCCCCCCGGCAACTCGACCGCCCGGAAGGTGTGGTTTGCCTTCAGAACCGGGGCACGTCTGCCGTCGACAGCCGCCTCCCAGCCGGCGAACCACTGGTCGGTGAGCACCAGCATCGACGGCTCGATGTCGTCGGTTTGCACCACCACACGCTCGGGTTCGTAGGACCGCACCCGGGCCGGCAAGGAGCCGGCGCACTCCTGCCGGGCCGAGGATTGCACCGAACCCTGCCCCTCCACGAGGGCGGTGGCACCAAGCTCCTCGGTAGTCATCCCTTCCAGCCGGGGCAGGATCCGGCCGGCGGGCAGCACCTCCCAGCACCGGGTGGTGAACGCTTCCGGCAGAGCGCCTTCGTTCTCCACGACGACAAAGGGGATCGTGAACGGCCCGCCGTCCGTATTCGGCTCATCGGAGGGCAGCAGGAAGGCCTGCACACCGAGCAGGTCCATAACCGGGGACTCCATGGTCTCCGGTCCGATCGGGGCAACCAGGTTGATCTGGTTGACCTTCCTTTGGTCCTCGGCCACGGTGAGCAGATCAATGAAGGTGTCGGGCAGGAACGGGTCGTAGCCCTGCAGCCCGTAGAGGTGGTGAACCTGGGTTGCGTTGAACGGGAGGATGAACGCCACGGCCTGGGAGATCCGGGGCCGCGCGCCGGGCAGCTCATTCAGGGATTCGAGCTGGGGAGTGGACCGGTAAAGCTCCCTGGGAGCCTGAAACGGGTGATAACGGAACCCGAAGACCCACAGGTCGGCGGCGATCAGGCCGATCAGGAGCAGAGCCGGGACCTCGCCTCGGGCGGGAATCCGGCGTATTGCCCAGATCAGGCCCGCCCCGGCCGCAAGCGCCGCGAGGGCTCCGGCCAGGCGCGGAGCCAGGTAGGAAGGCTCCGCCTCGGTCCAGACCCGGGTTGCCCCGAAGGCAGCCACCACCGCCGCCGCGAGAATGCCGGGCACCGCCCAATAGAGGGTTCGCACCCGTTCCCGATTTTGCAGCAGGTGGTGCAGCCCCAGCGCAGCCAGTCCCGAGATCGCAAAGCTGATGAAGAGAATGAATCGGGCTATGTGGGTGGTACGGGAAAGCCCGGGCACCAGGACATAAAGCAGCCGGTAAAACGGCGTCCCGAGCGCGGCGAGGAAACCGACGCCGCCCAGGATGGCGAAATACACCGCCGGACGGCCCGGCCGCCCGAAAAGGCCGATCACCGCAAGCAGGAGGGTCGCCATCCCCATATACACGACGAGCTGGGTGTAGTTGATGCCGGGACCGGAGTAGTTGAGGTCGACCGGGTTGCCGAAGTAGTCGGGGATGACAAGGGTGGGCAGGTGTCGGTAAGGCAGCGCAGTCTCGAGGACCGCGGCGTAGGTCTCGGTCCGGCGGAAGATGTGCTGGGAGAACTCGGCCACGCCCAGAAGCGGGATTGCACAGAGCCCGACGGCGATCACGTACGAGCCGGCCACTCCCGCCAGAACCGGGCCGACCGTCCGCCGCACCGCCTCCGCCCCGGCGGGGCGGGATCCCAGGCCGTCGAAGGCCATCGTCACTACGGCCCAAAGACCGACCGCCATCCAGACGTAGATGGAAAACTGGACGTGGCCGGCGAGCAGGCTGAAGGCAAGAGAGGCGGCCGCCAGCGGGACTCCCAGCCGGAAACGCCCCGATCGTTGCAGCTCCAACCCGGCCAGGGCCAGCGGAAGCCAGATCACCGCGTTCACCACCGGGTCGTGCGCCCCCCAACCGGTCAAAAAGCCGGAGAAGGCAAAGGTGACCGCCCCCAGCGCCGAGGCATAGGGGTGCAGCCGCAGAAGTGAGAAAAACCAGAAAGCTCCGAGGAGCGCTATGAGTTGCGAAAGAGCCGAGATGGCGGTCTGCATGTGCAGAATGCCGCCCACTGCGTAGGCCCAGTTGAAGGGGTAGAAGGTGCCCGTAGAGATGTTGGCGGCGAACGGCGTCCCGGCAAAGCGGTAGGGGTCCCACCACGGGATCCGGCCCTCGCCAAGGCTTGCCCCGAGGTAGTGCCTCCACGGGTAGACCGCCACATAGGCGTCGATGTCCAAAAGGTTGGACGCCGGCTCGCCCGCGGCCTCTGCGGTCTTGGGTCCCTCGTAGTCGGTGGGGAATCTCACCTTTCCGGCGAACGCCGGGAAGTTGAAAGCCAGCCAGACGACCAGCATGGCCAGAATAGCGAGGCGCCTGATCCGTGCCGGGTAGGCGGTGGCCGAGCCCTCGGGCTGCGCGGGTTCGGGCTCCTGGTGCATTGGATCGTGATGCTACCGCACGCCTTTTGCCTCGGCCCCCGAAGACCTGGAGTAGCCTGTCTGAGGCCGTGTAGAGGCTGGATGGGAAAGAAACACGGGAGGTTGGTTCTTGAAGCTTGCGATGGTGGCCCGGGTCTGCCCAATCTGCGGCTCGTCCGAGGGCAGAGTCTTCGCCGGCGAGAACTTCGACCCGGAGAAGTGGGATGACTTTGCGTTCGCCTCCCGCAAGCTCCCCGAGTACATGCATTACCGGCTGGTGGAGTGCGCTGAATGCGACCTGGTCTACGCCAACCCGGGACCGGACGGGGTGATCCTGGAGGACGCCTACCGGGAGGCCGCCTACGACAGCTCGGAGGAGGCCTGTTGCGCGGCCCGGACCTACGCCGGGTTCCTGCCGTCGTTCAAAGCCAGGCTCCCCAGCCATCGGGCCGCTCTGGACATCGGGGCCGGCGACGGGGCATTTGTCGAGCAGCTGCTGGCCGCCGGGTTCTCCGAGCCGGTAGGCATCGAGCCTTCCACCGCTCCCATCGAGACCGCCAGGCCCGACATCCGGCCACGCCTGCGGCAGGGGCTGTTCGATCCGGGGGACTTTGCCGCCCGGAGCTTCAGCCTGATCACCTGCTTCCAAACCGTCGAGCACCTGGCCGACCCCGGCTCGGTTCTCAAACAGATCTACGGCCTGCTGGAGGAGGGCGGGGCGATCTTCGTCGTCTGCCACAACCGGCGGGCACTGAGCGCCCGGATCCTCGGGATGAAGTCGCCGATCTTCGACATCGAGCACCTCCAGCTGTTTTCCCCGCAGAGCATCAGGTGCGGGCTGGAGTCGAGCGGGTTCACGGAAGTGTCGGTCCAGACGGTCAGGAACCGCTACCCGCTTCGCTACTGGAGCCGGCTGCTGCCGTTCCCGGCCCGGGTGAAGGGCCCGCTTCTCAAGTTCCTCGGGCGCAGCCGGCTGGGATCGATGCAGCTGTCGCTGCCGGCGGGCAACATTGCGGCCATCGGCTTCAAGCCTTTGGGTTAGTCCTCTGCCGGCAGCGGCACAGGCGGCGCCTCGGCTCGCCCACCCTGCTCCTCCAGCGGTACTGCAGGCCGGGGGGGCGGCGGGTTGATGACGCTCTCCCGGATGTACGGGGGCCTGCGTTTGACCTCGTCGTACAGGTGGGCCAGGTAGGAGCCGATGATGCTCAGGCAGAGAAGCTGGATACCCCCCATGAACAGGATGATCACGATCAGGGTCGTGAACCCCGTGGGCACCAGTTCCGGGGCAAAGATCCGGGCCAGGATCTGGCCGATGATCATCAGCAGCGACCCCAGGCAGATGCATACCGCCAGGATTGTGATCAGGTCCAGCGGGATGTAGGAAAACGACAGAATCGCCTTGCGGGCCCATCCTAGGTTCTTCAGAAGCGAGTTCGTGCTGACGCCGAAGGGGCGCTCCGCCCGGTAGTAGGGCACGCCGGTCTGGTTGAAGCCCACCCACGCCCTCAGGCCGCGCATGAACCGGTTGGTCTCGGGCAGCGCGTTGACGGCGTCCACCACCCGCCGGTCCATAAGGGAGAAGTCGCCGGCGTCCACCGGGATCTTGACGTAGGAGGCGGCCCGGAACACCCGGTAAAACGCCTTGTAGGCCAGCTGGAGGACCTTGGTGGCCTCTCTTTTCACCCGGATCCCGTAGACGACGTCGAAACCCTCGACCCATTTTTCGTAGAAGGTCTCGATCAGCTCCGGCGGGTCCTGCAGATCGCCGTCCAGAAGCACCACGGCATCGCCGGAGGCCAGCCGCATCCCGCTGGTGAAGGCGCTCTGGGAGCCGTAGTTGCGGGTGTGGTTGATCACGGTCACGCGTCGATCCCGGGCGGCCAGCTCGGTGAGGACCTCCCGGGCATTGTCGGGACTGGCGTCGTTGACGAAGATGATCTCGTAGTCCACGCCGATCCTGGTGAACACCGCGGTGAGTCGCTCGTGCATCTGCGGGACCGCCGGAGCGTCCCGGTAGCAGGCGATTACCGCGCTGATCTTCTTTGGAGCGAGTGGGTCCATCACCTCGCCGCCGGCGCCGCTTCCTCCAGGGCCCTCAGTGCAGATTGCACGACACCGTCGGCGGACAGCCCGAAGCGGCCGGACATGTATGCGCTGCCGCCGACCAGCCCGTGCGGGGTCTCGGTGACGCCGCACCTGGACAGCCGGCACCCCAGGCCGTTCTCAGCGATGGTTTCCGCGGCCAGCGAGCCGAGGGCGCCGTTCACGTAGTGCGCTTCGACCGTGAGCGCCACCGGCACGCCGGTCAGCGCCTCCACCAGGTCTTTCGACGGTGCAGGGTTCAGCGACGAGACCACCAGAACCTGAGCCTCGATGCCCAGTTCCGCCAGCTTTTCGGCGGCGGCTGCACAGTCGCAAGCCATGCTGCCGGCGGCAATCAGGGTCAGGTCCTTGCCCGCCCGCACCCGTTCGGTGCGGCCGAGGCGGAAGCTGCCGTCGAGGCCCGCCAGTGTCCGGCCGTCGTCCTTGCCGATCCGGTAGTAGACGGGACCGGCCAGGTTGTAGGTGGACCGCAGGGCGGCGGCCGCCTGGGCCTGGTCGGCCGGAACCACGACGGTGATGCCCGGCTGAATCCGCATGACCCCGAGATCCTCCAGCCCGTAATGCGTCAGCCCGGCAGTGCCGTAATCGAAGCCTCCCCCGATTCCGACGATCCGTACCGGCAACTGGTGTGCGATGGGGCCGTTGCGGACGAACTCGTAGGTCCGCAGGCTGGCGAAGGTCACGATCGAGTAGACGAACGGTATGTATCCGGCCTCGGCCATCCCGGTAGCCAGGCCCACCATGTTCTGCTCCGCCACGCCGACGTTGTAGAAGCGGTCGGGAAACTCCTCTGCAAACGGCTCCACCACGGTGAAACCCAGGTCGCCGGTAAGCAGGACCACCTTGGGGTCCTCGCGGGCGATCTCCACCAAGGTCCTGATGAATGAGCCCCTCACGACCCGGCCTCGACCTCGGCGACCGCCTGCGCATACTGGTCCTCGGACATCGGCATGTAGTGCCACTTGATCAGGCTCTGCATGTAGCTGACCCCCTTGCCGAAGATCGTCCGGGCGATGAGCATGTGCGGCCGGCCGCTTTCGGTGTCCAGGGAATCGATGGTCTTGGCCAGCGCCGAAATGTCGTGGCCGTCCACCTCGTGGACGTCCCAGTTGAACCCCTGCCAGTGGGCGTGCATAGGGGAAAGGTCGACCACATCCTTGGTGTATCCCAGAGCCTGCTGGCCGTTCAGGTCGATGATGGCAATCAGGTTGCCCAGCCTGTGGTGGCCGGCGAACATGGCCGCCTCCCAGACCGAGCCCTCGTTGCACTCGGCGTCGCTCATCAAAACGAACACCCGCCGGCTGGAACCCTGCATGCGGGCGGCCAGGGCGGCACCGGCACCCAGTGACAGCCCGTGGCCCAGCGAACCGGTGGTGAAGTCGATACCGCTCAGGTCCCGTTCGGGATGGACGCCGAGCAGGCTCCCGTCACCGCAGTAGGTGTCCAGCTGCTCTTTGGGCATCCAACCGACCAGCGCGAGCGCCGAGAAGAGCGCCAGCGCGGCGTGGCCTTTGGAGAGCACCAGCCGGTCCCGCTCGTGGTCGTCCGGCGAAGGAAGATTCATCGCGCCGCCGTAGAGGACGGCGATGATGTCGGCAACCGACAATGCCGAGCCGATATGGCCGACGTGGGCCCGCCGGGACTGCTCCAGGATGGCCAGGCGGATCTGTTGAGCCATTCGCTCGGCAGGGGTCTCGAGATTAAGCTGGGCGCCATGAGAGTCGAGGACGGCGGGGCCCAGGTCCTGCTCGATCGCTATATTGGCCGCAGTTTCACTCACTTGTTGCTCCCATCGTGCTCCCGGCCGTCCTCGAGACACGCTGACCGCCGGAAGGGTCGGAGGCCAATTGCCCCACAGACCGGGTAATTCTAAGCGCATGGAGCCCCGCGGCCCCCGGCACACGCCGCCGAGGGTCCACCCCCCGAACGCCGGAGCAGCCTGGTGAAGCGGGTGGTACTGACCGGGGGCGCCGGGTTCGTGGGCGCCAACCTGACCAGGATGCTGCTGGACGAGGGGCACGAGGTGCACCTTCTGGTACGCCCGGGCTCGGACCTTTGGCGCCTGGAGGAAATCAGGGCCGGCGTCTCGGTGGCCGAGGTCGACCTCTGCGACGCCGGCGGCGTATCCGTCTGCGTCGGCTCGGCACGCCCCGACTGGGTCTTCCACCTGGCAGCCCACGGGGCGTACCCGCACCAGAGGGATGTCGAGCGGATGGTGGCAACCAACATCGGGGCGACGATGGCCGTCGTTCAGGCCGGGATCGACGCCGGCGCAGAGGCTATCGTCAACACCGGTTCATCCTCCGAGTACGGCCTCAAGAAGCACCCCCCGGCGGAGACCGAGCACCTCGAGCCCAACAGCCACTATGCCTGGACCAAAGCGGCTGCCACCCACTACTGCCGGCACATTGCCCAGACCACGGGCGTGCGGCTGCCCACCCTGCGCCTGTACTCGGTGTTCGGGCCCTTCGAGGAGCCCGGCCGCCTCATCCCGACTCTGATCGCGCGGGGGCTGGAGCGCCGGCTGCCGCCGCTGGTCAGCCCGGACACGGCACGGGATTTCGTCTACGTAGACGACGTCAGCCGAGCCTACCTGCTGGCGGCCTCGGCTACGCAGGATGAGAAGGGGGCGGTGTACAACGTGGGTAGCGGCAGGCAGACCACCATCGAGGAAGCGGTGAAGGTCGCCCGGGCGAGCCTGGACATCCCCGGGGAGCCCGGCTGGGGGTCCATGGAGCAGCGCAGCTGGGATTCCACCTGCTGGGTGTCCGACAGCCGCAAGATCGCCGCCGAGCTGGGTTGGACTCCCCGGTTCACCTTCGAAGAGGGGTTCGAGCGCTTCGTCGACTGGTTCCGGCAGAACCCGGGTCTGCGGGGGCGGTACTCCTGAGCCGAGACACCGGTCGGTTAGGGTTATCGAAACAGCCCACCCGATTGCCGGAGAGTCCATGCCCGACGCAGCACCCATGAAGGCCGAGATCCAGGTCTTCGACGATGACGCCGCAAAGATCGACGGATACGTCTACACCACCGACCCGCGCCTCAGCAGCCGCCTTGCCACCAAAAACCTGGAAGACCTGATCTTGAATTCGGTCTCCTTCGAGGGCAAAAGCGTCCTGGACATCGGATGCGGCGACGGGCACTTCACCCGGCGCTTCTACGACCGCGGCCGACCCGCCAGCATGGTGGGGATGGACCCCGCCCCCAACGCCGTGGCGGTGGCCAAAGCCCACAACGAGGGCATCGAGAATCTGGACTTCGTAGTCGGCAACGGGCACAAGCTCCGGTGGACCGACGGAACCTTCGACCTGGCAGTCATCCAGGGGGTGCTCCACCACGACGACGAGCCGTGGGAGACCATCAAAGAGGCGTTCCGGGTCGCCCGTGAGGTGGTCATCCTGGAGCCGAACGGCAACAACATCGGCCTGAAGATCATCGAGAAGGTGTCCAAATACCACCGCGACCACCACGAGCGCTCCTACCCCACGCTGCGCCTGGTGGGCTGGATCCGCAAGGGCGGCGGCACCATCACCTCGGTGAAGTTCGGCGGGTTCGTCCCAATGTTCTGCCCGGACTGGATCGCCGGCCTGACGAAGAAGATCGAGCCGGTGCTGGAGAAAACCCC
>Ga0247713_1000848_pt1 | contig 16865 bp, 10 predicted proteins | sample 21E_NmetaG_FD_189936 | JGI IMG/M metagenome (GOLD analysis project Ga0247713, IMG submission 189936) | Soil microbial communities from hillslope of Landscape Evolution Observatory, University of Arizona, Oracle, AZ, United States - 2-1-E_N | ecosystem: Engineered > Artificial ecosystem >... | reverse complement strand
CATCCTAGGGAGGGAGGGAGGGAGCCTACCGGCTCCCTCCCGTCCGAGGCTATGGGCAGGTCGTCCCCTGGCCCTTGTTCCAGTCGCCGCTGCTCGAGCAGCCGACGCTCACGCCGGCCGGCCCGGCCTTCACGACGACGTAGCCGCTCGAGAGGTCCGGGTTCGACTCGGACCCGTCGGCGAGGACGTAGCCGTTGCCGCTCGAGTCGATCTCGCCACCGGCGAAACCGTTCCCGCCGCAGACGAAGAGGTACCCACCGCTCGTGTCACCGCCGTAGAAGACCGTGGTCTCCGAGCAGCTGTTGCGGTGGTTGCCCTCATCGTCGAGATGGTCGTCCGCGAGGGCCGGTCCGGCTCCCAGGACGCCGGCCGCCAGGACGGCGACCGCCAACGTTGCCAGCTTGCGCATGTACCCCTCCCTCAACCGATGTCTCAACTGAGAGAGGGTTTCGACGAGCGGGCGGCGGAGTCCTCCCGTGGACGTCGAGCCGGGGTGGCGTCGTCGCGCTCCGGGCCGATCTCGAGGCCGGGCGGCGGATCTGCGGTCGCCAGCAGCACCCGGAAGCTGGAACCCCCTCCCGGGAGATCCTCGACCCACGCCCGTCCCCCGTGCATCTCGGCGAACCGGGCGACGAGCGCCAAGCCGATGCCGGTCCCAGGCGCGTGAGAGGGGCCGCCGATCTGGACGAACGGCTCGAAGATCCGCTCCCGCAGCTCGGGACGGACCCCGGGACCGTCGTCGTCCACGCTTATCAGGACGCCCCCCTCGACCAGCCGCGACGAGATGCGTATCTCCGTCCCTGGAGGCGTGTGCTTCACGGCGTTGGCGACGAGATTCTCGATGATCCGTTCGGCACGAGCAGGGTCGACGTCCGCCGTGCACGGGGCATCGACGACGACCGGACGGCCCCCGGTGTTCAGCGTCTCGAGCACCCGCAGGACGAGCGCCTCGATGTCGGTCGCGCGGCGCCGGGGCTCGATGATGCCCCGGCCGAGCCGGTCGAGGTCGAGCAGGTCGGTGAGCAGCTCCTCGAGCCTGTACGCGTTCTTCTCCAGACGCTGGCCGATCTCCGACATCCTGTCCGGGTCGCGCTGCAGCTGTGGATGGCGCAGGGTCGAGGCGAGCCCTATCACCACGGTGAGGGGTGTCCGCAGCTCGTGGGAGACGGCGGCGAGCATCGAGTCCTTCATCTGATCGATCGCGCGCATCCGCTCGGCAGCCTCCCGCTCGCGCCGCAGCGCGGAGACGAGCGCGTCTTCGGCCAGCCTGCGCCCAGTCACGTCCTGCGCGGTCCCGAAGACTCCCGATACGCGTCCGGAGGCGGGGTCGGTCACGGCCTGACCGACCGCTCGCATCCATCGGACCGTGCCGTCCCCCGCCACCACCCTGTGCTCGAGGTCGTACCTGCCCGCCTGTTCCACGGCCTCCCGGAACGCAGCTGCGGTTCGCGCCCGGTCGTCGGCGTGCACGTACGAGAGAGCCGCCTCCAGGGACAGCTCCCCGAACGGACGATGCCCGTACAGCCGCGCCAGCTCGCTCGAGCAGATGACCTGATCCGAGTCGGGGTCCCAGTACCAGGTGCCGAGGCCGAGGAGGTCCCGCGTGGTCTGCTCGGCGGCCCGGCGCAGCCAACGGTGGCGCAGACGTCGCGGTGGCGCGACCGCGAGGTAGAGCAGAGGGAGGATGGGCAGCATCAGCGCTTGAGACGTCGCGATGAGCCGCGGTCCGCGCGAGAGGCCGGGGCCGATCGCGAGCGTCCATACGACCACGACGATCAGGCCGAGGATGCCCCCCGCCATCAACCGCAGACGCGCGCGCTCCATCGGCGGAGGGGTCCGGCTGTGGGTCCAGAACCTCAGGACCGGCTCCCCCGCGCAGAGCGCCCACAACCCGATGAAGGCGTCGACGATCGTCCCCTGGACCGGGGTGAGCGGCGCCCCCGGTGCCAGGGGGAGGTGTGCGGCGACGAGAGCCGCCACTCCGCCCGCGGTCCCGATCCATGCCGCACCGCGGACCCACCGGCGCAGGGGCACGACCGAGTGCCGGTACTCGAGGATGGCCAGCCCTGACCCCGCGAAGGCGCTCGCGGACAACCACGCCACCGGTCGCCACCGGTAGCCGCCCCACGCCTGCGCCTGGACCGCCACCGCCACGATCGCGAGACAGCCCAGTGCCGCCGCGAGGAGGGCCCGGTCGCGGGAGGGACGCAGGCGCCAGTCGCGGAGGCCGAGGACCGCCACGGCCGCGAAGGCCGCGGCCGACGCCCACTGGAGGAGATCTGCGTTCTGGACCATGTGTCCTCACCGTAGGTGCGGTCCACGTAGGTCTCCATGGCCCGACCGGGCCACTCGGGGGGTCGCATCGGGGGAGCCCCCCCGTCTGAAGCGTGCCGCCCGTTGGGCTATACTCGCTCTCGCGACGCGGGGTGGAGCAGTCAGGTAGCTCGCCGGGCTCATAACCCGGAGGTCGCAGGTTCAAATCCTGCCCCCGCTACCAGGTAAGGTCAGATCAGAGGCCCCCCGGGCATCACCTGGGGGGCCTTTGCTGTGCCCGGCTCTTCGCACCCTCCCCCATCGCGCCTTCGAGGCAGAGACCCGTCCCGCGCGTCCGCGGCCGCCCCCCGGGCGGCCGGCGACCCGACCTATGGGAGGAAACCCGTCAGCGCCGCGGTATCGAAGTAGTCGCGCTCAGCGGTGACGAGGCCATCAGGCCCGAACTCGAAGATCCAGACCGCGGGGATCTCGATACGTGATCGACCTGCGGGGGCTCCCCGCGGATCGGCCGAGCTCGTGCTCGTTGCTCGGAGGACCACTTCGGCGACGACTCGCGGTCCGCCGCTCGTCATCGACCTGACCTCGACCTCTATGTCCGAGAACGACTCGAACAGCGCGTCCTCGTTCTCACGTATCGCTTCCCGGCCCCGGACCGGCTCAGGCTCGAGGGGATGCTCGAGCACCGCGTCCTCTGCGAACCTCGCGACGTAGTGATCAGCATCCCCGCGCCGGATGGCGTTGATGATCGCCTCGACCGTCTCCAGGTTGTCCATCGGCCGTCCTCCCGTGAATGATCGGCGAGTGTCCCGTGGGCTGCCAGGGTAGCGTCCTCGATGCGGGGGCGGTGCCGTCGATGCATCGGTTGGGATTCGGCGCGACGGCATCTCCGGCGCCGGTTGGCCCGTCCGGTGCGTCGCGCACCCGAGAACACCACAGGGCGCCATCCGCGGATGGGGACGGGAGCCCGGCCCGACGGATGGCGGGTCCTGGGTCGCATCCGACCACGGGATGCCATCGGCGTCCCCCGGGACCTCCCCTGGCACACGAGAGGCGGCTGATGGACGTGGGAGCCGGTCCCTAGGTGGACGCCGGCTCCGCGACCCGCGTGGCCATGCGGCCTCCCACGTGCACCCCGGTCACCCGTCCGGACCCGTCCCGCGCGAAGTAGCCCTGCATCCCCTTCGCCGGACCGTCCGTGACGACGTAGCGGTCGCCGTCCGGCAGCAGACCGAGGCGGAAGGGCGGCTGCTCGGGCACCTCCTCGCCCGCCTCCCTCAGCTGCGCGGCCGTCTCCGGTTTGATCTCCACCTTGAGCAGGAGCCCGCCGCGGTCCGCGACCAGCTCCGCTGTGACCGCGATCGTCTCGTACGTCCCGGCGTACTGCTGCAGATCGGCATCGGCGAGCTGGACGGGTTCCGGCTCCCGCTGCTTCACGCCCAGCGCGGTCTCGAGGGCCCACCGGACGACCTCGTCGTTGAACACGGAGCCGTTGGGGGCGCTGTTGGTCATGCTGATGATCGCGAAGTCGCGCTCCGGGACCATGAGGAAAGCGGAGAGCTGTCCGTTCATGGTGCCGCCGTGGCCCACCGTCCGGACCCCGTCCACGTCGCGGATCAACCACGAGATCCCGACGTGGTCCCCCAGCGCGCTGCCTCGCATGTCCGCGGTCGGTGTCTGCATCCGCTTGAGCGACTCCTCCGTCAGGATCCGGGTGCCGTCGGGAGCCCGTCCGTCGCCGAGATGGAACCGGGCCCACGCGATCTGGTCGGCGGCGTTCGCGGATATCCCACCGGCCGGGTTCCCGCCCCGGGGCAGCGCCCACGGGCGGGCCACCCTGATCGAGCCGTCCGGCTCGTTGCGATGGCCCACGACGAACCTGCGGGTCATGATCTCGTTGGGGAAGAAGTAGGAGCTCGTGAGGGCGAGAGGCTCCAGGAGCAGGTCGCGGATCGCCTGCTCGAACGTCGTCCCCGTCACCTTCTCGATGACGCGTCCCGCCAGGCTCAAGGACGCGTTGTTGTACGAGACCGTGCTGCCGAGGGGTGTGACCTGCTCGATATCGGCCATCAGCGCGACGTAGCGTTCGAGCGCGTCGTCGCCGTCTCCCGTGCCCGTCATGAGGTCTCCCGCCCACCCGGCGGTGTGGTTCAGCAGGTGGAGGACGGTCACGTCGCGCGCGACCTGCTCGTCGCGCAAGCGCAGCTCCGGCACGTACGTACGGACCGGCGCGTCGAGGTCGACGAGTCCCTGCTCGACCAGCCGCATGACGGCCGTGGCCGTGAAGGTCTTGCCGGTCGACCCGAACTGGAAGAGCGTGTGCTCGTCCACCGGCAGCGGGTTCTCGACGCTCGTGACACCGTGGAACGCGTAGCCCTCCGCCCCCGCCTGGTAGATGCCCACCGCGACCCCGGGGACCTGGTGACGCTCTGCAGCCTCGGCTACCCATCCACGGAGGGCGTCCGTCGAGATCTCGCTCATCTGTCTCCCTCTCGTTCGCTTCGCCTCTCGATGGGAGCCTAACGTCGGGACGCACGTCCCCCATCGTCTGCCGCGCCGAAAGCGAAGCGTCGGATCGGTGTCCGGCCACCACGGTCGCTTGGCATCCCCCCGCCCCGGGTAGGGGCGGGGCATGACGATCAGGATCGTCGGACTGGGCGGATCGCTCAAGACCGACTCCACCAGCCTCGCCGCGCTCAAGGTCGCCCTCGAGGGCGCCTCCGAGGCCGGGGCGGAGACGGAGCTCCTCTCCGTGCGAGAGCTCGATCTGCCGCTGTTCTCACCGGAGGTCGCGCCGACCCGCGACGCGCGGCGCCTGGCCGATGCGGTCGCGGGAGCGGACGGCCTGATCTGGTCGAGCCCCCTCTACCACGGGTCGGTCTCCGGATCGTTCAAGAACGCGGTGGACTGGCTGCAGCTCCTCTCCGACCGCGACCCTCCGTACCTGTCCCACAAGGTCGTCGGGCTGGTCGCGACGGCGGGCGGGGTCCAGGGGTTGCAGGCCGTCAACACCATGGAGTTCGTCGTGCGCGCACTGCGCGGCTGGGCGGTCCCGCTGGTGATCCCGGTGGCGCGCGCGTGGGAGGCGTTCGACGGAGGTGAGGCCGTGGACGACGGTGTGATCCGCCAGCTCACCGGGCTGGGAGCGGAGGTCGTGGGGGCCGCGGCCCGGTTCTCGACCGACGGATCGTTCGATGGCCGGCTCGTGCAGACCGGTCCGTCGCGGACCCGCGCCTAGCCGGCGTCGGCCGCCTCGACGATCCGCAGCTCCATCCTGAGGCTCGGATCCTCCTCGCAGGAGTCCGGCTCCTCCGGGGGATCGATCCAGTCCCAGTGCCGCATGTGCGGCAGGTAACCCTCCAGCCACGTCGATACGGGCGGACGGAACCGGTACGCGGGCAGCTCGGCCGCTGACGCGCCGCGCACGACCTGCTTGAACGCGCGGGACATCACCGACTCGCGGCGGTCCAGGTGCTCGTCGAGCCACCAGACCCCCACGGGGTCGACGTTGCCCTCGCAGCGGTACAGCAGGGAGTCCCAGTCGCAGGAGTCGATCGAGGGGAACCAGCAGTAGCCGTCGATCTCCACTCCTCGCGTCTGAGCGATCTCGCACTGCTCGAGGGTGTACCTGAGCCAGCTGGCCCGGTCCGACGCATACCCGCGGATATTCGTCTCCGAGAGCATGCACGGTCTCCCGTAGCGGTCGGCGTACTCCTCTATCAGCTCGTGCAAGGGGGGCGGCGACGGGGTCGGCACGCTGCCTCGGTGCTCGGAGTGGAACGACCACTGGCAGTGCGCGTAGTAGTCGAGTCCGAGTACGTCGATGTGCCCGGGCTCGATGTCGAACAGGTCCTCGCCCCCGGCCCGCACGACACGTTCGAGGAAGGGCCGCCGCGCGTCGAGCGCGTGCCCGAGGAACGTGTCGATGACGAAGAAGCGTCGGTCGTTCGCCACCTCGACGAAGACGTCCCCCGCCGGACCGGCGGAGGTGTGCCTCTCGCACGCGTCGATCCATACATGGCGCCCGTCGGGCAGGAGGTCTCGATACATCCGGCTGGCCTCGGCGACGGCGGGGAGGACGTTGCGCACCATGGCGATGAAGCTCTGCAGGCCCTTGGTGTAGGGAGGCCACAGTCCTTCGTGGGAGCAGAGGAAGAGGGTCGAGAACGGCTCGTTGAACAGGGTGTAGTCGGGCACCCACGGGTAACGCTCCGCGAAGGCCTCGACGTACCTCATATAGGCGTCCCGGAAGCCCGGCTCGGCGAAGCCCCTTTCGAGCCAGCGCGGGTAGCTGGTGTGGTGCACGAGATCGACGACGGGCCGCATCCCCAGTTCCTGCATCCGTCCGAGGATGGCGTCGGTCTCCCGCCAGTCGTGCACGCCGGGCTCCCGCTCCACCCGGTGCCACCGGATCGGATACCGCAGTCGGCGGACCCCTGCGCCGTAGAGCATGGCCAGGTCCTCCGACCACCGCTGGATGTGCTCCGTCGTCTCGGCGACGTCGACGTCGAGGTGCGGCTGGAACGTCGACTCGAACGAGCCGAGCATCTCGATCCTGCTCGTGTGCAAGTACGACCTCTTCGTCGGGTTGCGCGAGCCCTACCCCAGGTCGGCGGGGGCGAAACGATGCCACCTAAGGTTTCGTGGCGGAAGGCGACGGGCATCTCTCGGCCATGCTCGGCCACGGATTCGACCTGCTCTGCGTGTCGCACCTGCGTTGGGGTTTCGTCTACCAGCGGCCACAGCACCTGATGTCCCGCTGTGCGCGGCAGCGGCGCGTGTTCTACGTCGAGGAGCCCGTGTTCGACGAGGGTCCAGCCTGGCTGGAGGTCCGTCAGGAGGCGGGCAAGCTGTGGGTCGCCGTCCCTCACCTCGCCACCGGGACGCCCGCCGACGAGGCCATCGCAGAGCAGGCACGCCTGCTCGACGAGCTCATCGACGAACGAGGCCTCGAGCGCTACGTGTTGTGGATGTACACACCGATGGCCGTGCCCTTCACCTCGCACCTGGACCCAGCGGCCATCGTCTACGACTGCATGGACGAGCTGTCCGCGTTCTCCCTGGCTCCCGCCGATTTGGCCGCGAACGAGCAGCGGCTCTTCGAGATGGCCGACCTCGTCTTCACGGGGGGCCGCAGCCTCTACGAGGCGAAGCGCGACAGACATAACAGCGTCTTCATGTTCCCGAGCGGCGTCGACGCGACGCACTTCCGCGCGGCCCGTGAAGAGCAACCGGACCCCGCGGACCAGGCCGACATCCCCCACCCGCGTCTCGGCTTCTACGGGGTCGTCGACGAACGCATGGACCTGGAACTGCTGCGCGAGCTCGCGGACGCGCGACCGGAGCTGCACCTGGTCATCGTCGGACCCGTCGTGAAGATCGACGAGGCGGACCTCCCGCAGCGCGACAACATCCACTACCTGGGAGGCAAGACCTACGACGAGCTCCCGCGGTACGCAGCCGGCTGGGACGCGGCGATGATGCCGTTCGCGCTGAACGAGTCGACCCGGTTCATCAGTCCCACGAAGACGCCCGAGTACCTGGCGTCGGGGCTCCCGGTCGTGTCGACGCCGATCTCCGACGTCGTCCACTCGTACTCCGACCTGTCGATGGTTCGGATAGCCAGCGACGCGGCCGGCTTCTCGCGGGCCGCCTCCGAGCTGATGGAGGCCGATCACAGCGCGGGTCTGGCCAAGGTGGACGAGCGGCTGGACCGCGACTCCTGGGATCGCACCTGGGACCGCATGGGCCATCTGATCGAGGGCGTCCTGAGCGTGCAGCGATCGAACGGACACGATCGCGCCTTGACCTCGGTCGAGGAGCACGCTCCCCCCCGCGGCTTCGACTACATGATCGTCGGTGCGGGCTTCGCGGGCAGCGTGGTGGCCGAGCGCCTCGCCTCCCAGGGGGGACGCTCGGTCCTCATCGTGGAGAAGCGCAACCACATCGGTGGCAACGCCTTCGACCACTTCAACGCCGACGGGATCCTGGTCCATCGCTACGGACCGCACATCTTCCACACCAACGCCGACGACGTCTTCCATCACCTGTCGGCCTTCACCTCTTGGCGGCAGTACCAGCACCGGGTGCTCGCGTCCGTGGACGGCCGGCTCGTTCCGATCCCGATCAACCTGGACACGATCAACGAGCTGTACGGACTCAGCCTGACCTCGGCCGAGGTCGAGGACTTCTTCGCCTCGGTGGCCGAGCCCGTCGAGCAGGTCCGGACGAGCGAGGACGTGGTCGTGAGCCGGGTCGGACGCGAGCTCTACGAGAAGTTCTTCCGCGACTACACGCGCAAGCAGTGGGGGATGGACCCCTCCGAGCTCGACGCTTCGGTCACCTCCCGCGTGCCCGTCCGTACGAATCGCGACCCGCGCTACTTCACCGACAAGCACCAGGCGATGCCCGAGCACGGGTACACCCGCATGTTCGAGCGGATGCTGGACGACCGCCGGATCAAGGTGATGCTCAACACCGACTTCCGCGAGGTGCGAGGCCTGATCCCGCACGGAGAGGTCGTCTACACGGGCCCGGTGGACGAGTTCTTCGACCACAGGTACGGACGGCTCCCCTACCGCTCCCTGGAGTTCGTCTTCGAGACCCGCGACGTCGCACGGCATCAGCCCGCCGCGGTGATCAACTACCCGCGGGACTTCGACTACACGAGGGTCACGGAGTTCAAGTACCTGACCGGACAGGAGCACAGCAAGACGTCGCTCGTGTACGAGTACCCGCGCGCCGAGGGGGACCCCTACTACCCGGTGCCGAAGCCGGAGAACGCCGCGCTCTACCGGAGGTACAAGGCTCTCGCGGACGCGACGCCGGGCGTCCACTTCGTGGGCCGGCTCGCCACGTACAAGTACTACAACATGGACCAGGTGGTGGCCCAGGCCCTCTCCGTCGCCAAGAGATTGGTCGCACGCGGCACCACCGCGAGCAACGGGTCGCTCTCGGTCCTGAGCGAGAGCCCGGTGCGGCCCACGGCCTGATCGTTCACAGGCGGGGCGGCGGCCCCAGCCGGGGCCGGGCGAATCGACCCACCCCTCGCAGCTCGACGGACCCCGCTCCGGCGGCAGCGAGCGACGCTCCGCTCCCGTACCGCGCCATCGGTCCGAGCGCCCGAGGCGAGTGCGTGGCCTGGGTCAGGGTCCAGAGGTAGGCGAACACGAGGTTGAGCAGCAGGGCGGCAGCGAGGAGCCTCGCCCGGGAGCCTTCGAGCGGCGGGGAGACGGAAGGCCGCACCACACCCGGAACCGCCCTGGACGGTCCGGACGCGGGAGCCCGGTCGAGGGCGGGCGGCGGGAGGGTCGCCCCGAGGGGCAGGTCGAAGGGCGCGGAGGCGGACGTGACGGGGAGCGCGAACAGGGCGCCCGGGTCGAAGCCCTCGAACCCGTCCTCCTCGCCCGGGCCAGACCCGCCGTGCACGACCTCGATCGTGTCGCCCGTCGGAGGATCGAACGAGGCCTGGAAGACGGAGCCCGGGACCGGCTCGAGGACGATGTTCAGCATGCCCTCCCGGACCAGGCCCCCTGCGGGGATCCGAAGCTTCCCGTCGCTGACGGCGGCGAAGGCCAGCCCCTCCGAGCAGTTGGACGCGGGAGCGAACTGCAGGTCACCCCCCTGCTCGGGGGTCCAGATCACAGTCGCGACGCACGCCTGGACGGCCGGCTCCCCCTGGGCACTCGCCAGAGCGAGCGTGACCTCCCCTACGTGGGCGCCGGTCGGGAGCGTGAGCCTCAGCGCGGACACCCCGGCCGGGGCGGTCGGCTCCCCGGCCACGTAGAGCCCGCCCTCGGGGACAGTGGGAGCGGGCACGGTCACCCCTCCCGGCAGGGCCGGGCGGGCCCTGGACCACCATCCGTAGGCCTCGGGGGGGTCGGCCCCCGCGGGAGGGGCGAGGACGACCGCGAGCGAGACGACGACGGCGGAGGTGGCCCCGACCAGCCGCCTCACGCCGTGACCTTCCCCGACCGATTGATCGCCGAGATGTCACCGCCGAGGTACGACTCGACGACGCGGGGGTCCGCGATGACCTGCCGGGGCGCACCCTCCGCGATGACCGTGCCCAGCTCGAGAGCGAGCATGCGGTCGGAGATGTCCGTGATCAGCGGCATGTCGTGCTCGATGACCAACATGGCGCAGCCGGTCTCCGAGCGGATGCGGCGCAGCAGGGGGCCGAGCGCCTCGGTCTCCCGCTGCGCGATGCCCGAGGAAGGCTCGTCCAGGATCAGGACGGACGGATCGTGAGCGATCGCCATCGCCAGGTCGACGATCCTCCGCGACCCGGTGGAGAGCTCACCTACGAACTTGTCGCGGAACGCGCCCAGGTTCATCATCTCGATCAGGTCGTTGACGGTCCAAGCGATGTCGTCCTCCTGGTTGCGCACGTCCGGGAGCCCGAGCGCGGCGGCCAGGTGGTCCCTCACCTCGAGGTGCCTCTCCAGACTCATCGCCAGGTTCTCGGCCACCGTCATCGTCGGGAATATCCGGGCGTCCTGGAAGCTGCGGCCCAGACCCGCGAGCGCCCGGCGGTCGGCCCCCCACTCCGTGACGTCGAGACCCTGCAGGTAGAGACGCCCCGAGTCCTGCCGGAGGTGACCCGAGATCAGGTCGAAGACGGTCGTCTTCCCGGCGCCGTTGGGACCGATGATGCCCAGGATCTCGTTGGGGTACAGCACGAAGCTGACGTCGTTCACCGCGGTTATGCCGCCGAAGCGCTTCGTCAGGCCCCGGACGTCCAGGACCGGCTCGGCCACGGCGATCTCGAGCGTGGCGTCGGGATCGGGAGCCCGGCGCTCCCGCCTCCGGCCGTTGCCCCCGGCCGACGCCGCGCCCTCGAGGAAGACCGAGCGCAGGATGTCCTCGCGCTCGAGCAGCTGTTCGGTCGGACCTGAGAACCTGACCTCCCCCTTCTCGAGGAAGTACGCCCTCTCGGCCAGTGTGAGGGCCACGTTCACCGACTGCTCGACGACGATGATGGTCGTGCCGGCTTCGTTGATCCGCCGGACCATCTCGAGCAGCTGCTCGACGATCGTCGGAGCGAGACCGAGCGAGAGCTCGTCGATCATGAGGAGCTTCGGACGGGCGAGCAGCGCCATGCCGAGGCCCAGCATCTGCTGTTCGCCTCCCGACAGGTTCCCGGCCATCTGGTCCCATCGCTCACGGAGCCGGGGGAACGTCTCGAGCACCTCCTCGGTGGCCGCATCGACCCGGTCCTGCTCGTCTCCCATCAGCCATGCGGCGACCTTGAAGTGCTCGGCGACCGTGAGGGTCGGGAAGACGCTCTTCCCGCCCGGGATCTGGGAGATGCCGAGCTTCGCCGACTGCACCGCGTCGGTGTGGGTGATGTCCCGGCCGGCGTAGAAGATCGCTCCGCCGATCGGGTCGACGAGGCCTGTGATCGTCTTCAGCAGGGTCGACTTGCCTGCCCCGTTCGTGCCCAGCAGCGCGACGATCTCGCCCTCCCGCACCTGGAGATCCACGCCGAACAACACCTGCACCCCGTCGTAGGCGACGTCCACGCCGCGACAGGTGAGCAGGGCTTGCTCCCCCGTCTCCTCGAGCTCCCGGCGCAGGTTGACCGCCGTCTCCAGCGTCGCGGCCGCCTGGGCCACGTCCCGCGCGACGAACCGCCACGCCGAGTAGACTAGGGCGCCGCCCAGCATCAGCAGGACCGACAGGAGCGAGACCGCGACGCGGTACCCCGCCTCGGAGTCGCCGATGCTGGCGGTGAGCGGGGAGAGGAGCCCCCCCATCCCCAGGTAGACGATCGCCCAGGCGAACCCCTGCGAACGCACCCGGGGCGGGGCCACGAGGCCGACCAGCGGGAAGTAGTTCGGCTGGTAGGCGCCCAGACCGAGTCCTCCCACGAAGTTGAACGCGACCGACAGCGGCGCCCACGGGGCGAGCGACATCGCGAGCAGGCCCGACCCGAGCACGACGAACGAGAGCCCGTTGTAGCGAGCGAGCTGCTCCACCCGTCCGGCCGCCAGGGCCCGTCCGGCGATCCGCTGTCCGACGAAGAGGCCGATCAGCGTCCCGGCTCCCGACATGAAGACGACGAACCCCCGTCCCTGGCTCCCGAACCCGTACTCCCTCTCGAAGAACAGGGAGATGATCTGCGGGAGGGTTATCGCGCCTATGCCGAGCAGGAAGATGCCCGCCCACAGCCGGCGCAGCGTCCGGACGGCGAACAGCTGTCGCTTCGCTTCACCGAACGGAACGGGCTCGACCGTCTCGGCCGCCTCCCGGGCGAGGTCGCGATCGACGCTCTCGCCGCGGATCGGCTCGCGCAGCCTCGTCAGAGAGAGCACCAGCAGGAAGGTGGGCACCGAGAGCGCGATGAAGACGAACCTCCAGTCCCACGCCGATGCCAGCAGCCCGATCACCACCGCCGAACCGAGACCGAGGGGGTTGGCCATCCGGTGGAACGCGAAGACCTTCGGGTGCGCGTGAGGCTCGTACAGGTCGGCCAGCAGGCTCGAGTGCACGGGCTCGTTGATGATCCTCCCGAGTCCCGCTCCCAACCGCGCCAGGAACAGGACCGCGACGACGGGAGCCAGCCCGGTCAGGATCGTCATCGAGGCCCATGCGAGCGCGGCGATCCCCGACAGCCGGACCCGGCGGACCCGGTCGGCCAGGTACCCGATAGGGAGCGCAGCCATGAGCACCAGGACGGCGACCGTCGCGCCGATCAGCACGATCTGCTCGTCGGACAGCCCGAACTCGTTGCGGATCTCCGGCGTGAGGACACCGAACGCGACCCTGTCGAACTCGTCGACCAGGTTGAGCGCGAACAGGATCAACAGCGGGAGGACGGGTGCGCCTCCCGTGACGCCGCGGAGACGCGAACTCACCGCACCCGCTCCTGCGCCACGGTCTCGGCGGCCATAGCGCGAGCCCGTCCCTTGACACCCCGACGTGACGAGAAGTGCGGGTGGTCGAGCACCTCGTCGAGCGGGACGTCCTGCTCGCAGACCGGACAGACGACCACGTCGGTCCGCGCGTGCTCGAGCGTCTCCCCGAGCTCGGACATCAGCTCCGGCTCCTCAGCAGCGGGGCTGCCGTCCTCGTGCGTGAGCGTGTCCGCGACGAGGCTGGGGACGTGGATCCCGTGGCGCGCCGCGACCCACCGCAGGAAGCTGTCGCGCGCGCGGAAGCCGAGCTCGGAGAAGCCGCCGGGGAAGAACATGAGCAGGATCACCATCCCTACGCCCGTGGCGAGCAGGGACAGGAGGGGGATGTCTCGCAGCAGCGGGAAGCGCTCGAAGCTGATCAGGTAGACGGCTCCCGCCACGGCTCCGCCCACGTTCGTCAGCCCCCCGACGACGGTCATCGCGAAGACCTTGACACTGTTGAGAGGCGGGAAGGCGCCCGTGTCCACCGCGCCCTGCTGGTAGGCGAACAGCGCTCCCGCGACGGCGGCCATGAAACCGGAGATGGCGAACGCGGCGAGCCGGGTCCGGGCCGTGTTCACGCCGTAGGACTGAGCGGCCCGGACGTTCGTCCGCGAGGCGATCAGGATCCTCCCGGAACGGCTCGACCTGATCTGCCTGGCGACCACGACGGCGAGTCCGAGGAAGGCGAGGCAGACGTAGTAGAAGACGAGGTCGTTCCCCGTGTCGATCCGCCCGTACAACCAGGGCCGGTACACGTGCGTGCCCGGACGGGGGAGCAGCCATCCGAAGAAGTCGCGGTTGAGGACGAACGACTGGACGGCGAACGCGAAGGCCAGGGTGGTCACCGCCAGGAACAGCCCCTGGACCCGCAACGCCGGCAGCCCGATCAGGACAGCCGCCACAGCACCGGTGAGCCCGGCCAGCGCGAGCGTCGCGAAGAAGTCCCACTGGTGGTTGGCCGCGAGCCCCCCGGCCACGGCGGCGCCGAGCCCGACGAAAGCGAACTGACCGAGGCTGATCTGTCCCGCCCAGCCGGTGAGGATCACCAGGGACACCCCGATCATCGCGTAGATCAGGATCATCGATATGTCGTTGCGGAACAGGGGACCGACCGCGAACGGGAGCGCGAGCGTGCCGATCACGACGAGAGCCGCGACGGCGGCCCGGACGGCCACGACCTCTCTCACGTTCCGCAGCTCGGCCGGTATCGGGCGGAACTCCTTCACGTTCCGCCACGTGGATATCCCGGTGTCCCGCGCCCGGTCGCCGGCCGCACGCTGGACGAGCAGGGCGACCAGGATGATCGGCAGCATGGCTGCGTCGGCGAGGACGATCTGGCGCGTCGCGTAGTACACGGAGAGGTTGATCGCGCCGACCGCCATCCCGGCGAAGAAGGCGACCGGGAGCCTCTCCATCCTCGCTACGACGGCGGCGGTCAACGCATACAGGAGGACCGTCGGACCGACGATGGTGCCGAGCGACAATCCGACGAGCGGAGCTCGGAGGAAGATCCCGAACGCGGACAGCAGCGCAGCGAGCATCCACACGATGGTCGAGACGCGCGCGACCGGCACGCCGAGGAGCGCTGCCCGTTCGGCGTTCTCAGCAGACGCGCGAACGGCGATACCCAGCCGCGTGAGGCGCAAGAACGCGCCCAGGGCGGCGACGCAGGCCGCGACGACGACCACCGCGAAGACGTGGTCGCCCCGGAAGACCGTCCCTCCGAGCATGAACTCGACGCGCGCGAAGGGGGTCGGGAAGTCGGTCGGCGGGAGGACGTTGCCGGTCAGCCAGCGGGGGGTATGGAACTCGAAGTACGCCATGAGCTGCCCGACGCCGATCGTCACCACGGCGAGGATGAGTCGCGGCGCCTGCGAGAAGCGGCGGATGAAGAGGAACTCGACCGTCGCTCCCAGCGCGAGCGCGCTCACGATGAGGAAGAGCAGCGTCAGCGGGTAAGGCCATCCCATGCTCGTCAGGAGCAGCAGCGCGACGACAGCGGGCACGGCTCCCATGCCGGCCTGGGCGAAGTTGACCACCTGGTTCGCGCGGTAGACCAGGATCAGGCCGATGGCTATCAGCCCGTACAGCGCCCCGATGACCGCGCCGTACACGAGGATGCCCATCGGGAGCCGCCCGGGGAGGAGGAGGTTGAGGCCCACGCGCAGGAGCAGCGCTCCGGCCACGACCCGGATGGCGAGCCCGAGGCGAGGCGCCCGCCACGCAGCCAGGAGCGGCGCCGCGGGCGATGCCTCGAGGCGGTCCGCCAGGTCTCCCGTACGGCTCACTGCCTCGGCTCGCCCCCGGGCCAGCGGCCTACCTCGAAGCGGCGTCCACCCTCGAAGCTGATGTACGCTCCGCGCCCACCGTCGATCTTGGACGTCGCGCTCGGGTCCCAACGGGTGTGGCGTGAATCCTCGATCGCCGTGTAATCGCCGGGTCCGAACTTCACGAGGACCGAGGCCGGGTTGCGGGTGCGCTCCCAGCCGCCCGACGGCGGCAGGTTGAGCACACCGCGCTCGACGGTGGCCGGGTTGAGGTTCGGCCCCGCCATCTGGACCATCGAGGCGACGAGCGACATGTACGCGTACAGCAGGTTGGCGCCCGAGTACACGTTCGAGACGCCCACGTCCGCCGCGGCCTTCGCAGCGTCGCTCTCGCGGAACGGGATGGGCTCAGCGAGGTGGCCCGGTCCGAAGGCGTTCACCCACTGCGAGGTGTCGTACAGCCTGCCGAGCACGTCGTAGTCGATCAACCCGGAGCCGGCGAGCAGGTGCTCCGGGTAGTAGCGCTGCGACGTCGCCGCCGTCGTGAAGAAGCGAGGTCCGATGGGATCGGACAGCATGACGATGGTCGTGGCTCCCTCCTCCTGGAGCCGCTCCATCGCCGTCACCGCCGTCTGCTGGGCGCTGTAGATGTCCGACGGCGTCGTCTGGATCCCGGCCGCATCGTTGGGCCCACCGCACATCCCGCCCGTGACCATCGCGCGCAGGTCCTCCGCGTTCTTCTGGGTCGGAGGGAACCGCTGCGTGATGATGCCCAGCTTGCGTCGCCGGTTGTGCATCAGGGGATCGCCGGCCAACGTCGCGTTCTTCCCGGCCATCTTCTTGCACCAGTACTCGGCGACGTTGCGCGCCGTCCGCGTGCCGTCCATGAAGACATCCCAGTGGAAGGGCCGGCGCTGGGTGTTGAACTCGGAGGTGAAGTGCCACCCCCCGATGTTGACGACCCCGAGCTGGGTCCACTGGTCGAACAGCTCCCACTGCACGGTGGCCGTCGTGTAGAACATCGCGAACGGTCTGTGCTCCGCGTTCAACCGCCGGGCCTCGTCGCGGAAGCACGGCATGTCGGGCGGCGAGATCTCGCAGATCCCCTGGATCGCCACCCACTTGATCTTCCGGTTGTAGAACTCGTAGCGCTTCTCGAAGAACCTGGCGAAGGCGTCCTGCGCGTGCTTCTCCTCCTCGGGCGAGGACGCGAGCCCCTGGGAACGCAGGATGGTGTCCACCTGCGCGTTGGACCGAGGCCGGTACCGGATCACCGTGACCTCCTCCGCGGTGACCCCCTGATACGTGGCGCCTCCGTTGTCCCCCTGCCATCGGGGGACGCAGGGGGGCGAGGTGATCGTGACGTTCTGCTGGCGCTGTCCGTCGGGGGCACACTTGCTGCGGTCCTCGGTGAGCCGTCCCGGTC
>Ga0247713_1000847_pt1 | contig 16875 bp, 17 predicted proteins | sample 21E_NmetaG_FD_189936 | JGI IMG/M metagenome (GOLD analysis project Ga0247713, IMG submission 189936) | Soil microbial communities from hillslope of Landscape Evolution Observatory, University of Arizona, Oracle, AZ, United States - 2-1-E_N | ecosystem: Engineered > Artificial ecosystem >... | reverse complement strand
TGGATGGAGGGTGCGAGCGTCACGAGGTTCCAGGGCGCCGTCTGCTCGAGCGTCGTGCCGAAGAACCGGCTGATCTGGCTTGCGACGAGGCGCACGCGGGCGTCCGGGTGCACCGATCCCTCGGCGTGGTAGAGCGCGAGGTCGGTCGGCGTCCCGAGCCCGATGACGCAGTCGATCGCGCGCAGCCGCGCAGCCGCGACGAGCGCGAGGTGCGCGCCGGAGGACTCGCCGTAGAGGCACAGCGGGCCGTCGCCGGTGCGCCGTGCGAGCTCGGCGCCGGCGGCGTTGAGGACGTCCTGCAGGCCATCGGTGCCGTCCTCGTAGTCGATCGACACCACGCGCCAGCCCCGCTGGCCGAAGATGTCGCCCGGGTTCTCGGCGAGCTGCTCCTGCGCGTGGGCGTCGTGACCGGCCCATCCGCCGGCATGGATCATGATCACGGTCCCGCGCGCGGGCCCTGTCGCCGGGTCGGCGCTGATCGCCTCGGCCACAGGCGGGATGACCGGCTCCGGTGCCGGCGCCGGCTTGGGCGTCAGCAGCGGCAGGCGGAACGGCAGCGCCGCGTCTGCCGGTGCGGCACCCGCGCCGGCCAGGCCGGCGACGGCGACGAGCACGAGCACGGCGAGGCGCGCGAGCGATCTCATGGACGCCCTATCGACGCGCTGCGCCGCGCGCATGAGGTTGCGGCCGCGACGCCGACACGCGGTCCAGCGCACGGGCGCACATCTGCGCCGGGCGTCGCAGGATCGCCGGACGGCGCGACGCCAGCATCGGGGGCATGCCACACCGCCACGTCCCCCGTCCGGCCTCCGTCGGCGCCCTGCGCCGATGAGGGGCCGGCGTCCCCGGCTGAGCGCCGGGCGCGATCGCCGCGCGTGCGGACACCGGACGCGCCGGCGGCGACCGCGCGTCAGCCGTCGCCGGAGCGGCCGCGGCCGCGGCCGCGGCCGCGGCCGTCGTCCGCCTCGCCGGCGGAGGCGGCGGCGACGAACGCCGCGAGCGCACGCAGCTCGGCGTCGTCGAGCCGCGTGTCGAAGTCGTCGGGCATGAGCCTCTCGGGATATCCATCGGCGATGTCGTCGCGCGGATCGGCGATGCTCTCGAGGATGTCCTCGGCGTCGTCGTCGAGGACATCCAGGCGCGGTCCGAGCTTGCCGTCCGCGCCGACCGGCGCGAGCGCGTGGCAGCGGTCGCAGCCCTGCTCGGCGAACAGCTCGCGTCCCCGGCGCAGCGGCTCGCCGCCGGCGGCTAGCCGCGCTCGCGCCGCAGCGACCGCCGCCGCCGACGGCGCGGGCTCGCGCTCGGCGGGCGCCGACCCCATGCCGACGCCGGCGATCGCGCACGCCATGAGGACGACGACCGCCACCGCGAGCACCGCGCGCACGGGCGTCATCGCGCTCGCCACCCGGGCCGCTCGCGGGCGGCGATCGCGCCGAGCAGCGCGAAGACGGCCGCTCCGACCTCGGCGACGACGATCACGACCGCGTCGGCGTCGTAGCCGCCTTCGCGAAAGCCCAGGAAGCCGGCCCGTGAGTGCGACATCGCGATCGACGCGAGCGACGGCACGCAGATCGCCAGCACCCCGAGCACGAACAGCCAGACCCTCCGCGCGAGCAGCGCGAGCACCACGGCGGTCGCGCCGATCGCGTTCAACAGGAACAGCGCACCGACGACCTCGACCTCCGCGTAGCCGCGATGGAAGAGCCGCGCGTGCTGCAGGCCCGCGACGAGGACGCCGACCGCGGCGACCGCCAGCAACGCGGCCGCCAGCGAATCGGGCCGACACGGCTGCAGCAGGCGGCGCATCGGCGGATGCCTAGCTCCGGTGCACCGAGAGGTCCGCGAACAGCCGGTCCAGCACCCGCTCGGCGGCGCGGCCGTCCTCGAGGTGGCAGTACTTCGCGCGGAAGCACTCGTAGCGCTCGGCGTAGCGGTCGGTCACGGCGCGCAGCGCGCGGAGCGCGTCGAGGACGTCCTGGCTGGACCGCAGCAGCGGCCCCGGCGCCTCGCGTGCGAAGTCGAGGTACAGCCCCCGCAGACGGTCGGCGTAGTCGGCGAGGTCGTACGTGAAGAACAGCATCGGCCGGCCGGTGAGGGCGAAGTCGAACATCGTCGACGAGTAGTCGGTGACGAGCACGTCGGCCGCGAGGTAGAGGTGGCTGATGTCGGGGTGGGCCGAGACGTCGCGCACCGACGCGTGCGCCAGCGCCGCCAGCCGCCCGGTCAGCATGTAGTGCACCCGCAGCAGCAGCACGTGGTCGTCGCCGAGCTGCTCGTCGAACGCCGCGACGTCGAACGGCAGCCGGAACGCCCTGCCGCCCTCGGGGAAGACCTCGTCGTCGCGCCACGTCGGCGCGTACAGCACGACGGTGCGGTCGTCGGGGATGCCGAGCCCTGCGCGCGTGCGCGCGCGCAGCTCGTCGCGGTCGGGCGCGTTGAGGACGTCGTTGCGCGGATATCCGGACTCCAGCACCTCGCCGTCGTAGCGGAAGGCGCGGCGCAGCAGCGGCGTGCTCGCGCGGTTGGGCGACAGCAGCACGTCCCAGCGCGCGACGTCGCGCGACAGCCGCTCGAGACGGCCGGGCGGCGCCCACAGCACGTCCCAGTGGATGCGCTTGAGCGGCGTGCCGTGCCACGTCTGCAGGTAGACGGCTCCCGGGCGCTTGGCCCACTCGACGTCCGTGTGCGTGTTCGCGACCAGCACGTCGGCCGACTCCAGCGCCCGCACGCCCTCGGGCGTGCCGTAACAGGCGGTGTCGACGCCCGGCGGGAAGTCGGACGCGTAGGCGGGATCGCACAGCCACGTGTGCGTGTGCGCGTCGCCGCGTCGGAGCAGCGCCTCGTAGAGGGCGCGCGGGTTGTCGGAGTAGCGGCCCTCGAAGCTGTTGAAGACGAACCTCACGGCGTGCAGCGTGGCACGTAACCTGCGAAGGCGGGATCGCCGCGGTTCACGCAGCGGCTCTCCCGGGTAGTGCCGCACTCCCGTCACAGAGGAGCAGCCCCGATGGACCGACGTCGTTGAGCGCTGCGCGCGCACTGAACGAGCGCACGCTCGCCCACCACGCCGCGCGCGTCGCGGTCCCGTGCTACGACCGGGCTGCGCTGAGGCCCGGCGTCGTGCACATGAGCGTCGGCTCGTTCCATCGCTCCCACCAGGCCGTCTACTTCGACGAGCTGGCGCAGCGCGCTATCAGCGACGAGTGGGGTGTGATCGGCGTCGGGCTGCACCGGCGCGAGATGCAGCGCGCGCTGGCGGCGCAGGACGGCCTCTACACCGTCGTCGCGCGCGGCCGCCGGGCCGACGAGGCGCGGATCGTCGGGGCGATCACCCGCTACCTCTTCGCGCCCGACGACGCCGGGGCGGTGCTCGATGCGCTCGCAGACGAGCGCGTGCGCCTGGCGACGCTCACGATCACGGCCAACGGCTACCTGGTCGACCCCTGCACGGGCGAGTTCGCCGCCGACGACCCGGCCGTCGTCGCAGACCTCGCCTACCCGCGGCGACCGCGGACGGCACTCGGCTATCTCGTCGAGGGCCTGGACCGCCGCCGGCGCGCCGGTCAGGCGCCGCTGACGGTGCTCTCCTGCGACAACATGGCCGGCAACGGCGCGGTCGCGCGGACGGCCGTGCTCGCCTTCGCGCGCCTGCGCGACGAGCGGCTCGCCGACTGGATCGAGGAGCGCGTGGCCTTTCCCAGCAGCATGGTCGACCGCATCACGCCGAAGACCACGCCGGCCGACCGCCGGATGGTGGCGCGCCGGTTCGGCGTCAGCGACCGCTGGCCGGTGATGACCGAGCCGTTCTCGCAGTGGATCGTCGAGGACGCGTTCTGCGACCGCCGCCCCCCGCTCGAAGAGGTCGGCGTGCAGTTCGTCGGCAACGTGCGCCCGTACTCGCTGATGAAGACGCGCCTGCTCAACGCGAGCCACAGCGCCCTGGGCTACCTCGGCTGCCTGGCGGGCCACGCCCGGACCGACGAGGCGATGGCCGACGCGGCGTTCGCCGGCTACGTCGAGCAGATGATGGACGACGAGATCACGCCGCTGCTGCCGCCGGTCGCGAACCTCGATCTGCCCTCGTACACGGCGACCCTGCGGGAGCGCTTCGCCAACCCGGCGATCGGCGACCAGCTGCCGCGGCTGTGCCGCAACGGGTCGATGAAGGTGCCGCGCCACGTGCTCTCGTCGGTTCGCGAGGCGCGCGCGACGGGGCGGCCGCATGCGCTGCTGACGCTCGCGGTGGCGGGCTGGTGCCGCTACCTGCGCGGCGTCGACGCGCACGGGCGGACGCTCGTCGTCGAGGACCCGGCCGCCGCGCGGCTGCAGGCGCTCGCGAGGGCGGGCGGCTGCGACCCGCGCCGCCTGCTGCGCGATGAGGCGACGTTCGGGCTGCTCGGCGACGACCCGGCGTTCGCGGCGGCGCTCGAACGTGACCTGCGCGACATCGACGCCCTCGGCGTGCGCGCCGTCATCGCCGCCCGGACGGCGCCGCGCCGGCGGCTCGCGCCGGCATGAGCGGCGAGATCCTGCGGTTTGCGCCGCTCGACGCCGCCGCCGTCCAGGTGCTGCTGTGCGACGCCGACGGCAGCCTCTTCCCCTCCGAGGAGCCGGCGTTCGCGGCCTCCGCGGAGGTGACCAACGGGCTGCTCGCCGAGCTCGGGATCGAGCGCCGCTTCACGCCGGACGCGCTGCGCCGCCGGGCGGTCGGGCGCAACTTCCGCGCGACCGCGCTGGACCTCGCGGCCGACGCCGGCGTCGCGATCGATGCCGCCGAGCTCGAGCGCTGGGTGCTCGAGGAGCGGCGCCGGGTCGTCGCGCACCTCGCCACGGTGCTGCGCGCCGACCGCGACGTCATCGAGCCGCTCACCGAGCTCGCGCGGGCACGGCGGCTGGCGGTCGTGAGCTCGAGCGCGTCGGAGCGGCTCGACGCCTGCTTCGCGGCGGCCGGGCTGGACGAGCTCTTCCCGCCTGCGGTGCGCTTCAGCGCGGAGGACTCGCTGCCCGTCCCGCGCAGCAAGCCCGACCCGGCCGTGTACGTGTTCGCGGCCGCGCGCCTGGGGATCGCCGGGGCGCAGGCGCTGGCCGTGGAGGACGCCGTGGCGGGTGCGCAGTCGGCGGTCGCGGCCGGCTTCCCGACCGTGGGCATGCTGCAGTTCGTGGCGCCCGCCGAGCGGCGCGAGCGCATCGCGGCGCTGCGCGACGCCGGCGTCGCCGCGATCGTGCCCTCCTGGCGCCGGCTCGGTGAGCTGCTGGGCGCGCCGCGGCCCGCGGGCGCGCCGGCCGCGGGCGCCGTGCCGCCGGGCGTTCACGCCTGATTCACGCCTCGGCGGGACGCGGCTGCTTTCATGTCCGCCGTGCAGCGTCTGAGCGCGCCGGCGGAGGTCATCGCGCATCGCGGGGCATCCGCCCATGTGCTGGAGAACACGTTCGCGGCGTTCGACCTCGCGCTCGCGCAGGGCGCCGACGTGCTCGAGCTCGACGTCCGCGTGACGGCCGACGGCCGGGTCGTCGCGATCCACGACCCGACGCTGCTGCGGACCACGGGTGACCTGCGCCCCGTCGGCGCTGTCTCGTCGCGTGCGCTGCGCGCGCTCGACGCCGCCGTCCGCCCGCCGACGCTCGACGCCGTCCTGGATCGCTACGCGCGCTCGACGCGGCTCTGCGTCGACCTCAAGGACCCGACGCCCGCGTGGGAGCTCGAGGTCGCGACGGCGCTGACGGCGCGGGGACTCGAGGACCGCGTCGTCGTGCAGAGCTTCGACGAGGCGGCGCTGCGGCGCGTGCGCCGCGCCGCGCCGGCGCTGGCCGTCGCTCCGCTGCTGCGCCTACGGCCGAGCGACCTGCGGCTGGGCGGCATCGCCCGCTTCGCCGCCGCGGTCGGCGTTCGCCGCACCGCGATCGACGGCGGGCTGCTGCGCGCCGCCCACGCGCTCGGGCTGCCGGTCATGGTCTGGACGGCCGACGATCCGCAGGAGATCGAGCGCCTGCTGGCGCTCGGCGTCGACGGCGTGATCACGAACGCGCCCGGCGTGGCGCGCGCGGTCGTCGACGGCTTCGCCGCGGTGCCGGCGGCGGCGTAGGCCGGCTAGAAGCGCGCGTCGCGGTAGAACTCCGCCCGCACGCCGCGCCAGGCGGCGAAGAACTTCGCGCGGAAGCGGAGGTTGCAGGCCGCGATGTGTGGCTCATCGTCGCCGCGCTCGAGGCAGATGCAGTCGCGCTCGACGGGCTGGACGGAGATCGCGTGATGGTGCATGGCGGTCCTCTCGGGTACGGGGACGGGTACCCATCGGCGCGGACGCAAACGCGCGCGAGCGGCGGCGCCGGTCATCGACGGTCCTCGTACGTCCACGCCACCGGACGAGCAATGAAGGCGGAGCTAGGATCGTCAAATGCCCGAGCCCGCCACGTCCAGGCGCCGCTACAACTCGCCCCGCCGGCGCGAGCAGGCGGCCGCGACCCGCCGCGACATCCTCGATGCCGCGCAGCGGCTGTTCGAGCGCCACGGCTACGCCGCGACCACGATGGCCGCGATCGCGGCCGAGGCCGGCGTCGCGCTGAAGACCGTCTACGTCGGGTTCGAAACGAAGAGCGGCGTCCTGCGGGCGCTGTGGAACCGCCAGCTGCGCGGCGAGCGCGACGACGTGCCGGTCGCTGGGCAGGCGTGGTACCGCGAGGTGCTCGACGAGCCCGATCCCGAGCGCCAGCTGCGCCTGAACGCGCGCAACTCGAGCCGCATCAAGCAGCGCATCGCCGCGGTGCTCGAGGCGATCCGCAGCGGCGCCCCCGTCGACCCCGACGTCGACGCGCTGTGGCGTCGCATCCAGACCGAGTACCACGCCAACCAGCGCGCGATCGTCGAGAGCGTCGCCGCGAAGGGAGCGCTGCGCCCGGGCCTGTCCGTCGACCGTGCCGCCGACATCCTCTACGCGCTCAACCACCCGAACGTCTGGCAGATCCTCGTCGGCGAGCGCGGCTGGACGGCCGAGGAGCACGAGCGCTGGTCGGCCGACGGCGCCTGCTCGCAGCTCCTGCGGTCCGGCGAGGCGACGCGATGAGCCGCCCGACGATCGGCATCACGTGCTCGATCTCCGACATCCGCTCGGGCGGCTGGGACGAGCACGCGGCCTTCTCCCCGGTCGCCTACCTGCGCGCGGTGCAGCGCGCCGGCGCCCGGGCGATGCTGCTCGTCGCCGACCCCGAGGACGCCGACGACCCGGCCGACCTGCTCGGCAAGCTCGACGGCGTGATCATCAGTGGGGGCGCGAGCGACGTGGCCCCGCGCCGCTACGGGCAGCAGCCGCACCCCGCGACGGCCGCCGAGGAGCCCGGCCGCGACAACTTCGAGATGGCGCTCGCGCGCGGCGCGAAGGAGCGCGACATCCCGGTCCTCGGCATCTGCCGCGGCATGCAGCTGCTCAACGTCGCCTACGGCGGCACCCTGCACCAGCACCTGCCCGACGTCCTCGGCCGCGACGACCACCGCGAGCTGCCCGCGGAGTTCGCCCGCCACGAGGTGCGCCTCGACGCCGGCTCGCTCGCCGCCGCAGCGACCGGCAGGCAGACCGAGACCGTGCTGTCGCACCACCACCAGGGACCCGACCGCGTCGGCGAGGGCCTGAAGGTCACGGGCAGGGCGGCGGTCGACGACACCCCCGAGGCGATCGAGGACCCCGCCGCGCGCTTCCTGCTCGGCGTGCTGTGGCATCCCGAGGAGGACGAGCGCTCGCGCGTCGTCGGCGCGCTGGTCGACGCGGCGCGCGAGCGCCGCTAAGCGGCGCCGCCACATCACCCACAACCAGGCGGTTGTGTATCTTGCGGCGCGTGCCGACGGTTGGGACACCGGTCATGTCGCCTCGCGAGCGCCGCCGCGGCGGCCGTTGCGCCGCCTCCGTCCAGCCGGCGCTGAGCGCCGCCGCCGCACCCGGACTGGCGAAGGTGCTCAAGGCGCTGGGCGATCCGACGCGGCTGCGGATCGTCGACGCGCTGCGCACGGCGTCGCCCGAGGCGCTGTGCCAATGCGAGCTGACGCCGCTGTTCGACATGAGCCAGCAGGCGCTGTCCAAGCATCTGAAGGTGCTGTCCGAGGCCGGCGTGATCGGCGCCGAACGCCGCGGCCTGTGGACCTACCACTTCGTCCTCCCCGGCGCCCTCGAGGAGGTGCGGGCATGGCTGAGCTGACGCCGACCACCGACAAGGAGCAGATCCGCGCCGCCGTCCGAGAGCGCTACGCCGCCGTCGCCCGTGCCGCGACCGCGACCGGATCGGCGTCGTGCTGCGCCGGCGGCGTGTCGCTGCACGACGAGCACGGCGAGACGGTCTTCGGCGGCGCGCTGTACGACGGCGACGAGGCCGGCGAGGCGCCGGCGGCGGCGGTCGCCGCCTCGCTCGGGTGCGGCGTGCCGACGGCGGTCGCCGACCTGCGCGAGGGCGAGACGGTGCTCGACCTCGGCTCGGGCGCCGGTGCCGACGTGCTCATCTCGGCCAGGCGCGTCGGCCCGTCCGGCAGGGCCATCGGCCTCGACATGACCGGCGAGATGCTCGCGCTGGCGCGCAGGAACGCGCACGAGGCCGGCGCATCGAACGTCGACTTCCTCGAGGGCCACATCGAGGAGATCCCGCTCGCGGACGCCACCGTCGACGTCGTGATCTCCAACTGCGTCGTGAACCTGTCCGCCGACAAGCCTCGGGTGCTCCACGAGGCCGCGCGCGTGCTGCGCCCGGGCGGGCGCCTCGCGATCTCCGACGTCGTCGCCGACGCCGGCATGGACGAGCGGACGCGGGCCGACATGGCGGCGTACACCGGCTGCATCGCGGGCGCGCTGACCCGTCAGGACTTCGAGCGCGTGCTCGCCCAGGCAGGGCTCTGCGACGTCGAGATCGTCGAGACGCACCGCGTGCACGACAAGGCGGCGTCCGCGATCATCCGCGCGCGCAAGCCGGCCGACGAGTGCGGGCCCGCCGCGTCGACGGCTTGAGCCGTCCGTCCCTGCTGCGCCGCGGGGTCGCCGAGGCGCTGGGAACGTTCGCGCTCGTGCTCGGCATCTGCGGCGCGATCGTCACCGACCACGAGCGGTCGGGCGCGCTCGGCACGGTCGGCGTCGGGCTCGCCGCGTTCCTCGTGCTCGTGGCGGCCGTCGGCGCGCTCGGCCACATCAGCGGCGCGCATCTGAACCCGGGCGTCTCGCTGAGCTTCTACCTGACGCGTCACCTGCCGGCGCGCGACTTCGCCGTCTACGTCGCCGCACAGCTCGCGGGCGCGACGGTCGCCGGGCTGCTGCTGCTCGTCGTGTGGGCCGGGCATCCCGCCGACCTCGGCGCGACCGTCCCGACCATCGGCGCCGGCCGGGCGCTGCTGCTCGAAGCCGTGCTCACCGCGCTGCTGATGCTCGTGATCATGAGCGTGGCGACCGACACGCGCGCCGTCGGCGCGCCGGCCGCGCTCGCCATCGGAGCGACGGTCGGGCTCGCGGCGCTGGCCTTCGGACCGCTGACCGGCGCGTCGCTGAACGTCGCCCGCTCGTTCGGCCCCGCGCTCGCGGCGGGCCAGTGGCAGCAGTTCTGGGTCTACGTCGCCGGCCCGCTCGCCGGCGCGCCGCTCGGCGCATTCGCCTACCAGTTCGTCCGCGGCGAGCAGGCCCGGCCGGCGGCCGGCCCCCGCTCGTCGGCGAGCGCCTGATCGCAGCCCTCCGCGCATCGGCACGCGCCGGCGGCGCACGGACGCTGCACGCTGGTGTACAACCGGCCCATGGCACCCGCCCAGCGCTTTCGCCTCGTCGGCGCGGCCGTCGCGGTGGCCGAGGTCGGACTCGGCGTCCTGCTCGTCGGCACGATCCTCGCCCCCTACTTCTGGGCCTGCGCGGCCGCGACGCTCGCCGTCGCCGTGGCCGCCAGCCGCTTCCTCCAGCCGCCGCCCCCGCCGCCGGCCGACGACGGCGGCGGAGGACCCGGCGAGCCGACCGCCCCCACGCCGCCCGACCCGCCGTGGTGGCCGGACTTCGAGAGAGCTCTGCACGATTACTCGCACTCGCTGCGCGAGGACACGCGACGGTGTTGATCGAGCCCCGTCCGGGAACCCGGTCGGCGGCGCCACATCCCGGCCGAAAGGAACTCGAGCATGCCGCGTTACGAGAACGTCACTGAGGACTACCTGCAGCAGCGCCGGCTGAGGTCGGGGGCCGCCGGCTGGGTGCTGCTCGCCGGGCTCGGCGTCGCCTACGTGATCTCAGGCGACTTCGCCGGCTGGAACTTCGGCCTGGCGGAGGGTGGCTGGGGCGGGCTGCTGATCGCGACGATCCTCATGGGCGTCATGTACACGTGCATGGTCTTCGCGCTCGCCGAGATGTCGTCGGCGATGCCGACGTCCGGCGGCGGCTACACGTTCGCGCGCAGGGCCATGGGGCCGTGGGGCGGCTTTCTCACGGGCACGGCGATCCTCATCGAGTACGCGATCGCGCCGGCGGCGATCGTCGTGTTCATCGGCGGCTACGTGGAGTCGCTCGGGCTGCTGGGAATCAGCGCCGGGTGGCCGGTGTACCTGTTCTTCTACGCGGTCTTCGTCGGCGTGCACCTCGTGGGCGTCGGCGAGGCGCTCAAGGTCATGTTCGCGATCACGGCGATCGCCGTCGTGGCGCTCGTCGTCTTCGTCGTCGGGATGATCCCCGAGTTCAGCGCGTCGAACCTCACGGACATCGCGCCCGACACGAGCAAGGCCGGCGCCAGCGAGTTCCTGCCGTTCGGCTACGCCGGCGTGCTCGCCGCCTTCGTCTACGGCATCTGGTTCTTCCTCGCGATCGAGGGCGTGCCGCTGGCCGCCGAGGAGGCGCGCGACCCCAAGCGCGACATGCCGAAGGGGATCATCGCCGCCATGCTGATCCTGCTCCTCTTCGCCGCGCTGATGCTCACGCTGGCTCCGGGCGGCGCCGGCGCGGACACGATCAAGGAGTCCGACAACCCGCTGCCGCTGGCGGCCGACAGCGCGCACGGCGAAGGCTCGTTCATCGGCGAGTTCGTCAACTACGCCGGGCTCGCGGGCCTCATCGCGAGCTTCTTCTCGATCATCTTCGCCTACTCGCGCCAGCTGTTCGCGCTGTCGCGCGCGGGCTACCTGCCCCGCGCGCTGTCGGTGACGAGCGGCCGCCGCGTGCCGCACATCGCGCTGATCCTGCCGGGCATCGTCGGCTTCCTGCTGGCGGCGATCACCGAGGACGGGGCGCGCATGATCCAGATCGCCGTCTTCGGGGCGACGGTCTCCTACGTGCTGATGCTGCTCAGCCACATCATCCTGCGCACGAAGGAGCCCGACCTCGAGCGGCCGTACCGCACCCCGGGCGGCGTCGTCACCTCCGGCATCGCGCTCGTGCTCGCCGTCGCGGCGGTCATCGCGGTCTTCTTCGTCGACGAGACCGCCGCGCTCATCACGCTCGGCGTGTACCTGCTGGCGACGCTGTACTTCGCGCTGTACTCGCGCCACCACCTCGTGGCGCAGGCGCCCGAGGAGGAGTTCGCCGCGATCGCCCAGGCGGAGTCGGAGCTGGCCGGGTCGTGACGCTCGACGAGCTGAGGGCACTCGCCGGCGAGGGCGAGGTCGACACCGTCGTCCTCGCCCTCTGCGACATGCAGGGGCGGCTGATGGGCAAGCGGCTCACCGCCCGCCACTTCCTCGAGACGGTCGCCGAGCACGGCGCGGAGGGATGCAACTACCTGCTCGCCGTCGACGTCGACATGAACACCGTCGAGGGCTACGACATGTCGTCGTGGTCGCGCGGCTACGGGGACTTCGTGCTGCGGCCCGACATCGAGACGCTGCGACCGCTCCCCTGGCTGCCCGGCACCGTCATGCTCATGGCCGACGTCGCCTGGGAGGACGGCTCGGACGTCGTCGCCTCGCCCCGGCAGATCCTGCGCCGCCAGCTGCAGCGCCTCCAGCAGCGCGGATGGAGCGCCGCAGCGGGCACGGAGCTCGAGTTCATCGTCTTCCGCGACTCCTACGAGCAGGCGTGGCACAAGGCCTATCGCGACCTCGAGCCGGCCAACCTCTACAACGTCGACTACTCCCTGCTGGGCACCTCGCGGGTCGAGCCGCTGCTGCGGTCGATCCGCAACCACATGGAGGCCGCCGGCATGCGGGTGGAGGACTCCAAGGGCGAGTGCAACCTCGGCCAGCACGAGATCAACTTCCGCTACGGCCCGGCGCTGAAGAAGGCCGACGAGCACGCGATCTACAAGAACGCGGCGAAGGAGATCGCCGCCCAGCAGGGCTGCGCGATCACGTACATGGCGAAGTTCGACGAGCGCGAGGGGTCCTCGTGCCACATCCACTTCTCGCTCGTGTCGGCCGGCGACGGCAAGCCCGTCTTCGCGCACGACGAGGGGGTCTTCCAGCGCTTCGTCGCCGGTCAGCTGGCGTGCCTGCGCGAGCTGACGCTGTTCTTCGCGCCGAACATCAACTCCTACAAGCGCTTCGCGCAGGGCTCGTTCGCGCCGACCGCCGTCGCCTGGGGCAAGGACAACCGCACCTGCTCGATCCGCGTCGTCGGCCACGGCGGCGGGCTGCGCTTCGAGAACCGCCTGCCGGGAGCCGACGTCAACCCCTACCTCGCGCTCGCGGCGATGATCGCCGCGGGGCTGCATGGGATCGACGCCGGGCTCGAGCTCGAGCCGCCGTTCGAGGGCAACGCCTACGTCGCCGACAAGCCGCAGGTCCCGAAGACCCTGCAGGCGGCGCGCGAGCTGTTCGCCGGCAGCGCGGTGGCGCGCGAGGCGTTCGGCCAGGAGGTCGTCGACCACTACCTGAACATGGCCGACGTCGAGCTGGAGGCCTTCCACGCGGCGGTGACGGACTGGGAGCGCTTCCGAGGGTTCGAGCGCCTGTGAGCGAGACCCTGCACGTCGTGGAGCCCGCGACCGAGGCCGTGCTCGAGGAGCTTCCGCGCGCCGGCGCCGAGGAGGCCGACGCCGCCGTCGCGCGCGCGCGCGCCGCGTATCCCGGCTGGCGCGCGATCGCCCCCGCCGACCGCGCCAGGCTGCTGCACCGGCTCGCGGACGTCGTCGAGGATCGGCTCGAGGAGCTCGCGGTGCTCGAGGCGCGCAACGCCGGCAAGCCGATCGGCGACGCGCGCGGCGAGATGGGCATGGTGCTCGACACCTTCCGCTACTACGCCGGCGCGCCCGAGCGGCTGCTCGGCGACACGATCCCCGTCGGCGGCGGGCAGGCGTTCACGGTGCGCGAGCCGCTCGGCGTCGTCGCGCTCATCACGCCGTGGAACTTCCCGCTGACGATCGCCAGCTGGAAGATGGCGCCCGCGCTGGCCGCCGGCAACACGGTCGTCCTGAAGCCCGCCGAGCTCACGCCGCTGACCGCGCTGCGCTTCGAGCGGCTCGCGAGCGAGGTGCTGCCCGAGGGCGTCGTGAACGTCGTCGCGGGCCCCGGCAGCACCGCCGGCGCGCGGCTCGTCGAGCACCCCGACGTCGCGAAGGTCGCGTTCACCGGCTCGACGGAGGTCGGGCGCGCGATCGCGGCCGGCGCCTCGAACACGATCAAGCGCGTGACGCTCGAGCTGGGCGGCAAGTCGGCCAACGTCATCTTCGCCGACGCCGACCTCGAGAAGGCCGCCGCGGCCGCGCCGATGGCGGTGTTCGGCAACGCCGGCCAGGACTGCTGCGCGCGCTCGCGGATCCTCGTGCAGCGCTCGGCGGTCGACCGGTTCATGGAGCTGCTCGAGCCCCACGTGCGCGCGATCGCCGTCGGCGACCCGCTGCGCGACGACACGCAGATGGGCCCGCTGATCAGCGCGCGCCAGCGCGAGACCGTCGCGAGCTTCGTGCCGGAGGGGGCGCCGGTGGCGATCCGCGGCGACGCACCCGACGGCCCGGGCTTCTGGTATCCGCCGACGGTGCTGTTTCCCGTCGACCGCCATGAGCGCGCCGTCTCGGAGGAGATCTTCGGCCCGGTCGCCGCCGTCATCCCGTTCGAGGACGAGGCCGAGGCCGTGGAGATCGCCAACGACACGATCTACGGGCTGTCGGGCTCGATCTGGACGCGCGACGGCGCGCGCGCGTTGCGGGTCGCCCGCGCGATCGAGACCGGCGTGCTGTCGATCAACACGAACACCTCGGTGCGCGTGGCGACCCCGTTCGGCGGCTTCAAGCAGTCGGGCATCGGCCGCGAGCTCGGACCGCACGCGCTCGACGCCTACTCGGAGGTCAAGTCGATCTTCTACGCGACGGAGGAGTGATGGGTCGGCTCGACGGCAAGGTCTGCGTGATCACCGGCGCCGCGGGCGGCATCGGCGCGGCGGCGTGCGAGCTGTTCCGCGCCGAGGGCGCCACCGTCGTCGGCGTCGACCTGCAGGACATGGACGGCGTCGACCTCGCGATCTCGGCCAACGTCGCCGACGAGGAGCAGGTCGCCGCGGTCTACGCCGAGACGCGCGAGGCGTACGGGCACATCGGCGTGCTGTTCAACAACGCCGGCATCTCGCCCACCGACGACGGCTCGGTCACCGAGACGGAACTCGACGTCTGGGAGCGCGTGCAGGCCGTCAACCTGCGGTCGGTCTACCTGTGCTGCAAGCACGGCATCCCGCACCTGCAGGCGGGCGGCGGCGGCTCGGTCGTCAACACCGCGAGCTTCGTGGCGGTGATGGGCGCGGCGACGTCGCAGATCGCCTACACCGCCTCCAAGGGCGGCGTGCTGGCGCTCAGCCGCGAGCTCGGCGTCCAGTTCGCCAAGCAGAACATCCGCGTCAACGCGCTGTGCCCCGGGCCGGTCGACACGCCGCTGCTGCGCGAGCTGTACGCGAAGGACCTCGAGCAGGCCCAGCGGCGCCTCGTGCACGTGCCGATGGGGCGCTTCGCCGAGGCGCGCGAGATCGCCCACGCCGCCCTCTTTCTGGCCAGCGACGAGGCCTCCTACGTCAACGCCGCGACGTTCCTCGTCGACGGCGGGCTGAGCGCCGCGTACACGACGCCCCTGTAAGGCCCGAGGGGCGCGGAGCCGTCGCGGCGGCCGGCTGCCGACGCGGCTCGCGCGATGCGTCAAGGCCACCGGCCGTCCGGCCGATAGAAGATCAGTGACCGGAGGACGCCATCGTGCCCACCCGCGCCTGCGCCATCTGCTCGGCGCGCTCGTCGCGCTCGTCGCGGTGGCCGGTGTCTCGGCGCACGCCAGCGCGGCCGGCGCGCCCCAGCAGAGCTACATCGTCGTCCTGAAGGACGAGGCCGACGCGCGAGGCATCGCCGCCGAGCACCGTGCGCGCCACGGCGCGGCCGTCGAGCACGTCTACGGCCATGCCGTCAAGGGCTACGCGGCGCGTATCCCCGGGCGCGAGCTGGCCGCCCTGCGCTCGGACCGGCGCGTCGCCTACGTCGAGCCCGACGGGCGCGTGCAAGCGTCCGCCACGCAGTCCAACGCCACCTGGGGCCTCGACCGCATCGACGCGCGCTCCGGCCTCGACGGGAGGTTCACGTACGCGCAGACGGGCAGCGGCGTGACGGCCTACGTCATCGACACCGGGCTGCGCTACAGCCACGCCGAGTTCGCCGGACGGGCGCGGTTCGGCTTCGACGCGTTCGCCGGCGACGGCAGCGACTGCAACGGCCACGGCACCCACGTCGGCGGAACGGTCGGCGGGACGACGTACGGCGTCGCCAAGGGCGTCGCTCTCGTCGCCGTGCGCGTCCTGGACTGCGACGGCAGCGGGTCGCACTCGAGCCTGATCGCAGGGGTCGACTGGGTGACGCGCCACAAGCAGGCGACCGGCGCCCCGGCGGTCGCGAACATGAGTCTCGGCGGGACCGCCGGCCGTGCCGTCGACGCCGCCGTGCAAGGCTCGATCGCGGCCGGCGTGACGTATGCCGTCGCCGCCGGCAACGGCGACTCGACCGGCAGGGAGCAGGACGCCTGCACCTCATCGCCGGCGCGCGTGCCGGAGGCGATCACGATCGGCGCCACCGACAGGACCGACACGAAGACCTCGTGGTCGAACTACGGCAGCTGCGTCGACCTGTTCGCCCCCGGCGCGGCGATCGCGTCGGCCTGGCACGGGGGCGACACGCAGACCAGCACGATCAGCGGCACGTCGATGGCCACGCCCCACGTCGCGGGCGCCGCCGCGCTGTACCTGCAGTCCAACCCGACCGCGTCCGCGCAGGCCGTGCGCGACGCGCTGTACGCCAACTCGACGAAGGGCGTCGTCAAGAGCTCGCGGACGGCCGACAACCACCTGCTGTACGTGCCGGCACAGCCGCCCGCGCAGAACACGCCGCCGAGCGCGAGCTTCACCGTCGCCTGCTCGGCCGCCGCCTGCGACTTCGACGGATCGGCGTCCAGCGACGCCGAGGGGCCGATCGCGCGCCACGACTGGAGCTTCGGCGACGGCGCGACCGCGACGACCGCCATCCCGTCGCACGCCTATCGCGCCGACGGCACCTACACCGTCACGCTGACGGTGACCGACGGCGGCGGCGCGACCGCGACGGCGACGCGCAGGCTCGTCATCGACACGACGCCGCCCGAGACCGTCATCGGCGAGGGTCCGACCGGCACGATCACCACGGCGTCGGCGAGCTTCTCGTTCTCCTCCGAGCCCGGCGCGACATTCACCTGCAAGCTCGACACCGGCGACTGGGCGCCCTGCACGTCACCGCGCACGCTCACCGGACTCGCCGACGGCGCGCACACCTTCGCCGTCCGCGCCAGCGACGCCGCCGGCAACACCGACCCCACCCCTGCGACCCGCAGCTTCACGATCGACACGACGCCGCCCGAGACCGTCATCGGCGAGGGTCCGACCGGCACGATCACCACGGCGTCGGCGAGCTTCTCGTTCTCCTCCGAGCCCGGCGCGACATTCACCTGCAAGCTCGACACCGGCG
>Ga0247713_1000846_pt1 | contig 16921 bp, 14 predicted proteins | sample 21E_NmetaG_FD_189936 | JGI IMG/M metagenome (GOLD analysis project Ga0247713, IMG submission 189936) | Soil microbial communities from hillslope of Landscape Evolution Observatory, University of Arizona, Oracle, AZ, United States - 2-1-E_N | ecosystem: Engineered > Artificial ecosystem >... | reverse complement strand
CGCCGGGGCTATGCCGGACTCTCCCCCGACGACGCCGGCGCCGGCTGGCCGCCCCCCGTTTGGGCACCGTTGGAGCCGTCGCCGCCGGCCTGCTCGGTCGGCGTCTCTACCGCTGGCGTGGAGTACTCCTGGGCCGACAATGCCTCGCCGCCCTCCGCCGGCTGCCACACCATCTCGCCGGCGTCGTTGGTGACCCACTCGCCCTCGGCCCACTCCTCGCCGGCGTAGCCCGCCTCCTCCTCGGCCAGCTGGCTCTCGCTCTTGATGTCGACCCGCCACCCCGTCAGCCGGGCGGCCAGGCGGGCGTTCTGGCCCTCCTTGCCGATGGCCAGCGACAGCTGGTAGTCGGGGACGATCACCTCCGCGGTGCCCGTGTCCTCGTCGATACGGACTTCCTTGACCTTGGCCGGCGACAGGGCCTTCATGACGAACTCCGACGGGTCTTCGGAGAAGGGGACGATGTCGACCTTCTCCCCCCGCAGCTCGTTCACCACCATGCGCACCCGGGCCCCCCGGGCGCCCACGCAGGCGCCGACAGGGTCCACGTTGTGGTCGTTGGACCACACCGCGATCTTGGTGCGGTGGCCGGGCTCACGGGCGACCGCCTTGAGCTCGACCACGCCGTCGGCGATCTCGGGCACCTCCAGCACGAACAGCTGCTTGATGAGGCCCGGGTGGGTCCGTGAAACGACGATCTGGGGGCCCTTGGTGGTCTTGCGCACCTCGACGATGTAGGCCTTCAAGCGGGCGCCGTGCTCGTAGCGCTCGTAGGGCACCTGCTCGGCCTGGGGCAGCAGGGCCTCGACCCGGCCCAGGTCGAGCAGGGTGTAGCGCTGGTCGTTCTGCTGGATGATCCCGGTGACGATGTCGCCCTCGCGGCCGGCGTACTCCTCGTACTTCATCTCCCGCTCCGCCTCGCGGATGCGCTGCAGGATCACCTGCTTCGCCGTCTGGGCCGCGATCCGGCCGAAGTCGTCGGGGGTGTCCTCCCACTCGCGTACGACGTTGCCGTCCTCGTCCAGCTCCTGGGCGTAGACGTGCATCTCCCCGGTGTCGGGGTCGATGGTGACGAAGGCCTCCTCGGCGGCGTGGGGCATGCGCTTGTAGGCGGAGACCAGGGCGTTGGCCAGGGCCTCGAGCAGGGTGTCGACGGAGACGCCCTTCTCCCGCTCGATGACCTGGAGGGCCTCCATGAGCTCGAAATTTGCTGCAGTCATGACGCTCGTCCGATCTTCTTCTTCGGTTGGGCGGGCCACACGAACACGGTGCGGGCCTTGTCGATGTCGGCGTAGGCCAGCCGCCGGCCCGCCACCACCACTCCTTCGTCGTCCGCCCCCTCCAAGGCGCCGGTGAGCCTCCGCTCCCCCTCCACACCGGGCCGGAGCTTGATCGCCACCTCGGTGCCGACGAACCGCTGGAAGTGCGCCGCCGTGCGCAGGGGCCGCTCGATCCCCGGGCTGGACACCTCCAAGCCGGTCTGTGCGCCGAGGAGGTCGTTCTGGTCGAGCAGGGCGTTGACCAGGCGGGTGGCCTCCGTCACTGCTTCAAGGTCGATGCCCCCCGGACGGTCCACCGTCACGGTCAGGATGGGCCCTTTGCGCTCCACGTCGACAAGTTCGAAGCCCGCCTCGGAGAGGGGTTGCTCGACCACGGCACGGACGCGCTCGGTCCCGTTCTGGTCGGTCACTCCTCTCTCCTCCTTTGCTTGGCAAACGAAAAGCGTGGGCACTGCCCACGCTCAGTCACCACCCGATGTCGACGACAGATGCAGCGGACAGCATAGCGCCAGACCCTGCCCTTCGAAGCGGCACCCCGGGGCCCCGCCGGGCCCCGGGGTGCCGTCGCGCCGGCTACGGGTTCAGGGTGCAGGGCGGGGTGAACGTGGCCCCCTGGTTGCCGTGCCACTGGTTCCCGCCGCAGTTGGGGTTGTCGTCACGCAGGTCGAAGAGGGCGTTGCCGAAAGACACGTTGCGGAGGATCTGGTTCCCCGTGGGGGCCGGGAAGGACCCGGCCTGCCGGCGGATGTGGATGCCGTCCTCCCGGTTGCCGCGGACGTGGTTGCCCTCGATGACGTTGTTGTTCCCCCCGGCGAAGACGGTCACACCGTCGCGAGCGTTGCCGAAGATCTGGTTGAACCTGATCTGGTTCCGGCTGCCGCCGGCGAACACCTGGATCCCGTCGAGTGCGTTGTTGGCGACCAGGTTGTTGGTGACGATGTTGTCGTTCGAGGGGTTGAAGCCGGTGTTCTCGAGCCGGATGCCGGTGGTCTGGTTCGACTGGACGTTGTCGGTGACCTGGTTGCTGTCGATCAGGTTGAAGTTCGACCGGATGAGGCCGATGCCGTCGTAGGGCCCGTTGTTGCGCACCTGGTTGTTGGTGATGCGGTTCGAGTTGCTGTTGAACACGGCGATCCCGTCGCCGAAGTCGGTGCTGAAGCTGCCGCGGTTGTCGACGACCTTCATGCCGGTGACCGTGTTGCCCGATCCCCCGGTGATCGCCACGCCGGCGTCGAACTGGGTCACCGTGCCGTTCCTCACCGTCACCCCGGTCCGGTTCTGCATCGAGATGCCCGCGCCGTCACCGACGGGCCCGCCGCTGATGGTGAACCCGTTGAGGTCCAAGGTGACGTTGTCGGCCCCGATGATGAGGCCGGCCCCGCACGGGCCGATGTTGGAGTCCAGGACGGTGCTCACGAGGATGGTCTGGCCGCAGGACACGTGGACGGCCTGCGCCGGCCCGGCCACGCCGACGATTCCGAGGGAGAGCAGGAAGAGGGAGGCCGCGGAGGCCAGGGTTCGCCGTGCAGTCAACGCGTACGCCTTTCGTCGAGAGTCCCCGCATCCTCCCTGGCCGGCGTCAGCCCTTCAATAACGGCCTAGGGCATCTAGATGCTCGCAGACATCTAGATCCGACAGTGATGTGCCCGATTCAGTCAGCGTTCTCCCAGTCCAGGTCGGGACCATCCGGAAGGGTGAGACTGACGGCCTCCTCCGGGTGGGCCTGACCATGACGGATCGCAGCCACGATGTCGGGCCGTTCCAAGAGTCGGAGCACGTTGCTGGGCACCACAGAGGCCGGGGTGAAGATCATTGTCCCATCGGGCTCCGTGCGTACCAGGTATCGCTTGTCGGTCGCGCGTCCGACCTTCGACAGGTACACCCGACGGCGCTCGTCAAGTTCAATCAACACTTCTTCGGTGGTGCTTTTCATGCGTCAACTCTAGCATTGACGCCCTTATAGGGCTAAGAGCGCTGAAGGTCTCTGCCCCAAAGGGCTCATTCGATGAGACGCGGCAGTATCTCCGCGAGCGGGTGCTGGCTGCGCGTCGATACTTGGACGCACATCCCGGCGATGCCCGCTGCCGCCAGCGGTCGTACGGAGACCTGGGCTGGGGAATGCCAGTCCGCACGCGGGATGCGGAATGGCTGATCATCTGGGAACCGGGGACCGAAGGACGATCGTTCGTCCGCTACGTGGGCCCTGAGCCGTAGAACGCGCTCTGCGCCATGCTGTGCCCATGGACCAGCCCACGCCCCGCGACGAACTGGTCGCCAACGTGCGGGGCATGGGCCTGGTGGCCCGCTCGGCGCCCGGGCTGGCATCCACCCTGCTGGCCATGACGGTCATCTCCGGGGCGGCGCCGGCCGTCGCCGTCGCCGGCACGGGCAAGTTCCTGGCCACGCTGCCCGAGGCCATCGCCGCCGGCGCCGCCTCGCCGGCGGGCCAGGAGGTCCGCCAGGCGCTGCTGCTCATCGCCGGCGCCGTGTTCCTCAGCCAGCTCGTCGGCCCCCTCCAGCAGGCGGTGCTCTTCGGCCTCCAGCGCAGGTTCGAGGCCTACCTGTCCCGCCGGCTCATGACGGCGACGGTCGCCCTGCCCGGTCTCGCCTACTTCGAGGACCCGGAGTTCCGCGACGAGCTGGCCGTGGCCCACTGGATCGGCTTCGGGCCGGTGCACACCCTGCAGTTCATGGTCCAGGTGTTCCAGCAGGGGGCCCAGCTGGTGGCCATGGCCGCGGTGGCCGCCACCTACGCCGGCTGGGTACCCGTCGTGGTCCTCCTGTCCGCCCTGCCGGGCGGGGTGGCGTCGTGGCGGTTCGAGTCCATCACCGGCCTGGCCCGATGGCGGCGGTCCGAGGACACCCGCCGGGCGGAGTACTACCGCAACCTGGCCGTGACGAGAGAGCCCGGCAAGGAGCTGCGCATCTTCTCCCTGCCGGCGTGGGCCCGGGCCCGCCAGGCCCGCCACTGGCTGGCCGGCGTGCAGGAGATGCTGGCCCTGCGCCGCACCGGCCTGCAGTGGGTCCTCGGACTGCACGTCGTCGCCGTCGCCGGCGTGGCCGTCGCCTATGTGGTCATGCTGCGCAGCACCATCGACGGCCGCACCGCGGTGGGCACGTTCACCGCCGCCTCCATCGCCGCCGTCGGCCTGTCGACCTCCGTGGTGGCGATGCTCCGGGAGGCCTCCCGGGCCCGGCGCAGCAGCTTCTACATGCCCTCGGCCATGCGGGTGCTGGACCTGGCGACGGCGGACCCCCGGCTCGACCTGTCCGGCGCCACGCCGGCCCGGCCGCCGACGCGCAGCGGGATCCGCTTCGAAGGGGTCTCGTTCACCTATCCCGGCACCGACCGGCTGATCCTCGACCGCCTCGACCTCGACATCACCGCCGGCACCTCGGTCGCCCTGGTCGGCGAGAACGGCGCCGGCAAGACGACCCTCATCAAGCTGCTGTGCCGGTTCTACGACCCCGACGACGGGCGGATCACCGTCGACGGGGTCGACATCCGCGAGTTCGACCTCGACGACTACCGCAGCCGCCTGGCGGTCATCTTCCAGGACTTCGTCCACTACAACCTGCCGGCCCGGGACAACGTGGGCTTCGGGGCCATGGAACGGGCCGGCGACGAGTCCGCCCTGCGGGAGGCGGCCGCCAGGGTAGGCATCCTGGAGCAGATCGAGGCCCTGCCCGAGGGATGGGACACCACCCTGGCGAGAGAGTTCGGCGGCGTCGACCTCTCCGGCGGCGAGTGGCAGCGGGTGGCCCTGGCCCGGGCCATGATGGCCCAGGTCGGCCGCGACGCCGACCTGCTCGTGCTCGACGAGCCCACCGCCAGCCTCGACGTCCGGATCGAGAACGAGCTCTACGGCCACTTCGCCGAGCTCAGCCAGGGCAAGACCACCCTGCTCGTCTCCCACCGGTTCTCGACGGTGCGGATGGCCGGGCGCATCGTGCTCCTGGCCGGCGGGCGGGTGGTCGAGGACGGCAGCCACGAGCAGCTCATCGCCGCCGGCGGGCGCTACGCCGAGCTGTACGAGGTCCAGGCGTCGCACTACCGCCTGACCGGGAGCCTGGAATGAGCGGCGGCACCTTCTCCCGGGTCGTGCGGGTCTACCGGGTCATCCTCGGCCTCGCCTTCGCCGCCGCCAGGGGCAAGGCCGTGGCCCTCTTCCTGACCGCCGGGATCTTCGGGATGTTCGGGGCCGTCACCGGCCTGGTCACCAAGTTCGTGGTCGACGCCCTGGCCGGTGTGAACCCGGGCCGGGCCATGGGGATCGGCGTCTTGTACCTGGTCCTGTACGGGGTGGCCGCCCTCATGGACGACATCGCCTCGCTCCTGCAGTCCGACCTGGGCGAGCGCACCAGCCAGGCGGTGGAGCAGAAACTGATGGAGGTGTCCTCGTCGGCCGCCGGCCTGGAGCACCTCGAGCGCCCCGAGTACGCCGACAAGGTGAAGCTGGTGAAGGACCGCAGCTTCATCCCCTACTTCGCCTTCACCAACCTCAACGCCATGTCGTCGGTCCTCTTCGGGCTCACCGCCGCGGTGGTGCTGCTGGCCTTCGTCCACCCCCTGCTCATCCTGCTGCCGGTGGTCGTCGCCCCGGGCGTGGTCATCCAGTTCGAGAACTACCGCAAGCACTTCAAGCGCCACGACCGCACCGCACCCGACGAGCGCCTGGCCAAGCACTACCTGGAGCTGGCCACCGAGCCGGCGTCGGCCAAGGAGGTGCGCCTCTTCGGCCTCGGCCCCCACCTCATCGAGCGCCACCGCCGGCTCACCGACGAGTACAACGGGATGCTGTTCGGTGACCAGCTCAGGCGGGCGTGGGCCGGCGTGGCCGCCGGCGGCCTGTACGGCGCCGGCCTGGCCGGGGCCATCGGCTTCGTCGGGTGGCTGGCGATCGAGGGGCGGGCGACCCTGGGCGACGTGGCCCTCGTCGTCCAGGTGGCCCGCATGGCCGTGGGCCAGGTCCAGGGTGCGGCCCGGCAGGCGGCGTGGCTGGCCGAACTGTCCTTCGTCGGCGAGCGCTACCTGTGGCTGCTCGAGTACCGGCCCACCGTGGTGGTCAAGCCGGCGGCGGTGGCAGCGCCGGCGCCCGAGCGGATCGAGGCCGGCATCGCCTTCGAGGGGGTGTCGTTCACGTACCCCGGCACCGAGGAGGAGGTGCTGTCCGACGTCTCCCTGGTCATCCCCGCCCGCACCACCGTCGCCCTGGTCGGGGAAAACGGCGCCGGCAAGACCAGCCTGGTCAAGCTGCTGTGCCGGTTCTACGACCCCTCCGCCGGCCGCATCACCGTCGACGGGGTCGACCTGCGGGACATGGACCTGGACGGCTGGCGGGAGCGCACCGGCGCCGCCTTCCAGGACTTCGTCCACTTCCAGTTGGTGGCCAGCGAGGCCGTCGGCGTGGGCGACCTGCCCGCCATCGACGACCTCGACCGCGTGGGCGCCTCCGCCCGCCAGGCCGGCGCCGACCGGGTCATCGAGCGGCTGCCCGGCGGGCTGTCGACCCAGCTGGGGCGGTGGTTCGAGAACGGCGTCGACCTCTCCGAGGGCGAGTGGCAGCGGGTGGCCCTGGCCCGGGGCCTCATGCGGCCGGCGCCGGCGCTCCTCGTGCTCGACGAGCCCACCGCCAGCCTCGACCCCCGAGCCGAGCACGAGGTCTTCGCCACCTTCGCCTCGATGGCCCGCGGTAACGCGGGCCCAAGCGGCTCAGCCAGGACCGGATCGGACGAGGGCCCGATCACCATCCTGGTGTCGCACCGGTTCTCCACCGTGCGGATGGCCGACATGATCGTCGTCCTCCACGACGGCCGTATCGAAGAGGTCGGCTCCCACGACGAGCTCCTCGCCGCCGGCGGCCGCTACGCCCAGCTCTTCCGCATGCAGGCCAGCCGCTACTAGCCCCCCCTTTCCGAACTGGTGACGTTTCCGGGGGCCAGGGGCCCAGGAAACGTCACCGGTTCGGAAAGGATCAACGGACGCTCAAGTCCGGCGCCGGCCGACCCGATGACGCGAATGCATGGGGACGGGTGAGTCATTCGAACTAGTCCTGTCGGCGGCCCAGGCCGACGAGCCGTGGGGTTACGAGCGGCTCTACCGGTCCCTGTCGCCGTCGATCCACGGCTACCTGCGCATCCAGGGGGCGGCCGACCCGGAGGACCTGACCAGCGAGGTGTTCCTCGGCGCCTTCCGGCGCATCGGCTCCTTCGCCGGCGACGAGGCCCAGTTCCGCTCCTGGGTCTTCACCATCGCCCATCGCCGGCTCACCGACGAGCGTCGGGCCCGGGGTTGCCGGCCGGCGATCGCCGACGCCCCACTTCCCGAGTGGGCTGCCGGCGACGTGGAGGAGGAGGCGCTGCGCCGGCTGTCAGCCGAGCGGGTGCGCACGCTGTGCGCCGGCCTGGCGCCCGACCAGGCCGACGTCCTGCTGCTGCGCCTGATCTCCGGGCTCACCGTGGAAGCCATCGCCGAGATGCTCGGCAAGTCCACCGGCGCGGTGAAGGCCCTGCAGCGACGGGGCGTGTGCGCCCTGCGGAAGATCTTCGAGCGCGAGGGCGTACCCCTATGAGGCGGCGATCCGATTTCTCCTCCGAGATGCCCGGTGACCTTCCTGTGGACGACGCCCTGGCGCCGTTCGCCGAGGAGGTGCGCTTCGCCGTCAGTGGTCCTCCGCCGGTTCCGTCCGAGTCACTGGCGGCGGTCCTGACAGCGGGGTTCTCCGGCATCTCTCCAACCGAGAAGGGCGACCTGCTGGTGACAGCGGCGAGCAACGTCCACGGGCCTGCGCCGCAGGTGGCCGGACTACCGAACTGGAAAGAGGAGACAGACATGCCCATCACCGGGTTCTTCACCGCCGCGCTGGCCAAGCTGGCCGGCGCCGGCTCCGCGGCCAAGGCCGCTCTGGCCGGCGTCACGGCCGTCACGACCATGGCCATGGCCGGCGGTGCCGCCGGCGTCCTGCCGGGGCCGGCGCAGACGCTGGTGGCGTCGGCCGTGAACGCGGCCACGCCCTTCGAGTTCCCCGGCGCCGGCGGCGCGACCGCCACCGCCGGGCAGGCCGTGGGCAACGTGCCGGCGCAGCTGCCCGTTCCGGTGGCCGTGCCCGACGTGCCCGCCGCCTCGGCTACCGCCGGCGCCAAGGCGGGGTCGACCTCAGCCTCCGCCTCGGCCTCGACGTCGGCTCCGGCCAACGCCACGCCGCCGTCCGTGGTCCCGTCGCTCCCCGGGGTGCCCGGCGTGCCGGGTCTGCCCCAGGTGACCGTGCCCGCCGCCGTCTCCAACCTGGTGAACGGCATGCCGGCGTGCGTGAAGAACCTCATCCCGGCCAGCGGGACGCCCGACCCCACCAAGCTGGCCGCTCAGATCCCCGGCTGCATCACCCAGGTCCTCGGCACCGCCAGCCTGCCGCCCGAGGTGGCCAAGTGCGTGTCGTCGATCCTGGGCACCATCGGTGGCGCCAGCGGGATGTCGACGGCCAGCGTGCCCAGCATCGGCAGCCTGAACGTGTCGTCCTGCGTGCCGATGGACACCTCCACGTGCGTGTCGGCCATGACCAGCCTGCTGGCCACGATGCCGAACGTCGGCGGCGGCGGCGTGCCGAACATCGGCAACCTCCAGAACCTCAGCGGCGGTGGCCTGCCCGGCCTCACCAACCTGGCCGGCTGCGTGCCCATGAACGTGACCGCCTGCCTCACGTCGCTCACCTCGGCGGCCACGACCGGCACCACCCCGAAGCTCGACCTGTCCGCCTGCATGCCGACCGGCCTGCCGACCTCCGGCCTGCCCGGCACCGGCTCCCTGCCCGGCCTCAGTGGTAGCGGCCTGCCCGGCCTGAGCGGCGCCCTGCCCTTCTTCGGCAGGTAGCCCCCCGTTCGTCAGAGCCCCTGCGGCGTTTTCGGTCCGCCGCAGGGGCTCGACGGTTTCGGGCAGGATCCTGGCCATGCCCACCCCCGTCTACCTCGAGGTCGGCACCAAGAAGGTCTTCGCCTGCTCCCTCGACTGGCCCGGCTGGGCCCGGGCGGCCAAGACCGAGGAGGTGGCGCTGGAGGCGCTGGCCGCCTACGCCGAGCGGTACCGGCCGGTGGCCGAGGAGGCCGGTGTGCGGTTCCCCAAGTCGGCCGGCGACTCCTTCGACGTCGTGGAGCGGGTCAAGGGCGGCGCCACCACTGACTTCGGCGCCCCCGACGTCCCCGCCGGCGCCGACGCCACGCCGCTGACCAAGGCCCAGGCCGAGCGCCTGGCCACCCTGGTGGCGGCCACGTGGACGGTGTTCGACACGGTGGTGAAGACCTCGCCGGCCGAACTGCGCAAGGGGCCCCGGGGCGGCGGGCGCGACCGGGACAAGATGGTCGCCCACGTCCTGGACGCTGAGAAGGCCTACTTCCGCAAGGTGGGGGTGAAGGAAGGCCGGGACGCCTTCTTGGAGGCGCTGCGAGCGGCCCGCCAGCCCCAGCCCGAGCTGGCCACCAAGAGCTGGCCGTGGCGTTACGCGGTGCGGCGGGTGGCCTGGCACGTCCTCGACCACGCCTGGGAGATGCAGGACCGCTCGGACTAAGGCCGGCGGTCGGCATGCATGGCGCCGGCGAAGAGCAGCACGACCCGCCCGCCCACCTTGCCGGCCGGCGGCAGCTCGAAGTCGGACCATCCGGTCGCGGTCGTCGGCACCCCTCTCGGCCGGCGCCGGCGGCGACGTGGTACTTCACCGCCGCCGCTCGACGAGGTAGTTCCAGGTGGCGGCGACCACAAGGGCCACGACCAGGGGGCCGGCGAACATCACGGTCAGCGCCCCGCCGATGTTGGCGCCGATGCCGCCGGCCGAGAGGACCCGCCCGCCGTAGCCGACGAGGCCGCCGGCCACCGCCAAGGGGACCACCGTCGCCGACCATTGCCGGCGCACCCTGCCTCGATACAGCGCGCCCACCAGCTCGACCGTCGAGGCGACGACGACCACGAGCGCCCCGATACCGAGGAGGAGCTCGAAGGTGCGAGGGAGCTGCGGCGCCCGCCACAGGTAGTCCAAGCTGTCGAACTGGGTCGCCGACAGGTCGCCGACCAGGCACCACACGGCCACCGGCGTGGCCAGGACGAGGGCCACGGCTGCGTTGCGTTCCATGTCTCCACCGTGGATGAGCGCCGGCCGGCGTCCTATCCGGGCTGGCCCCCAAAGGTGGCCAGGATGTTGAGGCGCACGTAGTCGATCGTCGAGCCGGGGATGCGCTCGGCCACCCGGCGGACGAAGCCGGCCCGCTCGGGCTCCGGCACCCGCTGGAGGTGGTTGCGCAGGATCACCGTGGTCAGGAACGTCTCCATCGGCTCTCCGGGCTCGATCGGCGTCGGCTCCTCGTGCAGCCACGTCTCCACGTCGACGAAGCCGGCGGCCTCCAGACGGACGGCCGTCTCCTCAGGCGTGGCGAAGTTCCACGGTCCTTCCCAGCCGTCGTCGAGCACCTCCGCCGCCGCCCGGTGCACCGCGGCCACGTTCCCGACCCCTCCGCACTGAGCCACCAGCCGGCCCCCCGGCCGGAGGACGGCGGCCAGGTTGGCGAACAGGGCGTCGTGGTCGAGCACCCAGTGGAACGTGGCCGTCGAAAGCACAGCGTCGACCGGCCCGACGATGGGCAGCGGCCGGGCGAGGTCGCACTCCAGGTAGGTGACCCGGTCACCGAAGCGGGCCAGGCGCCGGCGGGCCTCCACCAGCATCGACGGGGCGGCGTCGGCGGCGATGACCCAGCCCTCGGGCAGCCGCTCCAGCAGCTCCTCGGTCACTCGCCCGCTCCCGCAGCCGGCGTCGAGCACGGTCTCGTCGCCGGCCAGCGGCAGCCGGTCCAGCACCGCGCTCCCCCACCGCGCCATCGGGTCGGCGATGCGGTCGTAGGTGGCGCCGTCCCAGTCCCGCCCGGCTACCTCGGCTACCTGAGCTCCTTGTGGATGAGCTCGACCCGCTGACTGACGGCGTTGGGGTCGTCGCCCTGCTCGGCCAGCAGGACCTGGCGGTTGCGTTCGGCCTCCTCGACTGCGCCGGCGTCGGCGGCGGCGATGCGGGCCTCGGCCCCCTCGGCCACCAGGCGCTCGGCCTCCTCGACCAGGGCCGCCACCATCTGGGCCTCGGGGACGACCCGGATCATCTGGCCCTTGACGAACAGGTGGCCCTTTCCATTGCCGGCGGCGATGCCGAGGTCGGCGGTGCGGGCCTCGCCGGGGCCGTTGACGACGCAGCCCATGACCGCCACCTGGATGGGCAGCTTGCGGTCGGCCAGGGCGGCCTCGGCCTCCTTGGCCACCCGGATGACGTCCACCTCCGCCCGCCCGCACGACGGGCAGGCGATGAGGTCCACCGTCTTGCGCTCCCGGAGGCTCAGCGCCTCCAACAGCTGGCGCCCGGCCCGGGCTTCCTCGACGGGATCGGCGGTCAGGGAGTAGCGGATGGTGTCGCCGATGCCCTCCGCCAGCAGGGTGGCGATGCCGGCGGTGGCCTTGATCAGGCCCGCCGGCGGCGGCCCCGCCTCGGTGACGCCCAGATGCAGCGGGTGGTCGGTGACCTCGGCCAGCTGGCGGTAGGCCTCGATCATCAGCGGCACGTTCGACGCCTTGACCGAGATCTTGACGTCGTGGAAGTCGACTTCCTGGAAGTAGGCCAGCTCCCGCTGGGCCGACTCCACCAGGGCCTCGGGCGTCGCCGCCCCGTACTTGGAGTACAGGTCGGGGTCGAGGGAGCCGGCGTTGACCCCGATGCGGATGGGGACGCCCCGGGCCTTGGCCTCCTCGGCCACCAACTTGATCTGCGCCGGCTTGCGGATATTGCCCGGGTTCAGGCGCAGGCAGGCCACGCCGGCGTCGAGGGCGGCGAGGGCCAGCTTGTACTGGAAGTGGATGTCGGCGACGATCGGCACCGGCGAGCGGGGCACGATGGCGGCCAGGCCCTCGGCCGCCTCGGGCTCGTTGCAGGTGCAGCGCACGATGTCGGCGCCGGCGGCGGCAAGAGCGTAGATCTGCGCCAGCGTGCCCTCGACGTCGGCCGTCTTGGTGATCGTCATCGACTGCACCGAGACCGGCGCGTCCCCGCCGACGAGAACAGTGGAGGACGCCCCCCGCAGCCCGACCTGGCGAGTGCGACGGCGAGGGGTCATGGCTCCAGTATGGGCGCCAGCGGCCCGGTGGCCGTAGTCGCCGCCGGAGGCGGCCCCATCCGGCTACCGGCTGGGAGAACGATGAGGGCCCGCCGGCTTGGCCGGCGGGCCCTCATGCGATCACCTCGCCGAGCAACCTCTGGTTGCGAGGGCGAAACCCACTACTGGAAGGGGTTGGCGACGGGTCTGACGATGTCGAGGTAGACCGACGTGACGCCGATCAGGACCAGGATCACGATCACCGCCACGGCCACCGGCATCATCTTGCCGACGTCCGCGTGGTAGCGCTTGCCTTCCTTCAGCCGTGAGCGCAGCCGCTCGTAGGTCCCGATGGCCACGTGCCCGCCGTCGAGGGGCAGCAACGGGACGAGGTTGAAGATCCCGATGAAGATGTTCAGCAGGACCAGGAGGTAGACGACGTTGAAGATGCCGCTCTCGGCCGCCTGGCCGGCGATACGGGCCACGCCGACCACCGACACGAATCGCTCGTCGCCACCGCCGGCGGCGGCTGCGTCCTTGTTGTTGGCGTTGGTGAGCTGGCCGGCGTAGTCACGCAGCGAGCTGGGGGAGAAGAACGAGCCCAGGGCCTTGAGCGAGCCGGTGGACAGGTGCCAGATGTCGTCCACGGCCCGGCCCGAGGCGGCGATGGGGCCCATCGTCTCGATGGTGGGCTTGGGCCCCACGCCGATGAAACCTCGGGACGTACCGCCCTCGCCCTCCAGGGCGATGGGGGTGGCGGTGAGGGTGAGGGGGGCTCCGTCGCGCATGACCACGAAGTCGACCGGACGGTTCGGGCTCACCCGGATGATCGGGGGCACGTCCGCCCACTGGCTCACGGTCTGTCCGTCGACGGACACGATGCGGTCGCCGACCTTGAAGCCGGCCTCGACGGCGGGGCTGGCGCCCGTGTCCAGGCGGCTCAGGTTGCCGATGGTGAGGCTCGGCTTCTCGTAGTTGGGCACACCCACCGCGGTAAGGAGGACCACGAGCAGGACGAAGGCCATGACGAAGTGGGTGGCCACGCCGGCCAGCGCCACCAGCATGCGCTTGGGGTAGGAGGCCTGGCGGTAGGTCCGGGGCTCGTCCTCGGGGGCGATGTTGCGCTCGAGGTTGCTCATCCCGATGATCTTCACGTAGCCGCCGAAGGGGATGGCCTTGATGCCGTACTCGGTCTCGCCCTTGCGGATCGACCACAGGCGGGGGCCGAAGCCGAAGAAGAACTCGGTGGCCTTCATGCCCGACCACTTGGCGGCGGCGAAGTGGGCCGCTTCGTGGACCATGACCACGGCGGCGATGGCCAGGCAGAAGCCGACGACCGCAAAGGTGCCGGTCATCAGGGAAAGGGTGATGCCGCCGGCCATGATGCCGGCCAGCATGAGGAGCTTGCGCCTCTCGGCGCGATGCACATCAGGGTCGGGGGTCACCGTCTCGTCCGTCGTCAGGGTTGAGCTGGTCTGGGTCAAGCTGCTGCGCTCCGTTCTACGACCCGCCTTGCCTGTTCCCGCGCTCGCCGGTCTGCGTCAAGCACAACGTCAACGCTCACCGGGTTCGTTCCATGATGCCGCAACAGCGTCTCTTTGCATACATCTGCGATGGATTTCCACGAAATCCTTCCTTCCAGGAAGGCGGCGACCGCAATCTCGTTGGCGGCGTTGAGCCAGGCCGGCGCCGTCCCTCCCTCCCGGCCGGCCTCATAAGCCAGATCCAGGCATGGGAAGGCCCCGCGGTCGGGGGGCTCGAAGTCCAGCCGGCCGACGGCCGACCAGTCCAGGGCGCCGAAGGCCACCTCGCCCCGATCGGGATAGGCCAGGGCGTAGGAGATTGGCAGGCGCATGTCCGGGCGGGACAGCTGGGCGACGGTGGACCCGTCGGTGAACTCCACCATGGAGTGGACGATGGACTGGGGGTGCACGACCACGTCGATGCGGTCGTAGGCCGCCCCGAACAGCTCGTGGGCCTCGATCACCTCGAGTCCCTTGTTCATCAGCGTGGATGAGTCCACGGTGATCTTCGGGCCCATGGACCACGTTGGATGAGCCAGGGCATCGGCCACGGTGACCGAGGCCAGATCGGAGGCCGTCCAACCTCGGAAGGGCCCGCCGCTGGCGGTGAGGACGATGCGGGCGACGCGCTCGAGGTTCGGGAGGCCGACTGTGCTTGCCGGGCCGGCGGAGCCGGCCAAGCACTGGTGGACGGCGGCGTGCTCGGAGTCGACGGGAAGGATCTCCGCCCCCGGCGTGGCCCGGGCCCGCTGCACGACGGGCCCGCCGGCGATCAGGGACTCCTTGTTGGCCAGGCCCAGGCGCCGGCCCGCCTCCAGGGCGGCCAGGGTGACGGGCAGGCCGGCGAAGCCGACCACCCCGTTGACCACGACCTCGGCCTGGGTGGCGATGGCGGCCAGGGCGTCGGGCCCCGCCCACACCTCGGTGCCCTTGGGCACCCTGGCCTCGAGCTCTGCGGCGAGCGACGCATCGGCGATGGCCACCCGCTCGGGACGCACGGCGTGGGCCTGGGTGACCAGCAGGTCCACCGAGGTGGCCGCGCCCAAGGCGACGATGCGGTAACGGCCGGGCTCGGCCGCCACCACCTCCAGGGTCTGGGTCCCGATCGAGCCCGTGGACCCGACAACGCTGACGGTCCTCAAAGACTGTGTCTCTACAGCCCGCCGTCGAAGAGCAGGACGGCCAGGTAGTACGTGGCGGGGACCACGAACAGGAGGGCGTCGATGCGGTCGAGCACGCCCCCGTGGCCGGGCAGGAGCTTGCCCATGTCCTTCACGCCCAGGTCGCGCTTGATCATCGACTCACACAGGTCTCCGAGAGGGGCGGCGATGGCGACGATCACGCCCAGCCAGAACGCCTTGCCGGCGTCCCAGGGACCGATGCGGCTGACGATGACCAGGGCGATGAACACCGATGCCAGCACCCCGCCGACCAGGCCCTCGAACGTCTTGTTGGGCGACAGTTCGGGCGCCAGGGGCGTCTTGCCCCAGTACTTGCCCACCAGGTAGGCCCCGATGTCGTGCGCCGCGGTGCAGATGACCGCCCCCAGCAGCAGCCCGACACCCTCGTCGTTGGGCACGGCCAGGAACAGGGCGGCGAAGCTGCCCAGGAACCCGACGTAGAGGAAGGCGAACAGCGTCACCGCGATGTTCATGGTCGGCTTGGCGTGGACCACGCCGGCCAGGTACCAGAGGAAGCTGAAGATCACCATCAGGGTGAGCACCAGCGGGAAGGCGACGAGGCCGTAGTTGTAGGCGGCCAGCACCATCGACCCGCAGCCGACCAGGCCGAGGAGGGTGGCGGGCTGGTACCCACGGGAGCGCAGGGCCTGGAACATCTCGGCGCCGGCCATGGTGATCGCGGCTGCGACCAGGAGGACCAGAGCGGTGGAGCCGATGGCCGTGGCCGCCAGCAGCACGCCGGCGGCGATCACCCCGGTCACCACCCGGGTGGACAGGTCGGTGCCGCCGCCGCCTCCGCCCGCGGGGCCGCCGGGGCCCATGGGGTCGCCAGAGGGGCCGCCGGGGCCCGGCGGCCCGGGCCGGCCGCGGCGGGCCGCCGGCGGGCGGGCCGGAGTGGCCGTGCTCCGGCCGCCACGCGCCGCGGTGGCGGGCGCCGGCGTCGCCGCCGGTACCGGCGCGTCGTCGAAAGCGAAGAGGTCGCCCTCACCGTCGGCCTCGGGCTGGTCGCGCAGGGCGCCCAGACGGGCCTCCCGGTCGTCGAGCACGGTGTCGGAGAAGTCGGCGCCCTCCCAGTCGGCCGGCTGGTCCCGCCAGCGGGGGCCGGTCGACAGCGCCGACCAGGCGCTGAGCTCGTCGTCGCCCGCCGCGGGGGTGGCCGGCGGCGGCGGCGTGTCGCCCAGGATCCGGGGCACCTCACCGGTGGGCGGATCGGTCCAGTGGGGCAATGCCATGGTGGACTGGCCTTCCGGAGCCGGCGCCGCCGGCGTGGGAGGCGGTTCGGCACCGGTCCCGGGCTCGTCGAAGAACTCCCAGGAACCTGCCTCTCCTTCGCCCACCGGCCTCCTTCCACTGCGGGGGCCGGTCAGCCGGTCCCAGTCCGATTGGGGCGACGCCAGCCCCGGCGATGGTGCGCCGACGCTACGCCCTGGCCGCGGCGACGGGCCGACATTGCCGCCCAGCCCCGACGCCACCGCCCACTCGCCGGAGGTGGGGTCGGAGGTCAGCGGGCGGTCGCGGCTGATCTCGCGGAGCTGGCCGGACGGGGGCGGCTGCGAGGCGGGGCCCGCCGGCTCTGCGCCGGCCGACTCGGCCTCGGCCCTGGCCGCGGCGGCGACCAGTTCCTCGAACCGGCCCGGTGGGGCGGTGGCCACGACCGGGGGGTCCCAGAAGGCACTGGGGTCGTCCGCGCCCAGCGGCCGCGACTCGAACGCCGTCGCCCACGCGGGCTCGGCGGCCGGCGGCGGCGGTTCCGGCGGCGGGTCGGGGACGACCACGGGCGGCTTCGCCACCGCCGAGGGGTCGGTGCCGGGGAAGCGCAGGGAAGGGTGGG
>Ga0247713_1000845_pt1 | contig 16930 bp, 19 predicted proteins | sample 21E_NmetaG_FD_189936 | JGI IMG/M metagenome (GOLD analysis project Ga0247713, IMG submission 189936) | Soil microbial communities from hillslope of Landscape Evolution Observatory, University of Arizona, Oracle, AZ, United States - 2-1-E_N | ecosystem: Engineered > Artificial ecosystem >... | reverse complement strand
GTGGTGGTGGCGGGACGGGCGGTGGCCAGGCGTGTCCGACCAGCGCCGGCGCCACGTCCAAGGCCGCAGTCACCGCACTGGCGACACCTCGCACCAGCGGCCGGATCGCGGTCCGCAAGGGCTCGGGTCGCTGGAAGGGCAGCGCGGTCCTGACCAACGACAAGTTCTTCGAGCCAAAGCTGGTGTTCGACCGTAAGGGCAGGCGTCATGTCGCCGGGCGCGGCGGCGCGTACCACGACGTGTTCTACGCCGGGCCTTCTGGGAAGCGCCGTGTCTTCGCCAGCGCCTGGGGCGGGGGAGCGGGATTGGCCATCGACGCCAAGAACCGGCCGGTGGTCGGGTACGGCGACAGTGAGGCGCGCACCGTCAACGGGTTGATCGTGTTCTGTCCTCGTTTCCGCACCCAGACGGCGACGGCCAAGCACAAGACCCTGCGGGCACTTCCTGACGGTGGCGACGGTTTCGAGTACACCGAGCTGGCCAGTGACCCTCGGGGAGGCCCCGTCCACACGGCCTACAGCATCGGTGAGCAGCTGCACTACCATCGCATGGGGGCCAAGCCCCTCAAGCTGCCGGTGAGCCGCACCCGTGTGCTCCGCGTCGCCGTCGGTGGCGGTGTGGTGGCGGTGGGGTCGCTGACCGACCGCGGTGTCCTCACGGTGTTCCACCGCAAGGGCACCAGCGGGGCGTTCTCCAAGCGCTCCTTGGGCAACGGTGTGACGCACTACGACCTTGCCGTGGGCCGCGACGGTGTGCCGCGCGTGGCGTTCGCGAGGAAGGGCCGCCTGCACGTGTTCAACGGTCGCAAGGTCGTCGCCAGCGCGATTCCCGCTTTCCGCGTCGGCATCGGTGTGGACCGGGACCGGCGCGTCCACGTCGTCTTCTCGCCGGCCGACCACCCCAACTGCCGCGGCAGCGTCGTGGCCGTGTGGTGCACGAACCGCAACGGCGTCTATCACCTGCGGCTGGACCGCGGTGCGGCGAGGGGCACCTGGACCAGGGTGCAGCCGACCGTCGGGTACTCGCCGGCGCGGTACTCGGTCGCCACGACCGGGCGGACGGTCGCCGTCGCATACGGCAACCCGGCCAACCGCGTCGCGCTCACGGTGCGTTCCCGGCGCTTCTGACGGCGCGGGGTTGCCGCGTGTCGTGCAGAGGTTCACAGTGGACCGGCGGGGCGTGACGGCGGAGGGGACGATGCACCACGACGACGACCGGTTGCTGCGCGAGGCTGCCGAGCTGGCGATCGAGTGGCGCCGGTCCCTGCCCAAGCGTCACGTCGGTGCGACCGCTGACCTGGGCGAGCTGCGCGAAGCGCTGATCCGGCCGTTGCCGGCCGACGGTGAGCCCGACGAGCAGATCGTGCGGCGACTGGCCCGTGATGCCGAGGCAGGCACGGTGGCAATGGGTGGTCCGCGCTACTTCGGGTTCGTCATCGGGGGCGCGCATCCGGCAGCACTGGCGGCCGACTGGCTGACGTCGGCGTGGGACCAGAACGCCGGGCTCATCGCCGGGGGCCCAGCGGCGGCCGTCGTCGAGGAGGCCGTCGGCGGCTGGCTGGCGCAGCTGCTGGGGCTACCGACATCAGCGTCGTTCGCCCTGGTCACGGGCTGCCAGATGGCGCACTTCACCGCCTTGGCGGCAGCCCGTCACCGGGTCCTGCAGCAGGCGGGTTGGGACGTCGAGGAGCGCGGCATGTTCGGCGCCCCGCCGGTCACGGTGCTCGTAGGGCAGGAGCGCCATGTGACGGTTGACCGGGCGCTGCGCTACCTGGGCTTCGGCCGCTCGTCGGTCGTCGCCGTGGAGGCAGACGACCAGGGAGCGATGAACATGGCGGCGCTTGCCGCAGCCGTCGAAGGCTGCACCGGCCCGGTCATCGTGTGCACGCAGGCCGGCAACGTAAACACCGGCGCCTGCGACGACCTCCGCGCCGCCGCGGATATCGCACACGATGCCGACGCGTGGCTGCACGTCGACGGTGCGTTCGGGCTGTGGGCGGCGGCCAGCCCCCGGTTCCGCCACCTCGTCGACGGCCTCGAGCGTGCCGACTCATGGGCGACCGACGGGCACAAGTGGCTCAACGTCCCGTACGACTCCGGCATCGCCTTCGTCGCGCACCCGGCCAGCCACCGCGCCGCCATGGCGGTCACCGCCGCCTACCTGGTGCAACGGCACAACGGCGACCGTGACGAGGTGGATTGGACACCGGAGTTCTCCCGGCGCGCCCGTGCCTTCCCGCTCTACGCCGTGCTGCAGGCGCTGGGCAACAAGGGCGTGGAGGCGCTCGTGGACCGCTGCTGCGACCACGCGGCACGCTTCGCTCAACGCCTGGCCCAGGCCCGTGACGTCGAGGTCCTCAACGACGTCGTCCTCAATCAGGTGCTCGTGCGCTTCGGCAACGACGACGCCATCACCCGGGCGGTCGTCGAGGGCGTGCAGCGCGAGGGAACGTGCTGGTTGTCAGGCACCACCTGGCGCGGCAGCGCCGCGATGCGGATCTCCGTCGTCAACTGGTCGACCACGACCGAGGACGTCGACCGCTCGGTGGAGGCGATCCTCCGCGTCGCCGGCAACGTGCTCGCGGACCTGCCGTAGCAACCCGGCGGCCGCCGTACGATGGCGGCCAACCCCCGAACCTTCGAGGACTTCGCCGTGCCTGAGTTTGTCTATGTCATGAAGGGACTGACCAAGGTCGTCCCGCCGAACAAAGAGATCCTGTCCAACATCTGGTTGTCGTTCTACCCGGGCGCCAAGATCGGCGTGATCGGACCCAACGGCGCCGGGAAGTCGACGCTGCTGCGGATCATGGCCGGCGTGGACACCGAGTTCGAGGGCGAGGCGTGGGCCGCCCAGGGCGTGACGGTCGGCTACCTGCCGCAGGAGCCCGAGCTCGATGAGTCCAAGGACGTCCGAGGCAACGTCATGGAGGGCGTCGCCGAGTCCGCGCGGCTGCTCGAGCGCTTCAACGAGCTGTCGGCGAAAATGGCCGAGCCGCTCGACGACGACGAGATGGCCAAGGTCTACGACGAGTTCGGCCAGGTGCAGGACGCGATCGAGGCAGCGGGGGCGTGGGACCTGGACCGCACCCTCGAGGTGGCCATGGACGCGCTGCGCGTTCCCCCAGGGGACGCAGACGTCTCGACGCTGTCGGGCGGCGAGCGCCGGCGCGTGGCGCTGTGCCGGCTGCTGCTGTCGCACCCCGACATGCTGCTGCTCGATGAGCCGACCAACCACCTCGACGCAGAGAGCGTCGCGTGGCTCGAGCGCTTCCTCCAGGAGTACACCGGCACCGTCGTCGCCATCACCCACGACCGCTACTTCCTGGACAACGTCGCCGGCTGGATCCTGGAGCTGGACCGCGGCAAGGGGCATCCGTTCGAGGGCAACTACAGCGGCTGGCTGGAGCAAAAGCAGGCCCGCCTTGCGCAGGAGGCGAAACAGGAGTCCGCGCGCCAGAAGACCCTGGAGCGCGAGCTGGAGTGGGTCCGCATGTCTCCGCGCGCCCGCCAGGACAAGTCCAAGGCGCGCCTGAAGGCGTACGAGACGCTGCTCGCCCAGGGGCCTCAGGAGCGGGCCGGCACCGCAGAGATCGTCATCCCCAACGGCCCGCGGTTGGGCGACGTCGTCGTCGAGGCCGATCACGTCAGCAAGGGGTACGGCGACACGCTCCTGATCGACGATCTCACGTTCAAGCTCCCACCCGCCGGGATCGTGGGGATCATCGGGCCCAACGGCGCGGGGAAGACGACCACCTTCCGGATGATCGTCGGGGACGAGAAACCCGACGCGGGCGAGCTGCGGTTAGGCGACACGGTCGAGATCGCATACGTCGACCAGAGCCGAGCCGCACTGGACCCCGACAAGACCGTCTTCGAGGAGATCACCGACGGGCTGGACACCCTGACCGTCGGCAACCGGGAGATCAACGCGCGCGCGTACTGCGCCACCTTCAACTTCAAGGGCACCGACCAGCAGAAGAAGGTGGGGCAGTGCTCCGGCGGTGAGCGCAACCGCATCCACATGGCCAAGCTGCTGCGCACCGGTGGCAACCTGCTGCTGCTCGACGAGCCGACCAACGACCTGGACGTCGACACGCTGCGGGCGCTGGAGGATGCCCTGCTGAACTTCGCCGGCTGTGCCGTGATCATCAGCCACGACCGCTGGTTCCTCGACCGCGTCGCCACGCACATCCTGGCCTTCGAGGGCAACAGTCAGGTGGTCTGGTACGAGGGCGCGTACTCCGACTACGAAGCCGATCGCCACAAGCGGCTGGGCGCCGAGGCCGACCAGCCCCACCGGATCAAGTACAAGCCGCTGGTCCGCTCGTAGTCGGCAGGACTCGCCGCCTCCAACGGCGAATCCAGCCATATGAACAACGCGCGGGTCTTCGGTGTCCTGTCCGCCCTGATGGTTGTGCTTGCCGCCGTGCCGGCGGCCGCCGTCCAGCCGCTACCTGATGTCTGCGGCAATCGGCCGGTGCCGCTGGCCGAGGGGGAGTACCTCGTCGAGCACACCCTGTTCCTCCGGGGGTTGTACGACGTCGGGAACGTCGACCAGGTGGAGGCCTTCTCGCGGCTGTCGGTCAGCCGCAGCAAACCCATGACCGCCGAGGAGCCCACCGGCTCCCGGTCGCGCGTCGACGTCTTGGCGACCGGCACGAACCCGGACTTCCACGGCAATCCGGCGATGGCGTACTGGTCGGCCACGCTGGACGACGAGCCGCGCATCGTGTGCGCCGGCGCGACGTTCTACGGCGCCGCCCAGGGGAACCTGTCGGCCCGGCTGTTCTTCGACCAGGGGTTCGGGTCGACCGAGGTCGCGTCGTCGGCGCAGGCGGTGCGGCACAGCGGCGACACCGTGACCAAGTGGACGGCCGTGTTCCGGAACCTCGATCACCACGCATGGGACCTGACGCTGCAGATCACGCCGTCGACGGCAGGCACGGTGCTGTACGACTCGACCGACCATCCGTCGTCGTTCACGTTTGTGACCGTGGAGCGCGACCCGGGCTTCGTCCCCCTGCCGCCGGTCACGCCCTGACGATCCGGGAAAAAGGCGAGGCCCCCGTGGTCGGGCGGGGGCCTCGAGCGCCATCGGCGGGTTGCGGGCGGGAACCGCCTGGCACTTGCTGTGGTGCTAAGGGTTCCCGGGCGTCCGGGCCTCACACCTGAGCGGAACCGTTTTTCTCGAAGAAATCGAAGCCGATCACCGCAGCGAGACGGCGCAGCGACCCTCCTGCACCGGTTTGCCCCGCTTCGTCCAGCACCTCGAGGGCGGCCGGTGTGTCGAGATCGTCACGCATGGCGTGGTGAAAGCGCGCTTCGATGTCCGCTGACCGCACATCGGAGTCCGCGACGGACTGCCAACGCTTGTATGCCGCGGCGGCCTCGGCCATCTCGTCGTCGTCGTACACCCAGTCGCTGCGGTAGTGGTGCCCGAGGAAGTAGCGGCGCACGGCGCCGCCTTCGAACCGCTCCAGCAGATCGTCGACGAAGACGAGGTTGCCCAGCGACTTCGACATCTTGGTCCCGTCCAGCGCAACCATGCCCGTGTGCATCCAGAACCGGGCGAACGGCGACTGCCCGGACACCCCTTCGGCCTGCAGGATCTCCGCGGAGTGGTGCGGGAAGATCAGGTCGCGGCCGCCACCGTGGATGTCGATCACCGAGCCGAGCTCCTCGGCGACCATGACCGAGCACTCGATGTGCCAGCCGGGCCGGCCCGGCCCCCAATGGCTGTCCCACGCGGGCTCGTCGGCGGCCGAGGGCTGCCACAGCAGGAAGTCCAGCGCGTCGCGCTTCCCCGGCGCGTCAGGGTCGCCACCCTTCTCGGCGAACTCGGCGAGCATGGTCTCGCGGTCCAGACCCGACAGCTGGTCGAAGCGCCCGCTCGCCGCGGTGTCGAAGTACACCCTGCCGTCGTCGAGGACGTACGCCCGGCCGGTGTCGACCAGCGCGCGGATGGCGACCACCATCGCCGGCACCGTCTGGGTCGCCAGCGGCACCGCGTCTGGGCGGCGGACGGCCAGGCGGTCCAGGTCCCGGTCGAAGTGCTCGACCTCGCGCCGGCCCAGCTCCAGGTAGTCCTCGCCCACCTCGCGCGCCTTGCGCAGGATGTCGTCGTCGACGTCGGTGACGTTGCGCACCGACAGCACGCGGTGGCCAAGGTGCTCGAGGTACCGAACCAGCGTGTCGAACGCGACGTAGGTGAAGGCATGCCCGAGGTGGGCGGAGTCGTACGGCGTGATCCCGCAGACGTACAGCCGCACGGTGTGGCCGGCGCGGAACTCGCGGACCTGGCCGGCCTGGGTGTCGTACAAGCGCATGAGTGCAGCCAAGGCTAGCGACACGGGCGGTATTCCCGAGTCGTACCGTCCGCGCTCAGGTGGTCGCGCCGCCGGGACCGCTCGCGCCGCCGAACCAGGCGCCGGCCAGCAGCGGGAGCAGCTGCACCGCGACGACGACCAGCGCCCCGAACCCGGCCACGGCGCCGAGGACCGGCAGGTCGAAGATGGCCAGGATCAGCCAGATGACCAGCGCCAGCGCCACGGCGGGCAGCAGCGCCACGCTCAGCGCGCGCCGCTGCTCACCGATCATCCGGCCGCCGACGAAGCCGGCCACCAACGGCCCCAGGACCGGCAGCCACGACAGCAGCACGGCCAGGATCAGCATCCACAGCGCACCTGAGCCGGTCGAGCCTTCGCGGGTCTCAGAAGTGGTCATGGCCCGTACGTGCCCGATCGGCCCGCCGATCATGTACGGCAAAGAGAAAGCCCGGCCGCCTGCGCAGTCAACAAGCGGCCGGGCCGGCCGGAGCGCCCTGGGGCTCCAGCGCCGCTAATGGTGATTCACGCCCGACGTCAGGGCCATAGTCCTTTTGGGCGGTTTCGCCGTAGTCATCGTCTTCCCACAGCCGCCCCTGCGCCGCCGCGCGAACGGGCGCCCACGTGGCGCGGTGCAGGTCGCAGGGGCCATGCCGGCGCAGCGCGGCCTTGTGCTCGGGTGATGGGTAGCCCTTGTTGGACGAGAAGTTGTAGAGCGGATAGCCCGGGCAGTGGTCGGTCATCTGCGCGTCGCGGTGCACCTTGGCGATGATTGACGCGGCCGCGATCGAGGCTGAGTGGGCGTCACCGCCGATGATCCGCTCGTTGGTGGTGCCGTAGCCGGACAGAAAGTCCCAGTTCCCGTCGATCAGGCACACGTCAGGGCGCAGCGACAGGGCATCGACGGCGCGGCGCGCCGCCAGACGGATCGCCGGCGTCATGCCGAGCGCGTCGATCTCGGCGTTGGATGCCTGGCCGAGACCGATCGCGATCGCGAAGTCCTGCAGTCGTCCGGCGAGCTCGGCGCGGCGCTGCGGATCGAGCATCTTGGAGTCGCGCAGCTTGTACATGCGCCGGTCACTGGGCAGCACGACCGCGGCGTAGGTGACGGGTCCGGCCCACGCCCCCCGGCCGACCTCGTCGATGCCCGCGACGACGGCGCCCTCGTCCCACCAGCGGCGCTCGTAGCGAATTCCGGGGACGTCGGGCAGCCGCTTGCGGCGGCCGTTGCGGTAGGTGATGTTGCGGCGCTGGCTGGCGGGCAGCATCGGCCCACCGTAACCGACTCAGGCGGTGCGGTCGCGCACGGCGGCCAGCACCTCGCCGGGCTCCGCGTGCCGCCCGAGCTCGGCTTTGGAGAAGACCCGCTCGCCCTCGACATCGACCTCGAACACGCCACCACGTGACGGCACGATCGTCAGCTCCTTGATCTCCGTGCCGTAGGCCTCCAGCAGCTCAGCCGTCAGACCGACGGCCCGGTCGCCATACCCTCAGAGGCTGCAGTACTCGATGCGGATGCGCATGACGTCCTCCTTGTCGGCGGGCATCGTGCCAGACGACGACACGACGCGGAGGCCGACGCGGTGGATCTTGGGTTTGACGGTGCCGCGGTGCTGGTGACCGGCGCCTCGGGAGGGATCGGATCGGCGACCGCCCGGGCATTCGCGGCCGAAGGTGCGCGCGTTGCGGTGCACTACCACCGCAACCGCGACGCAGCCGAGGCGCTCGCACAGGAGATCGGTGGGGTCGCCCTGTCGGCGGATCTGCGCGACGAGGGCCAAGCGGACGGATTGGTGCCACGCGCCCTGGAGGCGCTGGGCCGTCTGGACGCGTGCGTCGCCAACGCCGGCGTGTGGCCGTCCGACGACGTGCCCCTGTGGCGCATGTCGCTGCAGCGGTGGCGCGAGACGATGGACGCCAACCTCACGGCGACGTTCCTCACGGCGCGGGGGTACCTGCGCCATGTCGAGCGCACGGGCGAGGGCAGCCTCGTCATGGTGGCCTCCACGGCCGGTCAGTTCGGCGAGGCCGGTCACAGCGATTACGCGGCGGCCAAGGCGGCCATCGCCTACGGGATGCTGCTGTCACTGAAGAACGAGGTCGTCACCGTGGCCCCGTCGGCGCGGGTCAACGTCGTCGCTCCCGGCTGGACGGTGTCGCCCATGACTGCCGGGGCGCTCGACGACGGCGTCGTCGAGCGGGTGACCGCCACGATGCCGCTGCGCAAGGTCGCCACCACGGACGACATCGCGGCGGCGATCGTGCTGCTTGCCTCCCCGGTCGCCTCCGGGCACGTCACGGGGCAGGTGATCACCGTGGCCGGCGGCATGGAGGGGCGGCTGCTGTGGCCACCGGCGGCGCGTTAGAGGTACAGACCCGTCGATCCGGCCTCGCGCTCGTCGGAGGCCACCGCGTGCACGTCGCGCTCGCGGACGATCAGGAACATCTCTCCGCGCACGTCGACTTCGATGATCGCCTCGGGGAGCACGAGCACCCGATCGCCGCCGTGGACCGTGCGGACCAGCGGGCCGATCTCGGCCACCTCCGCCCACACCCCCCGACGCTCGACGGACTTCGCCGTCGCGGGGATAAGGATGCCGCCCTTGGTCTTGCGGTCCTCGTCGTCGGGCGCCCGGCACAGGATGCGGTCGGCGGTCACCCGCACAGCGAGCTTGTGGTCGTCGGTCGGCATAGGTCGGCGAGCATAGCGACGCTTTGTCCACCGGCAGCAGTCCACTAGGGTCTGGCGGTCGACGAAAGGTGTGCGATGAAGCGGCGGGGGATCCCGCGCGAGGTCGAGACCTTCATCAAAGACCACCTGTCCTCGGTGGCCCAGCTGGAGATCCTGCTGCTCATACACGCGCAGCAGGAGGCCTTCCACTCCCCGGAGGAAGTCGCCGAGCAGCTGCGGATCGAACCGGGATGGGCGGCGGCGGAGATGGAGCGGCTGTGCGGACACGGGCTGTGCGAGGTGCAGCGGGACAACGGGGACCGGTATCGGTTCTCGCCCGACGACCCCCGGCACGCGACCGTCGTCGATGACCTCGCCACCGCGTTCTCGACCCATCGGGTGTCGGTGATCACGCTGATCTTCTCGACACCGTCGGACAGCATCGGCAGCTTCGCCGATGCCTTCAAGCTGCGGGGTGACCGCGATGGCTAAGGCCGTCTTCGTCCTGTGCGCGCTGACCAGCCTGGTGTGCGCCGTGCTCCTGCTGCGCGGCTACGGCCGCAGCCACAGCCGGTTGCTGCTGTGGAGCGGACTGTGCTTCGTCGGACTGGCGATCAACAACGGCATGCTCGTGCTGGACCGCGCCATCCTCACCGAGGTGGACCTGTCGGTGTGGCGTCAGCTACCCGCGGTCGCGGGGGTGACGCTGCTGTTGTACGGGCTGGTGTGGGATGCGGACTGATCACGAGGTGGCGACATGAGACCGATGCTGCACGGCGCGATCGCCATGGGCAGCTTCGTGGCCGGATTGTTCTTCCTGCGCTTCTACCGGGTTTCGCGCGACGCGTTGTTCGCGTTCTTCGGCGCCGCGTTCTGGCTCCTGGCCGTCAACAACGCGGCACTGGCCATGACCGACCCCCAGGCTGAGACCAGGGTCCTGGCGTTCTACGGCCTGCGACTGCTCGCCTTCTTGTTGATCATCGTCGGCATCATCCAGAAGAACCGCGCCCCGTCCTAGGGGTACGCTCGGGCCATGCGCAAGACCCGCCGCCTGTTCAGCCAGATCGGTCCTGAGGAGCGGTTGGCGGCGGCGGTCCGCGGGCTTCCGGCCTCGGCGCAGCGGGCGCTGGCGGAGGTTGCGGACCGCGAGGACTTGCCGCTGGTCGCCGGGGTGTGGGGCGGCGATGATGCCGGATGCTTGGTCGCGAACGTCGTGCGCGCCGCGGGCGTGCCGGCGACCACCCGCGACCAGACGCTCGACGTGCGTGTGCTCGACCTGTTTCCCGAGATGTCCAGCCGGGACCTAAACCACCTGATCGTGGCGTGGGACGAGGCGGCACTGCAGGAAGGACGCGACGGGGACCCGGCACTGCGCCGGTTGCTGCGCGGGGCGCTGGCCCGCGCCGGCGTCGCGCCGGCGGGCGAGGTCGGCGCCGCCGACCTGCCCGCCTGGCCCTCTACTGCTGACGGGGTGCCGCGCCCAGCGTGACGTCAAGGGCCTGCTCCTCGCCGGACCGCATGATCGTCACCGTCACCTCGTCGCCCGGGGAGCGACTGCTGATCAGGCCCGCCAGGTCGCCCATGGACGTGACTGCTTCACCGTCCAGCGCGGTGATGATGTCCCCGCGCTGCAGGCCGGCGTCTGCGGCGGCACTCCCGGGCGCCACCTCCACGACCAGCGCTCCTGTGTTCGTGCCGAGCCCGTACAGGTCGGCGGCTTCCGGGTCCACGTCCTGGCCCTGGATGCCCAGCTGGGCGTGCTCGGCGTAACCCTGGTCGATCAGCTGCTCGGCGATCGGTAGCGCGGTCGTCGCGGGGATCGCGAACCCGATGCCGTTGTTGGCGCCGGACCGCGACAGGATCGCGGTGTTGATCCCGATGACCTCGCCGTCGGCGTTGGCCAGCGCCCCGCCCGAGTTGCCCGGGTTGATGGCCGCGTCCGTCTGGATCATGTTCACCAGGGTCTGGCCGCCGCCGGGCAGCGTTCGGTTCAGCGCGCTGACGATGCCGGAGGTCACCGAGCCCTCGAGCCCGAACGGGGAGCCGATGGCTACCGCCAGGTCACCCACACGGGGCGTGCGCTCGGCGAAGTCGGCCACCGGCAGCCCGCTCGCGTCCTCGATGTGCACCACCGCGAGATCACTGGCCGGGTCGGTCCCGGTGACCTCGGCGTCGTGCACCGTCCCGTCGGGCAGCGTGACGCGGACCTGGGCCGCGTTGTCGACGACGTGCGCGTTGGTCAACACGTAGCCGTCGTCGCGCAGCACCACGCCGGAGCCGCTGCCGGTGCCGCCCATGCCGGCGACGCCGATGTGCACGACGGACGGCGCGACGGCGGCGGCCACCGTGGCGATCTCGCCACTGCCGCCGTCACGACCGTCACGGGTGGGTGCCGCGTCGTCGGCGTCGGTTGCCTCGGCCGCTGCGGCCGCGGGTGGCTCTGCGGGCGCAGGAGCTTGCGCGCGCACGACCAGTCCGGTGACGGTCGCCGACACCAGCGCGGCCACCACCGCGGCCACCACGACGACGACCCAGGTGCGCGGGCGCGACGGCGGCGGCGCGGACGGGGCGGGTTGGGGCCGCGCCGGCGGAGCGACGTAGCCGGCGTCGTCGCGAGGTGGCAGGGTCGTGTCGGTCATCATTGGCTCCCAAAGTGGTGATCTGGTGCGGCAGCACCAACGGTAGGAACCGGTCGGTCAAAGACGGTCGTGGCGAAGGCAAAGATTTCGGCAAGAACCACGCCCACAGTCCGCGTGTTGGGTGAAAGGCAGCAGGATGGCGTCGGCGAACGGTCCGGTGCTGCTGGTGGAGGACGATGACGGGATTGCGACGCCGCTGTCGGCGGCGCTGCGCGGCGACGGGTACGACGTCGTCCGCGTGGCGACCGGCCGGGACGCGCTGCGCGCCGCCGGCGACGGCGTGGCGGCCGTCGTGCTCGACCTCGGGCTGCCCGACCTGGACGGTGTCGAGGTGTGCCGGCGCCTTCGTGACATTGCGCCGGGAGCGCCGGTACTGATGCTCACCGCCCGGACGTCGGAGGCCGACATCGTCGTGGGTCTGGACGCCGGCGCCGACGACTACGTGACGAAGCCGTTCCGCCTCGCCGAGCTGCTCGCGCGGCTGCGTGCGCTGCTGCGCCGCACCGCCGGCACCCAGCCGCAGCGGGGGCCGCACCGGGTGGTCACGGCGCAAGACGTCCGGGTCGACCTCGACGCGCGCCGCGCGTGGCAGGGGGACACCGAGCTGGAGCTCACGCCCAAGGAGTACGACCTGCTCGCGCTGCTGGTCGCACACGCCGGCACCGTGGTCGACCGTGAGCGGATCATGCGTGACGTGTGGGACACCAACTGGTTCGGCTCGACCAAGACGCTGGACATGCACGTGTCGTGGTTGCGGCGCAAGCTGGGCGACGACGCCAACGCGCCCCGGTACATCACCACCGTGCGCGGTGTCGGCTTTCGCTTCTCGGCCGAGTAGCCGATGCGCCGCCGCCTGCTGCTGTCCAACCTGCTGGCCGCCGCGCTGGCGCTGGTCCTGCTGGGCCTTCCGTTGAGCGTGGCGGTCTCCTCGCTGCTGACGCGCAGCGCGTTCGACCGGCTGCAGGGCGAGGTCGAGCAGGCGCAGGTCGTGCTGGATCGCAACGCGCGCACCACCGCTGACGCCGGTGCCATCCTGACGCTGCTGGCCCAGCGCAGCGGCCACCGCTTCACCCTGCTGGACCGGTCGGCGGTGGTCGTCGTCGACACGGGCCCGAACCCGGCGCCACCCGGCGCCACTGCCACCAGCCCAGACCTCGACGAGGCGATGCGGACTGACAGCGCAGGCTTTCACCGCGGCGACGAGCAGCTGGCCGTGGCCCTGCCGGTCGCCATCGACCGGGCGCGGCTGCTGCTGCGGGTTGCCGCGCCGGCGGCCGACCTTCGTCGTGAGGTGCGACGGGCGTGGGCGGCGATCGCCGGTCTGGGACTGACCGCGCTGGGGGGCGCAGCGCTGGTCGCGGTCTACCAGGGACGGCGGATTGCCGCCCCGCTGGAGGCGCTGGCGGAGTCAGCGCGCCGGCTGGGCCACGGGGACTTCTCCGCGCGCGCGCCCCGCAGCGGCGTGCCCGAAACCGACGACGTCGCGGCAGCGCTGGACACCACGGCGGACCGCCTGGGAACCCTCGTCGCGCGCTCGCGGTCGTTCGGCGCCGACGCGTCCCACCAGCTGCGGACGCCGCTGACCGCGCTGCGCCTGGACATCGAGGCGCTCGAGGCGACCGGTGCCGACCCCGAGCTGATCGCTGCCGCGATGGCCGAGACCGACCGGCTGGAGAGCACCATCGACGAGCTGCTGACGCTCGCCGAGGCGCCTCGCTCCACCGAGCTGGTCGACCTCGCCCGGCTGGCCCGGGCCCGGCTGGACGCATGGCAGTCGCTGGCACGCGCACAGGGGCGTCAGGTCGTGTTCGACGGCGGCTCCGTCTCGCCGGTGCAGGCGCGGGCGGCGGCCCTGGGTCAGTGCCTGCAAGTCCTGCTGGACAACGCCCTGGTCCACGGTGACGGAACGATCACCGTCAGCGTCGACGACGTCGCCGGCGGCGTGCGCCTGTGCGTGTCCGACGAAGGCCCGGGCTTCCCGCCCCGCCAAGGCCCCCCACGGGCGGACGGGCGGACAGGACGCGGTCTGGCGTTGGCGCGATCGCTGGTCGAGGCCGAGGGCGGGCGACTGCAGATCGGGCAGCCGCGCGAAGGGGCGATCGTGTGCCTGTTGCTGCCGGCGGCGTCGGGCGGGGCGCCGCTGGACTGACGCAGGTCAGCTGCGGCCGGCGTCGGCGGGTGGCTCGGCGGCGGACAGCTCCGTGACGGCGGCGCCCAGGAACCGGAAGGTGTACTCCTCGGCGTGTCGGCGCGATCCGGCGAACACGATCGGCACGGACGGGTGCCGGACCTGTGTTCTGGCGAGCAGGTCGAGCACCCATCCCGGCTGCGTGTGGGTCAAAGCGAGGAGCGCTTCGTAGCGACCCTCCACGACGACCGCCGCACGGGGAGCCTCCGATAGGGCGGCGAGCTGGAACTGCAACGAGCCGTCGACGAGGTTGGCGACGAAGTTGTCCAGCGTCTTGCGCTCGACCGTGGCAAGCACCTCGCCGTCGTCGTCGAGCACGGCGTAATCGCCGGCGGCCACCGCGGCGCGTTCCACGATCGCCTGACGACCGGGGAAGCGGTAGGCGTAGCGCTCGCGGGTGTCGGCCACGATCCGCAGGTCGCGCTGCCCTGCGGCGCGCCGCGTCGGCATGCGTGCGCCGGGCCGGGCCGCCTTGGCCGTCTTGGCGGTCTGCCAGAACACCGCCGGCCGGCCGCCTTTGAGCCTCGTGAACACGAACTGGCTGCGGTTGTTGCTCTTTCGTTCCAGCAGCAGGTCGATTGCGGTGCCCCGGCGCCGGCACGACCGGACTGGGTGCTCCTCGACGATGTCGGCGTCATCGGGCCAGTCGTCCTCGCCGGCGAAGCAGAACACCCGCGCGGTCGTCGGCCACGTCGCCTTCGCGCGCAGCACGACGCCACCGTCGATCGGAAGCCGCAGCAGATAGGGCAGCGTGCTGTCCGGATCGGGGTTGCGAGCGATGAGGAACGTCGCCGTCACGCGGTCATCGTGCACCTGATTCGTAGACTCGCGCGACATGCGGGTCGCTCTGCTTCTCCTCGTCGCCGTCGTGGCGCTGACTGCCTGCCAGCCGTTCGGCGGCCCTGAGGCCATCGGGCCTACCGCGCCGGCGCCCGACGCCGGCGGGCCGCCCGTCGGCGCGCCGGCACGTGGGTTGCCGGCGTCGCTGGAGGAGCTGCGGGAGCGGGGGGCCGGCGTGGCCCGGGAGTGGCAGGACGAGCCGGTGCTCGCCGAGGTCGAGATCGATCTGGATGCCGAGGGCGCCTGGAACGCCGCCCGGCTGACCTATCTCGCCGCCGACGCCGACCGGTTCCTGTCGCTGGTCACCAGCGGCAGCGGGTTCAGCCAGCAGCGTCCGAGCCTGGCGACGTTCGACCTGCAGCCGGTCACCGGGGAGGGTCTTGATCAGCTGCCACCGTTCCCCGACGACGCCGCGGAGCCGGCGGCGCTGGCCGAGGCGGCGGCTGCCGCCTGCGAGGTCGGCGATGCCCCGACCGTGCTGTACGTCACCGGCGCCCCGGTCGCGTGGGACGGCACCGCGTGGAGCGAACCGCCCGTGTGGCGCGCCACCGTCACCGGCGCCGAGGCGGCCGGCGCGGCGCTGGCGGTCACCGGTGCCGGCGAGGTCACCTGCCTCGACTGACGGGGCGGGGCGCCCGCGCCGTCAGGACAGCTGCTTCCACGCCTCCAGCTCGGTCGCGAACCGCTCGCGCTTGGCCGGGTCGGCGACACCGCCACCCTCCTCGGTGGCGTTGACCAGCACGCCGAGCTTGCCGGTGTGAGCGTTGGTGTGGATGGCGTAGGCCGCCTCGGCGACGTCGTCCAAGGGGTACGTCTTGGTCAGAATGGGGTGGATCATCCCCTTGTCGACCAGTCGGTTGGCCTCCCACGCCTCCTTGTAGTTGGCGAAGTGTGACGACACGATCCGCTTGAGGTTCATCCACAGGTAGCGGTTGTCGTACTCGTGGACGTAGCCCGAGGTCGACGCACACGTCACGATCGTGCCGCCCTTCTTCACCACGAAGACGCTGGCGCCGAACGTCTGCCGGCCCGGGTGCTCGAAGACGATGTCGGGGTCCTCGCCCCCGGTGAACTCTCGGATGCGCTTGCCGAACCGTCGCCACTCGGCGGGCTGCTGGACGCCGTCCTTCCAGAACTCGTAGTTCTCGGCCTTCCGGTCGATGACGGCCTCCACGCCGAGGCTGTTGAGCAGCTCGACCTTCTCCTGACCGCCCACCACGCACACCGGGATCCCCCCGCCGTTGCGGACCAGCTGCACGGCGAAGCCGCCCAGGCCGCCGGTGGCGCCCCAGATCAGCACGACGTCGCCCTGCTTCATGCACGCCGCGTTGGGGCTGACGAGCATCCGGTAGGAGGTGGCCAGTGTCAGCGACAGGCAGGCGGCCTCCTCCCAGTTCAGGTGCGTCGGCATCGGCATGAGCTGGTTGGCCTTGACCATGGCGAGCTCGGCCATGCCGCCGAAGTTGGTCTCGAAGCCCCAGATGCGCTGGCGAGAGTCGATCATGGAGTCGTCGTGGCCCTCCGGGCCTTCCATGTCGACGTAGTTGCAGTGCACGGTCACCCGGTCGCCGGGCTTCCAGCGCGTCACACCCGGGCCGACGCGCACGACGATGGCCGAGGCGTCCGAGCCCACGATGTGATAGTCGAGATCGTGGCGCTTGCCGAACTCCGACTCGCGCCCGAACCGCTCCAGGAAGCCGAAGGTGGACAGCGGCTCGAAGATCGACGTCCACACCGTGTTGAAGTTCAGCGCCGAGGCCATCGGGGCGATCAGGACCTCGTTGGGTCCCAGCGGCGGGATCGGGACCTCGTCGACGTGCAAGGACTTGCGCGGGTCCTTCTCCGACGAGTCCAGTCCCTCGAACATGTCGATCTCACTGCGGCGAACGACCGCAGCGCGCATCGACTCGGGTAGCGGCAGGCCGGCGATGTCCTCCGGCGCTGCCTGGCCCGACAGGGCCGCCTCCAGGATCTGTCGCAACGCGTCGCTCATTTCCTCCGCCTCGGGTCGGTGCCGCCGGGAATCGACGCGAGGTTACCGAGCGGTAACGCATGGGGCCAAAGGCCAGCGCTGCGACCACGACAAACGGCCCCCGGCAACTCGCGGTCCCACCCCCCCTTCCCCTTGGAGGGCGGTCCCGGTCGTCACCGGAGGCCGATTGACGGCGGAACCGTACGGGCGTCGCGGCGACAGGGCAACCGAGTTATCCACAGGTCTGTGCACACGCTGTGGAGCGTGTGGGGAAGACGCGGGTCAACGCCGCGGGTGC
>Ga0247713_1000844_pt1 | contig 16958 bp, 12 predicted proteins | sample 21E_NmetaG_FD_189936 | JGI IMG/M metagenome (GOLD analysis project Ga0247713, IMG submission 189936) | Soil microbial communities from hillslope of Landscape Evolution Observatory, University of Arizona, Oracle, AZ, United States - 2-1-E_N | ecosystem: Engineered > Artificial ecosystem >... | reverse complement strand
CCCGTCGGAGGTACCCGGCGGAGCCGCGCTCGGTCTACTCGGGAACGGGCTGATGGCGCCTCTTTTGCCCGTGGCGTTCGTCGCCCTCGTCGTCCGCTACCGCCGCGCGACGGGGGTGGAGCGGGTCCAGATGAAGTGGTTCGTGTTCGGCGCGAGCATCCTGGCCCTCGCGACGGCCGCGATGGCGTTCATCCCGAGCCAGGATCCGATCAACACGACGTTGGGCGGGATCAGCATCAGCGTCGGCATGACGGCGATACCCGTCACGGCGGGCATCGCGATCCTGAGGTACCGGCTGTACGACATCGACCGGCTCATCAGCCGGACCGTCTCCTACACGATCGTCGTCGTCATCCTGGGAGGGCTGTACGCGGCCCTGGTGATCGGGCTCCAGGCAGCCACCACGTCGTTGACCGGAGGGGGAGACGTGTCCGTCGCCGTGTCCACCCTGTTGGCCGTGGCCGCGTTCCGGCCGCTCCGCGAGCGGGTGCGCGAGGCGGTCGACCACCGGTTCAACCGGCGGCGCTACGACGCGGCGTCCACCGTTGGCGCGTTCTCGGCCCGGATGCGCGACCAGCTCGAGCTCGACTCCCTCGTGCACGAGTTGAGCGAGACGGTGGCCCGCGCCGTGCAGCCGGTGCACGTCTCCGTCTGGCTGCGCACGGACGCCTGACGCTCACGGCGTCCGAGAGGGACGCTCACGGCCGGGGCGGGGGGGACCCTTCGCGCCGATGCTGTCCACCTGTCTACCTGTCTACCGGGGACACCCGGACGGCCCCCGGCGGGCGCCTCCCCGCGCCTCAGGGGTCGCGGACGGCGAACAGCTCCCAGGTGTCCTCGATCCCCTTCAGCTCGTGCGTGCCCCGGGGGTCGAACGCGATGCCCGATCCGACGACGAGGTCCTTCACGGTGCGGGAGACGACGATCTCGCTCTCGCCCGCCACCGCCGACACGCGCGCCGCTATGTGGACGCCGATCCCAGCGACGTCGTCGCCGCGCAGCTCTATCTCGCCCGTGTGCAGCCCGACGCGCACCGGCGTCCCGACCCGGGCCGCCTCCCGCGTGATGGCGAGCGCGCACCGGATGGCGCGGGCCGGCCCGTCGAAGGTGGCCAGGAAGCCGTCCCCGGTCGTCTTCACCTCCCGGCCGCGGTGGCGCTCCAGCTCGTGGCGGACGACCGCGTCGTGGCGCTCGAGCATCGCGAGCCACCGCGTGTCGCCGAGCTCGCTCGCCCGGCGGCTCGAGTCGACGATGTCGGTGAACATCACCGTGGCCAGCACGCGGTCGGGCTCGGCCGCCTCGCGGGAGCCGGTGACGAACTCCTGGATCTCGTCCACGATCGCGTCGGTATCGCCCGCGGAGACCTCGTGGTCGATCCCGTCGAGCTCCACCATGCGCGCATCCGCGATCTGGGAGGCCAGCCACCGGCCGGCCCGGATGTTGACGACGCGGTCCCCCCGCCGGTGCAGGACGAGGGTCGGGACGCGCACCGAGGGCAGGACGTCGCGGACGTCCATGTCGAGGAACATGTCGTGCAGCTTCTGGGCGGCGCGCGGGCTGGCCGCGTGGCGCTCGTAGGCCCCGACCGCCTCCCGCACGCCGGGTTCGTCGGCGATGCTCGGCGTGAAGATCTCGGCCACCGCGCCCTCGCCCCAGTGCTCGTTCAAGACCTGCGCCGCCTCCATGATCGCCTCGCGCGGGGCGGCCCACGGGTAGTCGGGTGCCTCGGTGGCGCGGGCCATCGCGCCGTACAGGATCAGGGAGTGCGTGCGCTCGGGGTAGGTGGCGGCGAACAGGATGCACATCATCCCGCCTTCCGACATGCCGAACAGGACGGCCCGCTCAGAGCCCACCTCGTCGCACACGACGCGGACGTCGTCCATCCGCTGCTCGAGCGTCGGCAGCTCGTCGACCGCGTCGGACATCCCGACGCCGCGCTTGTCGAACGCGATCACCCTCGCGAACGAACCGAGGCGCTGCACCATCCGGACGTAGGCGGGGTTCTCCCAGTCCATCTCGAGGTGGGAGAGGTAGCCCTTGACCATGACGAGGTCGAGGGGGCCGTCGCCGGTCACCTGGTAGGCGATGCTGATCCCGTCCGGCGCCCGCGCGTAGCGCGTCCTCGGCATCTGCACGGGAACATGGTAGTTCGTCCGGGCCGGGCCCTCCGTGCTGAGCACGGATGACGCACGTCGGCGCATCCGCGTAGTGTCATGGCTCAACCAGTTCTTGGGGGGTACGTGGATCCACACCTGTACGCCGACGTCGTCGAGCGGCTCGACCGCGACGGCGTCGACGCCGCGACACAGTCGCTGGTCCTGGGCGCTCTCGGCCCCCTGTCCGAGGGCGGCGATTCCCCGAGGGACATCTACCTGCGGTCCGTCACGGTTGAGGGGTTCCGGGGGATCGGTCCGGAGGCGAAGCTCGACATCGATCCCGGCCCCGGCCTGACGCTGGTGGTTGGGCGCAACGGGAGCGGCAAGTCCAGCTTCGCGGAGGCGCTGGAACTGGCCTTCACCGGCGACAACATGCGGTGGTCCAAACGGCCCGCCATATGGAAAGGCGGTTGGCGCAACCTGCACCACCCGTCCGCCCGCATCACCGTCGAGGTGACCGCCGAGGGCAAGGGTGTCCAGCGGCTCGAGCGGCGGTGGGACGACGACGCCGGCCTCGACGACACGCAGACCCACACGCTCAAGTCGGGGGCCAGGCCGGTCCCGTACACTCCCGAGCCGGCGCACCGTCCGTTCCTGTCCTACTCGGAGCTGGGCTCGATGCTGGACGAGGGCCCGTCCAAGCTCTACGACGCGCTGGCCACGATCCTGGGCCTGCACGACCTTGTGGCGGCGCAGGAGCAGGTGCGCCAGTCGCGACTGGCCCAGGAGAAGACGGTCAAGGCGGCCAAGGACGCGCTGCCCGCGCTGCTCGACGAGCTGCGCACATGCGAAGACGAGCGGGCGGCCCGGGCGATCATCGCGCTGACCGCCGAGCCCTGGGACCTGCAGGCCTTGGACGCATCCGCGGGGGACGAGCCACAGGACCTGTCCGTGCTGCGGGCGCTGTCCACGCTGGAGCCCCCCGATGAGACAGCCGCGAAGCAGGCGGCGGTCCGGATCAGAGAGGCGGTCCGGGAGGTGGAGCGCGTCCAGGGCACGGACGCGGGCCAGGCCCGGGCGACCGCGCAGCTGCTGTCCCAGGCGCTGGCCATGCACACCGACGGGGACTGTCCGGTGTGCGGGACGCCGGGTGTCCTGCACGAGCGGTGGCGCAGCGATACAGATAAAGAGGTGCAGCGGCTGCGCGCGCTGGCCGAGGAGGCCGAGGACGCGCACGGGGAGCTGGCCCAGGCTCTGAGCAAGGGAAGAGGCCTGACCCAGGCGGCCCCCAGCGTGCTGGACAGGGCGTCCGGCCTGGGTCTGGAGCGACAGCGGTCAGACACGCCAACGGCGCTAGCAAGGTCGGCCTGAGTAAACCAGACGTCGTCCGGGCCTGGAAGGACTGGTCCACTCCGCCATACATGGCCCCGTTCCGCACTGGTCCCACGAGGGATCGCTGCGTCGACGCAACGGAAGAGCGCCTCCATGAGCTACGCCAGATCGTGCTGCTTCTTCATGGACTTGCTGAGCTCACGGGGAGTTGGCCAGTGGCGCCGGGCGCACAACCCGAGTGTTGGAGAGCCGCCGCCCCCTGCGTCGACGCGCACGGCAGCTGCGGTGACGTTTGGCCACGCCCACGTCGGTGGTGGTGGTGGTGGTGTAACAGGCCGTCGGTACCGTCGCCAAGGCGCTTGGTCGACGCGGCGACGCTCCGTGCGTGTCTCGGGTCAAGGAAGTAGTGTGGCCAAGGAGGAAGTTGCCGGAAGTTGTCGGCTCACTAGTATGGAGCCAACGGAGATTCTCACCGTCGACCAGGCGGCCGAGTTCCTGCACCAGGACGGTGCTCCCACTCGGGCGCGATGGCGGACTCCGCGGACACCAGACCGATCGGGCATGGAGGTTCTGGCGCAAAGACATCCTTGCTTACGTACGGGGCGAATTACTGAGAGAGCCCTGAACTTTCTCTCTCGCCGGACCGCTGCCGGAGCAGACGATGCACCTAACGCACGAATCGTGACGCCACGCGACAACGCGAAGGTCCGGTTGCAGCCCCGCTCGCAGCTATGTGCTGCCGCAATACCTCTCGTAGCCGCTTCGGCGGCAGCAAGGCAAGGATCATGACAATGCGAGATCTCAAGTCGTTCGATGAGATGTCTCGAGACGAACTCCTGGACTATGTGCGAGCGGTCCAGGAGGAAGAAGGCATAGGCATTTTGTTCCGCGGGAAGGAAGTGGCTTCCCGGATCTATCGGAGGGTTCAGCCTCGCTCGTCACGACGAGTCGCATCCCTTTGCGTGGGAACGGAGGAAGACCAGTGCAGGAATCTCGTGATCGAGGGCGAGAACCTGCAGGCAATGGTCACGCTCTATCGGGAGCGAGGAGCCGTCGATCTGGTTCTCACCGACCCGCCGTACAACACGGGGGGGGACTTTCGGTACAACGACCGATGGGACGAGGATCCCAACGACCCAGACCTCGGCGAGCTCGTTGAGGAGGACACGGCCGGCCGCCACACCAAGTGGATGAAGTTCATGCTGCCACGCCTGAAGGTAATGAAGTCGATGCTGAAGCCGAGTGGTGTGCTTGCCATCTGCATCGACCACCGAGAGTTGTTCCGTCTCGGCCAGCTGCTCGACGAGGTGTTCGGACAGCGGAATCGCCTTGGCATCATTAACTGGCAGAAGTCCTACTCGCCCCGCAACGACAACAAGCACCTCTCGACCGCTACCGAGTATGTGCTCATCTACGCCAGGGACATCGACTACGCGCGCACGGGCCTGCTTGAACGCACCGAAGGCTCAAATAGTCGCTACAAGAACGTCGATGATGACATCGACGGCCTGTGGCGAGAGCACGATCTCTCGGCTCGGACACCGGATGCGAAGAACCAGTACGGCATCCAGTCTCCCTTTACGGGGAAGATGTACTACCCCACGGGCACGCGCTCATGGGCGCACCCGAAGCGCAACGTCAAGCGGTGGCTGGAAGAGTGGGGCGTCACATACCGGGAGCGTGACCTCAAGGACGGTCGTGCCAAGGCCCTGATGGTTAGAGGCGGCAAGGTGGGCGCCGAGTGGGACGGAGGTCGCGAACGTCCTGGAACTGTACCGAAGGCAGCGAAGGATGCCGCTAAGGCAATTCTAAAGCGCGGCCAGTGGCCGTTCGTGTGGTTTGGGCTGAAGGGCGAGGGCGGGCCACGCGTCAAGAAGTACCTTGAGCGAGTACGCAAAGGCATCGTGCCGATGACGTACTGGGCCGACGAGGACTACGACGAGCCGTTCGAAATCGGGACGACATCATGGGACGCTGAGGAGTCCGGAAAGAGCCAGACCGGGATCAAGGAGCTGAAGGCCATTCTTGGCGGCAGGCAATCCTTCGAGACGGTCAAGCCACTGCAGCTATTCACGAAGATCATTCAGCTGTGGTGTCCACCCACTGGCCTTGTCGTCGACCCGTTCGCTGGGTCCGGTACGACTGGGCACGCGGTGCTCGCGCTCAATGCCGAAACTGGCTCAGACCGTAGGTTCATACTGATCGAACAGGGCAGGCCGGAGAAGGGCGACTCCTATGCCCGTACTCTTCTGGCACATCGCCTGCGCAGAGTGATCACAGGTGACTGGGCAAACGGCAGGGGCGAGCCCCTCGGCGGAGGGTTCAGATTCCTCCAGCTCCAGAGCAAGGTGGACGCCAAGGCGCTGTTGGGGATGGAACGCGACGAGATGACCGACACCGTCATCGCCTCTCACTTCGATACTGCTAGGCGAGGCACCAACCCGCTCGTTTTCATGACCCATGAGGGTTACGACTACCTCGTGGCTCGTAACGCCGACAACGAAGGATTCTTCTTGGTCTGGAACGGAGCGCCCGACCCTCCGCTGTTCAATGAGGAGGTGTACGACGCTGTCGTGAACGAAGCCCAGAAAGGCAAGTTGAAGCCCGTGTATCACGTCTACGCAAGATTCAACCTGTACCAGAGTGATGACGTGCGCTTCTACCAGATCCCTGACCGGATCCTTTTGGACTTCGGCCTTCAAGTGAATGACGTGTTCAACAACGAGTCCGACGAGTTGATGTGATCGAGCTCTTCCACTTCCAGCACGCCGCGGTCGCCCAGATCGCCGACCGATTCGCCGTATACTGGTCGGACCGGCCGTGGCACGGCTCTAAGAAGAAGGGCGGCTATGTGCCCTTCTATCAGGCCCTCGCTTCGATTACCGCATCGGGCAAGACAGTAATCATGGCGCAGACGGTCTCAGAGATCGCGCCCCTTCTGCCAGTGAAGCCGGTCGTTATCTGGCTCTCGAAGGGAAAGATCGTCGTCGATCAAACATACGCAAATCTTCAAGACGGCGGCAAGTATCGTCACCTCCTGGCCGACTTCCACATCCGGTTTCTGTCTGAGTTCAGCTCGGACGAGTGTGAGGACTCGGAAGCTTCGCTCTTGTACGTCGCCACAGTCGGGACGTTCAACCAGAAGGACAAGGACAAGAGTGATCTGCGTGTGTTCCGTAGTGACGTTGACTACGCTGACAAGACCACTTGGGCCGCAATCCAGCACCGAACATCTGGTGGCGTTCGCCGACCCTTAGTCATCGTGTATGACGAGGCGCACAACCTCACTGATCAGCAAACCAACCTCCTAATGGAACTTGAGCCAGACGCGCTTCTGGTCGCGAGCGCCACGCCGAGTCTTCCGAACGCGATTCACAAGATCGTGAGCGACCTCAGGTCGGATCTCGGGTGGGGCGACGAAATGCTGACCACGTACGTCGACAGCAAAGAGGTTGTTGACTCGGGATTAGTAAAGAGCAGGGTCGACCTCGTCGGGTATCAAGCAGATCCCGACGAGACGATTAATGACCTCCTCGACGACCTTCGTCGAGCCGAGGAGGGGGCGCGGACATTGGCGCTTCCGATTACACCCAAGGCCATCTACGTCTGTCGAACGAACATCGTCGAAGACAACGCCCTCCAGTCGGATGATCCGAAGCGTCCGTTCGAGCAGAGAGAAGCCCCACCTATCCGCATCTGGCGGTACCTCGTCGACGATAGGGGCGTCGATCCAGCATCGATCGCCACCTATACGAGCGCGCTGAAGTTCGACAAGGCGTACCCCGCGCCCGGGGAGTTCGTCCACTTCAAGGGCGGTGACTCGGACTACGCCCGCTTCGTCGCGGGCAGCTACAAGCACGTCATCTTCAACCTCGGCCTGCAAGAGGGGTGGGACGACGCCGAGTGCTACTTCGCATACATCGACAAGAGCATGGGATCCGCCGTGCAGGTTGAGCAAGTTATCGGCCGAGTGCTTCGCCAGCCTTACGCAAAGCACTACACGGGCGACATTCTCAATACTGCTCACTTCTACGTCCGCGTCGACAAACAAGGCGTGTTCGCGGACATCGTCGGTCAAGTGCAGAAGAAGCTTGCGAAGGAGCTTCCTCAGATTGAGATTCGGGCCTACGACCCGACGAAGAAGGAGCGTCCCATAGCGCAGCCACCGAGGAAGCTGCGCGAAGTGCCGGCCGTATACCTGGATCCCCAGGACGCTAAGGGGCCGATCGATGCGGTCCTTCAGTCGCTCGTCGACTTCCGTCGTGACACGAGCGACAACGTCCGCGGCAAAGGTGTGAAGTCGTTGGTGCAGTACGAGGTCGGTACTGACCAGGCGCCTCGATTCGAGTGGGTCGAGCGAGACGCGAGCAACACTGTCTCCGCCCGGTGGATCTTCGCGACGACTGTGCGCCGGCAGTTCTACCGGGCTTTGGAAGTCACAGCCTCCGACCATCCGAAGTTGGACGCTCGGGTACAACTGGGCAGCCCGGCCAGCGCCATCATCCGTGGCGCCGCAGATGAAGTTGTTGAGCGGTATCTACAACACGTCCGGCTTCGGCAACGTCATCACAATCCCTACATCGTAGGTGACGCCATGGTGACTGCCTCGAAGGCGACCAAGTTCAGCCATGCGCTGCACGACTCTTACAGCGGGTTAAACCAGGACGAGTCGCCGTTCGCCGAGGAGCTGGATCGTCTGAAGCTGGACTGGTGTCGCAACCCGTCCCAGAGCGGCTACGGTATCCCCCTTCTGACGCGGGGAGGGTCAAAGACCTTCTATCCCGACTTCCTGGTGTGGAAGGGCAATGCCATCTTCGCGCTTGACCCGACCGGTGAACACATCCTCCAGGAGAAGCTCGGTCGCAAGTTGCTCGATATCACACCCCATGCGAAAAGCAAGACCAAGCTCTGGATACGACTAGTGTCGAGAGGCGAGTGGAACGACCATCCTCAGAAAGTCTCGAGCGAGGGGTTCACTGTCTGGCGGCTCGGGCCTGGTCACACCTTAGTGCCGACGGCGGTCGGAAGCGTCGCCGACGCGGTTAAAACCAGCTTGAGGCCCGGCTGAGCGTCCGTTACTCGAGACGATGCACCGGGTCGCCGACGGCCTCAAGCCACGGTTCCCCGCCACCAGCGAGCTGCTCACCACCGCGAGAGGATGTGCTCGCCCACATGCACTTCCCCCGCGAACACCGCCGGCGGCGCACTCGACCAACCCGCTGGAAAGGTTGCACAAGGAGATCAAGCGGCGCACCAACGTGATCGGCATCTTCCCCAACCGAGCCTCCCTGCTGCGACTGGTCGGGATGCTGATCGCCGAACAAAACGGCGAGTGGGCGGTCGCCGACCGTCGCTACTTCAGCGCCGAATCCATGAGACACATCGGTGACCAAGGAGGTGACATCGCTCAAGAGCTCGTAGCTGCGATAGCGGGATCAGCGAGGAGGGGGGTGGCTGATCTCCACCACTTCACGGGACACGACCCGGGCCGGATGCGATTCCCGACGATTCGGACGAAGTCAAGAACGAGTGGGCTACGCTAGAAGTGAGTCGTGGGGGGAGGGGCCACCTCCCCCCTACGACTAGCCGTTGGCCCCGGCCTCCGCCTCGACAGGGCGGGGGCCGGCCGACTTCTGGGGATCCTGAGGGCCTTCCTGCCTCTTGCGACGGTCTCGATTACTCGTGACTTCCACTCCATTCTGTTTCAGATCAATGCCCAGCACGTCATCGAACATCTGTACGAAGTAGCGTCTAGAGACAGAAGTATCAACCCCGTAGAACCTGAAGAAAGCTGTGCCGGCCACTAGAAAAGTGTTGCCTTTTCCCTGTGTTCGGATGGGATAGGCGTGGGGAGCGCTCAAAGGGTCAACAGCCCTCAGCCCTATAATGCGCTCAGAAGTGTCAAACAAGAGTTCTACAGCTTCAGGCTCGCCCAACGCGTGGTAGGCGGCCCGGTTCAGACTAATAGGACCCGCCTTCTGGATTGTAGCCATCGGTTGCTTCCCAATGGGAATCGACCGCTTGTCGAAGACTTCGAAGTCAGGCATTCTCATCTCCTCAGAAGGAGGATACCACGTTAAACGAGCTGTCCCGCAAATTGCATGGATGTTATCACTTAGAAAGATTAAAACCGATAGGGGAAGCGTTTGAAGGAACGATAATCACGCCGAGCTCGACAGTATGGGTCTAGGTCGCTCAAACACCCTCATGTGGCCGCTATAATAGACATGCTTAATTAGCCATTAGATGAGGAGTACAGCACTCGTGCTATCTCTGCCAGTAGGAGGCATCTCCGCCCACAACCGCGGATACCTAGAGGCGCTCCATCGCGCGGGCGGCCCGCTCACCGTCAGAGATGCCGCCGGACTCCTCGATTTGGATGAAGCCGAGGCTCGTCGTCTTCTCGGGTACCTCACGCGGCGCGGGTGGCTCGCTCGCGTCCGGAGGGGTCTGTACATTCCGGTACCACTGGAGTCGCGTCGGTCCGGCGAATGGGTCGAGGATCTCTGGGTTGTGGCGGCCAAGACCTTTGCCCCCGGCTACCTCGGCGGGTGGACAGCCTGCGAGCACTGGGATCTAACGGAGCAGATCTTCAACGACGTGATGGTCGTCACGGCACGACCCATCAGAAGCCGGAAGATGGTCATTCAGGGGACTCGTCTCCGGCTCAAGACTCGCCCAGAGGAGATGCTCTTCGGGACGAGGAAGGTCTGGCGCGGACAGGTACCGGTGCTCCTCTCAGATCCCTCGCGCACGATCATAGACATCCTCGACGACCCCTCCATCGGAGGGGGGATCCGACACGTCGCCGACGCAGTCCATGAATACCTCATCAGCGAGCACCGCAACGACGCCCTCCTCGTCGGATACGGTGACCGGCTTGGCAATCGAACCGTTTTCAAGCGGCTTGGTTTCATCCTGGAAACCACGGGGGTGGACGCAGCCGAGCTCCTCGCGGACTGCAGAACGCGCAGGAGCGCAGGCATCACGGCCCTCGACCCCTCCTCAAGCTCGAGAGGCAGAATCGTGCGTCGATGGAACCTGCGCGCGAACGTTGACCTTCGCGACGTCGGCAGCACACTTTGATCACCCACGCCGACATCGTCGAACGGGTAACAGAGTGGGGCCTGCGCGAGGACGTGATCGAGAAGGACTATGTGCTGGGCTGGCTGCTGTGGGGAATCGGAACGGACCCCGAGCTCGGGCAGCACTGGGTCTTCAAGGGTGGGACATGCCTCAAGAAGTGCTACGTCGAGACATACCGGTTCTCCGAGGATTTGGATTTCACCGTGTTGCCCGGTGGTGCAGCCACCGCTGACGAAATAGTGCCCCGCCTGACCACAATCCTCGATCGGGTCGGTGAGGAATCGGGGATCGACTTCTCGACCCAAGCGCCCCGGCTTCGCGAGCGGCGCCCCGGGTCCATCGAGGGCCGCGTCTACTACCGCGGTCCCCGGCGCTCGCCTGTCCTCGCCAGCGTCAAGCTCGACGTGACGGCCCTCGAGGTGGTCGCGCGCCCGCCCGTCCTGCGCCAGGTATGGCATCCCTACCCCGATGAGTTTCCCACCGAGGGAACCGTGCGCTGCTACTCGTTCGAGGAGGTCTTCGCGGAGAAAATCCGGGCCATGGGTGAACGGGGGCGCCCTCGGGACCTCTACGACATCGTGACTCTCTACTGGAGACATGACCTCCAGGCGCGTCCCGATCTGATCCGTGAAGTCTTGGCCGAGAAATGCCGAACGAAGGGTGTCCCTGTCCCGACTCACGAATCGATCCTCGCGGCCGCCTCCATCGCCGAGCTGAGATCCGAATGGGAGAACATGCTGGGCCATCAGCTTCCGGCGCTTCCATCGGCCGATGTCTTCCTCGATGAGCTAGCGCAGCTCTTCGCCTGGCTCGAGAGCACGATTCAGTTACCTGCGCTCGGGCAGTTCGCCGCCGGATCTGATGAGGACCTTGCCTGGTCTCCTCCACCCTCGGTCGTGCGTTGGGGCTCAGGAGTTCCGCTAGAGACCATCCGGTTCGCAGCCGCGAACCGGCTCTGCGTCGAGCTTGGCTATCAGGGCACGACGCGTCTCATCGAGCCCTACTCTCTCCGGATGACGATGTCCGGCAACCTGATTCTGCACGCGATCCGGGTACAGGACCGGGGGCACCGGTCCTATCGTGTGGATCAGATCCAGAGCGTGCGAGTGACGACGATACCCTTCGTCCCGCGATACGCCATCGAGTTCTCGACGCACGGGCCTCTGGCCGCACCTCCGGCCTCGTCGTTCAGGAGGCCTCGACCTACGTCGAGGCGCAGCTCGAGCGCCGGACCGCGCTACGTGGTGGAGTGCCCCCAATGCACGAAATGCTTCTACCGCAAGAAGCGGGATACGACGCTGCGGCGGCACAAGTCGCCAGACGGCTGGAACTGCTCAGGGAGGCGTGGCCACATCATCGACTTCCGTTGAGCAACAGCCAGCAGGACCGAGCAGCGCTCCAAGAGAGCTGTCGGCCACCCGGGTACCCGTCGCGCCGTCGCCCTCGTCAGCGCGAACGGGAATATGATGCGGGACCCCCCTCCCGAAGTAGCACCCCGATCTCTGTGATCGTCCACCGGGCGGTCCACGATGTCGTCCGCGAACAGCACAGCACCCGCCAGGAGCCCGGACACGACCTCGAACGCTCCCTGATGTTTGCGGACCCGCTGCGCGCTGTTCTGCATAGTCCTCTGAGGCGTGGTCTCCCCACCTTCCGGACCACAGGCCGTGTCTCTGGCTGGTGCTATCCTGAACATCCTGTAGTGATTGCTTGGGGCAGGAGACTTCAGATGGGCCGGTGCTTACTCGATGTTGGCCACTGCAAGGAGTTCCTGGCCACGCGTCGGCCCCTCATCACCCAACGCCTCAACGCCTACCTTGGGCCTGCGCGGTGAGCGACCTCCAACCCGTGTACCCGCCAGGGACGCTAGTCCGCGCCCAGACCTTCGGTTGGGATGAGGCCCTGTTCGGCGACATCACCGAGAAGGACTGGGCGAGAGCGAGCGGACCGCGCTTCGTCGAGGGCGAGCTCTCGGCCCGATGGGTGTCGTCATGGAAGTACTGGCAGTTCACCGTCGGCGGAGAGTTCGTTGATGAGCGGACGATCGTGCCGCTTGGCGGGAGCGGCGCGCTTGGTTGGGATTCCGCAGAGCTATTGTGGCCTAAGGACACGTCATGGGTCCGTGACAGGAGGCGCCTCCAATCCTGGTATCGGAAGGAGATCCTCTGCTGTCCTCCGGGGTACGACCGCGCCCGCGAACGATTCCTTGGAAGCCTTCTGCCCGAGCCTCAGGGTGAGCAGGGGTACAACTTCCTGTACCGAGACATCGCTGAATATGCGATGGAACGGGCGCGCACCGTGATCAACGAGGGAGGGACGCTCGAACTCGACCGGTTGAAGCGCAACATGCTGTCCAGCATGCCGATGTGCTTCAACATACTCGGCCATCTACGGTCCGGACCGTCTACGGCGGCAGAGGTCCTCGGCAAGATCCTCGGGATACCGATGACGACCATCGAACGGATGGAGGTCGAGCGCGCTCCGCGGACCAAGAAGGCCGGCGGAGCGGGGGCCCTCCTGGGGGACCGGACCGCATTCGATGCATACATCGAATACAGGGCTGGCGACCGGCGTGGCTTCCTGGGGATCGAGACGAAGTTCACGGACTCCTTCAGCCCGAAGGTGTACGGCGACAATCCGTCCATGGCACCCCAATATGTGAAGTACACCTCGGAGTCATACGGCTGGAAGCCGGATGCGTACGATCGCGTCAAGGCATCCAAGACCAACCAGGTGTGGAGGAACGCGATGCTGGGCCTGGCGCTGCGCGAGACCGGCGATGAGCACGGGGGCTTTGACGAGGGATACGTAGTGGTCCTGGCTTGCGCGGACGATCCGGGGGCGACGAAGGCAGTCGATGCAGTGAACAATCAGCGAACCGACGACTTCCTTCGCCGACTCACTCTCGAAGGGCTCATCGAGGAAGCGAAGGAGTTCCAGACGCTCGAGAACTGGGCCCTGGAATTCGAGCGCCGGTACCTCGACCTGACGCCGGTCCAGTAGACGAACGGGTGATCGGATACGAGCATCTCGTCGAGACGTTCAGCGTGGCCGACCTGTCACTGCCGCCCATACCCACCGGCCTTCGCGAGGATCTTCGCGTTCGCAGCGATTGGGTCTGGTCTACGAGACCTATCGACTCGATGGAGATGTATGTCTTCAGGGAGTACGTGCGCGAGGCGCTGCAGGAAGATGTGAAGGACTACGTCGCGGTTTCGCATGCGGGTCACGGCGCGAACTCCTACGGATTGAACTACCACTTGGTCTACGGTGACCTCTGCGTGTTCACTCAGGACGGTTTCGGCGGCGCATACATGGATGAGGCCTCGGCACGGAGAGATATTTCCGAGACCTTCTCGATGGTGACGACTCTGCTTGAGCACGCCAGGGTCCCGGCTCAGGGCCGTTGGCTGTATGTGGTAGCGAGTCGTTTCCGAAACGTCCTTGGCTACCGCATCGAGGAGTCGGCGGTCGCTGCCGAGCCCCTTGCCGTTGAGGGCTGGACCTCCGGCGAGGATCGAAGCACCTTGGCCCGGGAGGCCGCTGAGCGGATGTGGGGGAGCAGGCCAGCCTGACGACTCCAGTCCGTTAATCGGGTCCAAGACCGAGAGACAGCGCATCTTGTCATGTCCGCCGGAAGCCTGATCGTCCCCAAGTTGAAGTGAGGACCGTGATGCGGACTGTCGTCTGGGACATGGCTGGGAGCTTCGGATATGACGCCGAACGTCACGACCGGGCCCTGCAACATCTCCATGAGGACGGGCAGCCGTCTTCTTAGCAGATGCGCTTGTTCATACAGTGGGGCAGACCCGTGCCTCTGCAAAACGGCAGAGGAGCGGGTCTGATCTACTTCGCCGATCTAGAGAAGGTGGAACCAGATCCGGGCGTCTATGTGTTTGCCCGACAGTGGGGATCTTCCTTCGAAGCCCTCTACATAGGTCGGGCTGACAATGTTCGGCGGCGGCTACGCGGCCAGCTGAACAACCTGAGACTGATGCGTCACATCGAGGGCGCAAAGAGTGGGCGCAGGATGGTGATTCCTGGATACGTGGTTACACGTCCGGGTCAGCAGATGCCGAAGGTACTTGCCACTGTTGAGCGGGGATTGATTCGATACTTCCTCTCCTAGGGTCACGATCTCGTGAACAAGCAGGGAGTCCTCATTCGTCGGCATGAGATCGAGTCCGCTGGAGCTCCTCGTGGGTTACTCCCCCGCGGCCGGATGTATCTGGAGAGAGGGTCCGGCGACTGAGGGGGCCTAGGCCCCCATTGCGTAGGCGATGACCTCGTCGAGGGCGGCTGATGTCACCCATGCAAGTTCCTCGTCCCAGCGCGGGCCCAGTTCGGACCGCGCTGGGGCCAGCGTCTCTTGGTGCCAGGTCTCCCGTCCCTCCCACCACGGCGTGTCCTCGGCCAGCAGGCGCTCGACCGCTCCCTGCAGCCGCGCGGCTCGGACCGCGTCCCCCGATCGCGCCGCCGCCCGGGCCAGGATGGCCAGCACCGCAGGGAACGGCGGCCTCGTGACCGCGCCGCTCGTGTCGCTCTTATGCGCCTCGGTGTGCCGGCACTCTCCGAGCAGCTCCCTGGCCTCGGCCACCGCCGTGGCGTGGTCCCCCATAAGATCTGACGCGGTGGCCGCCAAGGCCCTCGACCTGAGCCGGCTGACCGGCCCTGCGCCGGTGTCCGCATGGGCGTCCACAGAGGCCAGCGCCCAGCGCCGCATCGCGTCGTGGTCCCCCACGCGCTCGGACAGCACAGCCAGGTTCACCATCAGGTTCGAGTAGTTGCCGATCCTGAGCCCTGACTCCTCACTCAGCCGGAGGCCTCGCTCTGCGTAGTCCCGCGCGGCCTCGTAGTCACCCAGGTCGGTGCATACGCCGGCGAGGTGATCGAGCGTCCACTGCATCCAGAGCCTGTAGGGGAACTGCTCGAACAGCGGGAGGGACTCCTCGTAGAGGGGCCGCGCCTCCTGCATCCTTCCGATCGCGCTCCGCGTCATCCCTGAGGAGAAGGCCGTCATCGCCTGCACTATCAGGTAGCGTCCGGATCTCAGTATCTCCATCGCCCGGTCCTGCAACTCGAGGCCTTCGTCATGCAGGCCGTTGCGCAACCTCACCCAGCCGCTCCAGTTCAGCGTCCAAGCGTGCAGGACTGGGTTCCCCAAGCGTTCGGCCGCAGCCAGTGCCTCGGCGGCCACCTCCATATGGCCGGACGGGTCCTCGGCGATGACCACCGTCCCCGTCTTGATGCAGTGAGCCACCACCTTCCACACGCTGAGGTCTTCGCCCCCGAGGGCCAGCGCTTCGTCCGCGTTCTTTCCCGCGACTGCCCATGTGGAGCCGGCCGCCGAGGCGATCGTCACGGCCCCCATGAACTCTCCTAGTTGACGCTCATCGGTCAGGCCCTCCCGGATCCGGTCTGCCCACCCCTGACCCGCGGACTCCCACCGTCCGATGGTTCCGATCAGCGGGGCGATCCCCATGAAGATCCGCGCCGCGGTCCGGAAGTCGCCGTCCTCGAGGGCGCCCTCGATCGCCGCCTCCACGTTCGGCCACTCCGTGTTCAGCTCCCACATCTGCCGGATGGAGTCCGGCCCCCACCAGACCTCGATCGGACGGTCCGTCCACCGGGCCCAGTGCTCCCGGTAGCGGGACAGGGTCTCGGCGGCGTCCGGGTCCTCGGCCAGCCGGTCGATCCCGAAGCTGCGGACGGTCTCGAGCATCCGGAACCGGCCCGTGCCCTCCTCGGAGACGAGCAGTGACTTGTCCGCCAGCCGGGTGATCACGTCGAGCACGTCGATGTCCGGTGAGCACACCGCCGACGCGGTATCGAACGTGAACCCGGCGGGGAACGACGAGAGCTGACGGAAGGCGGCCGCCTCGTCCGGATCGAGGAGCCGGTAGGACCAGTCCACCGACGCGTGCAGCGTCTGCTGCCGCGGCATAAGCGTGCGCGCTCCCCCGGACACGATCCTGAAACGGTCCTTCAACCCGTCCGCGATCTGCTCGGGCGTCATCACCCTGATCCGGGCCGCGGCGAGCTCGATGGCCAGCGGGATCCCGTCCAGCCGCCGGCAGATCTCCGCGATCGGCGTCGCGTTGGCGTCCGAGAGCTCGAAGTCGGGCCGGGCGCGCCGGGCTCGCTCCACGAAAAGTCGGACGGCCTCGGATCCTGCGATGTCCTTCGAGTCCTCCGGCAGCTGCAGCGAAGGGACGCGCCACGACACCTCGCCCGGCACCGCCAGCACCTCCCGGCTCGTCGCGAGCATCTTCAGGTTCGGACAGCTCCGCAGCAGCTCGTCGGCCACCTGCGCGCTCTCCTCGATCAGGTGCTCGCAGTTGTCCAGGATCACCAGCATCGTGCGGTCGCCGATCGCGGCGGCCAGCCTCGAAGCCTCATCGGCGGACAGGCGAAGTGTCGCGGCGACCGCACGATGCTGGTGAT
>Ga0247713_1000843_pt1 | contig 16966 bp, 17 predicted proteins | sample 21E_NmetaG_FD_189936 | JGI IMG/M metagenome (GOLD analysis project Ga0247713, IMG submission 189936) | Soil microbial communities from hillslope of Landscape Evolution Observatory, University of Arizona, Oracle, AZ, United States - 2-1-E_N | ecosystem: Engineered > Artificial ecosystem >... | reverse complement strand
CGTGTCGTTCGCCAACCGGCGGCGCTTCGGCAGCCTCGCGCGGCTGCGGTTCACCGCGCGCTTTGCCGGCAACGCGCGCATCCTGCCCGCCAGGGCGCCCGCGCGCTTCGCCCGCGTCAGGCGCTAGGCCGTCGAGCGATGTGGGGAGGAGGCTCTTCCGGCGCCGGCCGGGAGGGCCTCTCGCTGCGTCGCCCGACGTGACGGACGCTCCGGGCTGCGCGCCCGCGCCGGCACGTCCGCATGCCGTGCGCTCAACTGCCGGCGCTGCGCGGCGGTTGCCGTGAGGCGGCAGTTGTGCACGTCCGCGCGGCGGCGACTGCCCACGGCGCGCCAGGCGCATGCTCTCTCTCCGTCGCTCAGCGATGCCGTTCGTCGCGCAAGCGGCGCACGCGGCTCGCGCGCGGTGACGTGCTCAACCGACGGACCGTCGCCGTCGCCGCGGCGGCGCGCGGCGCGGGGCGGTCCTCCCGCGGGAGGGCCGCCCGGCGCCTGTGGTGCGTCAGCGTGGGTTCAGCGGTTTCCGAGGATCTGGAAGGAGCGCATCTCGCCGCGCATGTTCGCCTGCTCGTAGCCGGTGAACAGCGTGTAGGAGTGCAGCGTGCCGTTGCGCTGGTTGATGGCGGCCATGTCGGTGGCCGACAGCGTCTCGTTGAGCGACCAGCGTCCGTTGCGGATCTGCGCGCGGAAGCGCAGCACCTGCGTCTGGCCGCCGCGGTCGTATTCGACCTGCAGGCGTACGACGCCGCGCGCGCGTGAGCTGACGGTGCCGGAGGCCTGCAGGCGGTTGCCGACCAGCCGCGGGCGGCTGAGGCGCAGCTGCGCGGCGCGGTTGGCGGCGCGTAGCCGGACGGTCTGCGGGCGGGTGTCGGCGTCGCCGGCGTAGGTGATCGTGATGATCCCGGTGCCGCGCCTGGCCTGTGCGGCGGGAATCCGCTGGCGGAAGCGGATGCGGCCGTTCTCGGCGTCGATCGGCGCGTTGAAGCGGAACCGCTCGCCGGCCGCGTGCAGCTGCACGCGCACGTTGCCCGACGCGCGCGCCGTGATCGGCGCAAGCACGTCGAGCACCCGCAAGCGGCGATTGATCGTCGCCCGCGCAAGCGACAGCTTCGCCGTCAGCTTGCCCACCACCGCCGCCGGCGGAGGCGGCGGCGGCGTCGACGGCGGCTGCACCGGCGCCGCAGGCGGCGGTGCCGTGGCGACGCGCAGCGGCTGCCAGTCACAGCGCTCGTCGTTGCCGGGTCGCGTGGTCAGTCGCACGAGCGCGGAGCCGCCAGCCACCTCGCCGTTGACCGCGTCGACGTGGTACGCCTCCCACTGGCCGACGATCCCGCTGCCGGGCGCGCCGGTGTCGCGGAACTCCGGTGCGCGTCCGCTGTGGAACACGATCCGCGTGCCGTCCGGCGACCAGGCCGGGTTGAGGTCGAAGCCGGTGAGGTTCAGCGTCCCGGGCCCGGCCGACTCGTCGAAGTCGTTGAAGGTCAGCCGCGTCGCGCCCGAGCCGTCGGCGTTCATCCGGTAGATCTCGAGGTTGCGCGCGACGCCGGGCCGCGGAAAGGCGTCGCGATCGCTCTGGAAGGCGATCATCGAGCCGTCCGGCGACCAGCGCGGCGCGGACTCCTCGGCGAGCGAGCCGCCCGTGAGGTTGACGACGTTCGACCCGTCGGCGTCCATCACGTGGATGTTCGAGTTGCCGTCGCGGTTGCTCTGAAAGGCGATCTTCGTGCCGTCCGGCGACCAGGCCGGCTGTGAGTCGTTGTTGCGTCCGGGCGTCGCGTTGTTCGTCAGGTTCACCTGCTCGGAGCCGTCCGCGTTCATCTTGTAGACCTCGAAGTTGCCGTCGCGGCTGCTCTGGAACACGAGCTGCGTGCCGTCCGGCGACCAGTCGCCCATGAACGTGTTGTTGCGGGTGTCCGTCAGCGGGCCGACCTGGTTCGAGCCGTCGGCGTTCATCGTCCAGATGTCGTTGTCGCGCACCCACGCGACCTTCGTGCCGTCGGCCGAGTAGCGGGGGCTGAAGTCGCTGTTGGTGTTCTGCATCAGCCGCGTCTCGCCCGTGCCGTCCGGGTTGATCGAGAACAGCTCCAGGCGCGACTGCCCGGGCGGCAGCGGCAGCGGCTCGAGCTCGGTGGCGAGCGAGCCCGAGCAGATGACCTTGCCGTTGAGACCGGGGAACGAGGCCTGCGCCGGCGATCCCATGCTGGCCAAGCCGACGACCGCGGCGACCCCGCACGCCGTCAGCGCTCCTGTCCGCGCGTTGCGCGAGAGACGGCTCGCACCGTCGAGCTTGTGGTCCGACCTGTGCATGGAATCCCCGTTCGTCCGTGTTGACATTCGCGGCCAGCCGTCCTTGCCCGCGTGCGGCCGCGCCGGGAAGCTAGCTGCATCTAGATGTCAGATGCAAGCTTGAACCGTCGCCGCGGCGGCGCGCGGCGCGGGGCGGTCCTCCCGCGGGAGGGCCGCCCGGCGCCTGTGGTGCGTCAGCGTGGGTTCAGCGGTTTCCGAGGATCTGGAAGGAGCGCATCTCGCCGCGCATGTTCGCCTGCTCGTAGCCGGTGAACAGCGTGTAGGAGTGCAGCGTGCCGTTGCGCTGGTTGATGGCGGCCATGTCGGTGGCCGACAGCGTCTCGTTGAGCGACCAGCGTCCGTTGCGGATCTGCGCGCGGAAGCGCAGCACCTGCGTCTGGCCGCCGCGGTCGTATTCGACCTGCAGGCGTACGACGCCGCGCGCGCGTGAGCTGACGGTGCCGGAGGCCTGCAGGCGGTTGCCGACCAGCCGCGGGCGGCTGAGGCGCAGCTGCGCGGCGCGGTTGGCGGCGCGTAGCCGGACGGTCTGCGGGCGGGTGTCGGCGTCGCCGGCGTAGGTGATCGTGATGATCCCGGTGCCGCGCCTGGCCTGTGCGGCGGGAATCCGCTGGCGGAAGCGGATGCGGCCGTTCTCGGCGTCGATCGGCGCGTTGAAGCGGAACCGCTCGCCGGCCGCGTGCAGCTGCACGCGCACGTTGCCCGACGCGCGCGCCGTGATCGGCGCAAGCACGTCGAGCACCCGCAAGCGGCGATTGATCGTCGCCCGCGCAAGCGACAGCTTCGCCGTCAGCTTGCCCACCACCGCCGCCGGCGGAGGCGGCGGCGTCGACGGCGGCTGCACCGGCGCCGCAGGCCGCGGAAGCGCACGCCAGTCGCAGCGCTGGAACTGCGAGACCGGCGCGACGTGCGCCAGGAACCCGGCCTCACCGGTTGCGGCGCTCATCCTGTACGCGGAGAACAGCGTCCCCTGCGGGGTGGTCGTCTCACGCGAGGACGCGAACAGGATCTCGCTGCCGTCCGGCGACCAGACCAGCGGCACGTCGAAGTCCGTGAACGGCTCGGGCTCCGGCGCATCCGGGTTTGTCGTCAGCCGCACCGGGTTGGACCCGTCGCGGTTCGCGCGCCAGACGTCGAAGTTCTGGTACCCGACGACGGTGCTGGCGCGCGTGCTCGAGAACGCGATCTGCCGGCTGTCCGGCGACCAGATGATGTCGCGGTCCAGGCCGTTGGCGTTTTCGTTGATCGTCGGCGTGGCCGGGTCGTTGGGAGTCCCCGGGTTGAGGGAGACGTTCGTGAGCCCGGTGCCGTCGGGGTTCATCGTGAAGACTTCGAGGTTGAGGCCGAGCGTGGCAGACGGATTGCTCTCCGGGAAGCCCTGGAAGGCGATCTTCGTGCCGTCGGGCGACCACGAGGGAATCGCGTCCTGCCCGCGCTTGAACGTCAGGCGCGTCGCCGGCGCGACGAGCTCGCCGGTCTCGGCGCTCATCTTGTAGATCTCGAAGTCGGCGGCGGGTGACGGGTTGCCGTCGTTGAACGTCGTCACGCGGCCGCTGTGGAAGACGATCTCCCTGCCGTCCGGCGACCAGCTCGGCGAGAAGTCCGTCGCCGCGACGTTGTTGATCGTGCCGTTGGGCAGCCTGCCGTTGTTGATCGTCAGGCGCCTGACGTCCGGGCCCTCGAGGTCGCCGTCGTTGTCCCCGACGTAGATCTCGGTGTTGCCGGGCTCGCCCGGGACGCGCTGGCTCTCGAAGGCGATCTTCGTGCCGTCCGGGGAGTACGCCGGGCTGCCGTCACGGAACGTGTTGTTGGTCAGCACCCTCTCCCCCGTGCCGTCGGGGTTGACCTCGAAGATCTCGATGTCCGTCTCGCCGGCACCGCGCACGCCGCCGCAGGCGATCGGCCCGTTCAGCCCCGGGAACGCGGCCTGCGCCGGCGGCGGGCCGACGAGGAACGCCCAGACGACGGCAAGCCCCATTGCGATCGCCGTCAGGGTCAGAACGCCGTCGAGATCTACCTGCCGTCGAGCGGCTCGCGTCGGTGGCCCATCCATGCCTTCCCCGTCCCTTCGCTCGTGATCCAGCCGCTCTGTGCCCGGCCCGTCAGGACTCGAGCCTAGTTCGACGGAGGGGCCGAAACTAGATGTCTGCATCACAGAGGGCCGGCGGCCACGTCATTCGTCGGCCGGGCGCCGGCGGGCGCGCTTGCGCTCCGACGTGCGCCGCTTGGCCTCCAGCCGCCGGCGGCGCGAGGCACCCGTGGGCCTCGTCGGACGCCGGGCGCGCGGCACCTCGAGCGCGCGGGCGATCCGCGCGGCGAGCCGCTCGAGCGCGAGCGCGCGGTTGCGCGCCTGCGAGCGGGCGTCCTGCGCGACCGCCCGCACGACCGGTCCGCAGCGCGCGGTGATCCGCGCCTTCTGGGACTCGTCGAGCGCCGCCGACGCCGCCACGTCGAAGCTCGCCTCGATCCGCGACGCGGTGACGTTCGCGTGCTGCCCGCCGGGCCCCGAGGAGCGGCTCGCGCGCACGTGGACCTCCTCGAGCGGGATCTCGAGGGCGTCGTCGATGTGCAGCACGTCGGCCATCGTGGGAATACAGTCGCAGCATGTCCGCCAACCTCGCGCTGAACCTGACCCGCACGGCCGAGCAGCATCCCGACGTGCTCGCCTGCAAGCTCGACGACGCCGCCTTCAACTACGCGCTGCTCGACCAGGCCAGCGCGCGCGTCGCGGCGATGGTCAAGGCCAAGGGCGTCGGTGCCGGCGACCGCGTCGGGATCATGGTCCCCAACGTCCCGTACTTCCCGGCGCTGTACTACGGGGTCCTGCGCGCCGGCGCCGTCGTCGTGCCGATGAACGTCCTGCTCAAGGGGCGCGAGGTCGGCTACTACCTGTCCGACGCCCAGGTCGGGCTGCTGTTCGCGTGGCACGACTTCCTGCCCGCCGCCGAGCAGGGGGCCGACGCCGGCGGAGGCGTGGAGATCGTCCCCGTCAAGCCGGGCGAGATCGAGGGGCTGATCTTCGCCCACGAGCCCGACGAGGCGGTGGCCGAGCGCGCCGGCGGGGACACGGCGGTCATCCTCTACACGTCGGGCACGACCGGCAGGCCGAAGGGCGCAGAGCTCACCCACGACAACCTGCGCCGCAACGTCGAGGTCTGCGTCGGCCTGTTCGACATGGGCGTCGGCGACATCATCTTCGCCGGCCTGCCGCTGTTTCACTCCTTCGGGCAGACGTGCACGATGAACGCCGCCGTCCACGGCGGAGGGACGATCACGCTGCTGCCGCGCTTCGACCCCGGCAAGGCCCTGGAGATCATCGCGCGCGACCGCTGCACGATCTTCGAGGGCGTGCCGACGATGTACGGCGCGCTGCTCAACCACCCCGATCGCGAGAAGCACGACGTCTCGTGCCTGCGCGTGTGCGTCTCGGGCGGCGCGTCGCTGCCGGGCGAGGTCCTACGCGGGTTCGAGGAGGCGTTCGGGTGCAAGGTGCTCGAGGGCTACGGCCTCAGCGAGACCTCGCCGGTCGCGTCGTTCAACCAGCCCGACCGCGAGCGGAAGATCGGCTCGATCGGCACGCCGATCGAGGGCGTCGAGATGAAGGTCGTCGGCGACGACGGCCGTGAGCTGCCGGCCGGCGAGGTGGGCGAGATCGTCATCCGGGGCCACAACGTCATGAAGGGCTACTGGAATCAGCCCGACGCGACCGCCGAGGTCATGAACGACGGCTGGTTCGCGACCGGTGACATGGCGCGCGTCGACGAGGACGGCTACTTCTTCATCGTCGACCGCAAGAAGGAGCTCATCATCCGCGGCGGCTACAACGTCTACCCGCGCGAGGTCGAGGAGGTCCTCTACGAGCACCCCGCCGTGCGCGAGGCCGCGGTCGTCGGCGTCCCGCACGCGGAGCTCGGCGAGGAGGTCGGCGCGGCCGTCGCGCTCAAGGACGACGCCGCCGCCGACCCCGACGAGCTCAGGGCGTTCGTCAAGGAGCGGGTCGCCGCCTACAAGTACCCGCGCGAGGTGTGGTTCGTCGACGAGCTGCCGAAGGGCCCGACGGGCAAGATCCTCAAGCGCGAGATCGAGCTGCCGGCGTCATAGCCCCGGCGGGTGGCGCGCGAGGAAGCCCGCGGTGCTGCGCATCGTGCGCGTCCAGCGGGTGGGCCCGCCGCGCAGCGCGGTCGTGTCGAAGCGCCAGCCGGCGACGACCATGAACATGTGGCCCGGGTTGGTGTAGATCGTGATCCACTTGCCGGGGCCGCTCTCGCCCCAGGTCATGAAGCCGCCCGACGCCATCGGCGCGGAGACGAGACCGGCCGCCGCGAGCGCGTAGCTGATCGAGCCCGAGCAGTCGTACGCGGTGTCCTTGAAGCCGGCGTGGCCGCCGCCGTAGAGGTAGGGCAGGCCGGCGATCGCGTTGGCGGCGGCCATGACGAGGCGGACCGCCTGCGGCGCGCCGGGCGGCGGCTGCGCCACGCCGCCGGGGCTCGTGCGGATGCCGGCGCGCGCCGTGCGCGCCTGGCGGCGCCGCAGCGCCGCCAGCTCGCGCTGGATGCGCCGCAGCGCGGCGCGCTGGGCGTCGCGACCCGCCAGGCGCCGCGCGCGCTCGTCGAGCAGCGCGCGCTCGACCGCCTGAGCGCGGTCGCGCCGGCGCTCGATGCGGGCGGTGATCGCCTGCTGGCGAGACTGCATCGCGGCCAGGCGGCCGGCCTGCCGCGTGACGGCCGCGCGCGACCTGCGCGCCGCGTCCATCGTCCGCGCGTTCTGGCGCGCGACGCGCTTGAGGAACTCCGCCTTCTCGAGCAGGTCGGTGAAGCCGCGCGCCGAGATGATCACCGAGACGATGTCGGGCGGCGGGTCGCGGTAGGCGGCCACGAGGTTCTCGCGCACTGCGTCTGTCGCCCGGCGCTGGCGCGAGACGAGCCGGGTCAGGCGCGCGCGCGCGCGCACGAGGGCGGCTTCGACGGAGGCCAGCTGCGCCTCGTTCGCGGCGAGCTCGGACTGCAGCCGCCGCAGCCGCGTCTGCGCACGCGCCAGGCCGCGCGCCGACGACCTGATCCGCCGGCTCTCAGCGGCGACGGCCGCGCGCAGCTGCGCGGCGCGGTCCTGCCCCTTCGCGATCCGTCCCGACAGGTCCGCGTCGGCGGGACCGGCGCCTGCGAGCAGCGCGGCGACGAGCGCTGCGCAGCCGGCCAGGGCGCAGACGACGGCGAGACGGCGGAGGGAGAGGGCGTGCATTCGCGGTGCGGGGCGGCGGCGACGCTACCAACGACCTCGCGACCTGGCCGGAAACCCCTCCCGCTGCAAGCGATCGTGCAGACGGCGGGGCCCGATCCTGCGCGTGGCGCGCGCGTCGCGCGCCATGGCGCCCGACCCCTGCCCGCGTCGGGGATTGCCCTGAGCGCCCGTCAGCGCCTGATCGCCAGCGCCCTGGCGACGCGCGCGAAGTCCGCGATCTCGCAGCCGTTCGTGCGCGCGAAGCGGCGATCCACGGTCCTTCCGTCGATCTCGCCGGTCACCTGCAGGGTCTCCGGACCGCCGTAGATCTGGGTGCAGACCCGACGGGCGGGCGGCCGCCGCGTCAGCAGCGGCGCGATCGCGCGCGTGCGCGCGCACAGCCGCGCGGCCGGCACGCTGCCCGCGAGCACGCCGCTCGCGCGCTGCGCGCCGGCGGCGCACCTCAGCCGGCCGCTGCGCACCCGTCCGGCGCCGTCGTCATAGCGGATCGCGAGGACGATCGAGGCGCGCGATGAGGTCTGCGCCGGCGCGCTCGCCTCCTGCTCGCCGCAGGCGGCGAGGGCTGCGACAGCGGCGAGCGCCCATCCGGTGCAGGCTCCGAGCGTCAGGAGAATTCGTCTGCGCGCCACGGTCGTCTCCTGGTAGGTTGCCCGCCGGATACGGCCGGGGGAACCTGGCGAGGCAGTGCGGGCGTTGCGGGTTTGGGTCCACCCTCCTCGGCTTCGCAGCACGCAAGATCATCGGAGGAAAGGCTCAATGGCCACCGGTACCGTGAAGTGGTTCAGCGACGACAAGGGGTTCGGCTTCATCACGCCCGACGAGGGCAACCGCGACCTGTTCGTCCATCACACCGGCATCGTCTCGGACGGCTTCCGCTCGCTCAGCGAGGGAACGCGAGTGGAGTACGAGGAGGAGCAGGGGGACAAGGGGCCGAAGGCCGTCAACGTCGTCAAGCTCTAGCGCGCGCTTCGCGTTGCCCGCAGTCAGACGAAGGCCCGCTCCCCGAGCGGGCCTTTCGTCTACAGCAGGATGATCAGCAAGATGATGATCAGCAGCAGCGTTCCGACGCCGATGTACATGCGCTAGGGCTCCTTTGGTCAGTAGCCGGCGTCTACCCGGCGTGCAGCCGGCGCAACCGAGCGTGGACGCGTGTCTCAGTGGTCGGCGACGAAGCCGCCCTCGGGCACGAGCGGGCGACCCTCGTCGGCCCACCGCTGCAGCCCGCCGGCCATCGAGTAGGCGTCGATCCCGACGCCGCGGAACGCCTGCGCCGCCATCGCCGAGCGCGCGCCGAGGCGGCAGTGGAAGATCACCGGGCGGTCGGTGTCGATCGTGCCGGCCTTCGATGCCAGCCGCTCGAGCTCGATGTGCACGGCGCCCGCGATCCGGCCGGCCTCCCACTCGTACGGCTCGCGGACGTCGATCACCTGCGCGCTGCCGTCGGCGAGGGCCGACTGCGTCTGCTCCGGCGTCACCTCGATGCTCTCTGAGTCGAACACGGAAGGCATGCTTCGCCGGGAGCCTACCCCGCCGCTCTCAGGGCGCCGGGGCGCCGCTCAGCGCGCCCACTCCAGCGGCACGTCGCGGCGCTTCGTCGCGACGAGCGCGATGTACGTCAGCGGCTCACCGGCGACCGAGATGCGGTGCGTGTAGCTGATCCGCGCGTGCTCCTCGAGCACGCCCTCTTCGAGCATCCTCGCGATGAACGCTCCGAAGCCGGCGGGATCCTCGTCGTCGACGAAGCGCTCGCGGATGTTGAAGGCGACCCACCCCGGCGAGGAGACGCAGTTGAACGCCTCGGCGAACGCCAGCGGCGGCACGTCGCCGAAGCCCAGCGCGGCGACGCACACCATCGCGTTGAAGCGATGCGCCTCCAGGGCGGCGCGCTCCTCGCCGCTGAGATCGGTGAGGTCGGCCGCCAGATAGTCGACGTAGACGCCCGGGCGGTCGCGGAGCGCCGCGGTGCGCGCCTCCGGAAGCAGGTCGAGACCGACGATCGAGCCCGCGCCGCATTCGACGAGGTGCTCGCCGACCATGCCGTTGCCGGCACCGAAGTCGAGCACCGTCAGCGAGCCCGGATCGATGCCGGCGTCGCACACCTCGGTGCACAGCAGGTCGCTCACGATGGCCGGCGAGCTGCACTCCAGCAGCTCGCCGAAGAGGTGCTCGTACAGCCCGGGGACGTCGTAGATCGCGGCGTAGTCGTGGAAGCGGATCCGCCGTCGCTCGCCGTCGACCTCGACCTCGCACCACTCCTCGTCCTGGTCCAGCGAGCCGCCCGCGTGCCGCGGGGGCAACATCAGCTCGAACCCCTGCCTGTCGAGCGTCGCCATATGGTCCTTCCGGGTGGGAGCCGTCGAAAGCGCTACATGTGGGCCATGCCCCTGCGTGCCGACCGTCAAACGGAGGCGGTCCGGCAGCCGGTCATGGCGAGGGGCGGCTCAGACGTACGGGTCGCGCTCGACGACGCGCTCGCGGGCGACCGGGCCGGTGCGGCGGTCGGCCTGCATGACGTAGATGAGCGAGATGAGCAGGCCGATGACGCCGACGACCATCAGGATCGTGCCGACCGTGGAGAGCTCGACGCCGGAGACCGTCGCGGTCACCGCGAACTTGAGGATCGCACCGAGCGCGATGAGGAAGATCGAAGTGCCTATGCCCATGGCCCCTGTATGCCCCGGCGGCGGCCTGCGTAACCGCGGCGGGGCCGTGAGTACGATGGATTCCGTGCCCGCGACCACCTCCGACGTCTACGAGATCCCCGAGGAGCTCGCCGAGCTTCGCGACACGATTCGGCGCCTGGCGCAGGAGCGGATCGGGCCGCGCGCGGCCGACATCGACCGCAGCGCGCAGTACCCGACGGACATCCGCGAGCTGCTCGCCGAGCACGACGTCCTCGGCCTGCCGTTCGACGAGCAGTACGGCGGGACGGGGACGGGAACGCTCATGCTGCAGATGGCCGTCGAGGAGATCGCGAAGGCCTGCGCCTCGTCGGCGCTGATCCTCATGGTGCAGGAGCTCGGGACGCTGCCGATCCAGCTGTTCGGCACGGACGAGCAGAAGGAGCGTCTCCTGCCGCCCTGCGCGCGCGGCGAGTGGAGCCCGGCGTTCGCCCTCTCCGAGCCGGAGGCCGGCTCGGACCCCGCCGCGCTGCGCACGACCGCCGTCCGCGACGGCGACGAGTGGGTCATCAACGGCCAGAAGAACTGGATCACGAACGCGGGCGTGGCCGACTTCTACGTCGTGTTCGCGAAGACCGACCCCGCGAGCAACCGCAGCTCGGCGTTCATCGTCGAGGCCGATCGCGAGGGCTTCGAGACCGGTGCGCTCGAGCACAAGCTCGGCATCCGCGGCTCACCGACCGGCTCGCCGTCGTTCACCGACGTGCGCGTCCCGGCGTCGAACCTCATCGGCGCCGAGGGCAAGGGCCTGTCGATCGCGCTCGCGACGCTGCAGCGCACGCGCCTCGGCGCCGCCGCCCAGGCGGTCGGCATCGCCCAGGGCGCCACCGACTACGCCGCCGGCTACGCGCGCGAGCGGATCGCGTTCGGCAGGCCGATCAGCGAGCTGCAGGCGATCCAGTTCAAGCTCGCCGACATGGAGACGCGCACGGCCGCCGCCCGCGAGCTGCTCTACAAGGCCTGCGCGAAGGCCGACCGCGGCGAGCCCGACCTCGGCAAGTACTCCTCGATGGCCAAGCTGTTCGCGTCGGACACCGCGATGGCCGTCACCGTCGAGGCGGTGCAGGTCCTCGGCGGCTACGGCTACGTCACCGACTATCCCGTCGAGCGGATGATGCGCGACGCGAAGATCACGCAGATCTACGAGGGCACGAACGAGATCCAGCGGGTGGTCATCGCCCGCTCGATGCGGTAGGCCGCATGGGCGCTCCCACGCTTCGACGGGTCCTGGTGGCGGCGGCGATCGCGCTGTCGACGGGGCTCGGCGCCATCCTCGTGCTGGAGGGCCCGAGCTTCTCGACCCCGCTGCGCGTCCTCGAGGGGATCGCGCTCGTGGTGCTCGTCATCGCGCTCGTCGGAGGGATCCTCATGTTCTTCGGACTGCGGATGGCCGGCTGGAGCGAGCCCGAGTCGGAGGCCGAGTTCGAGCGCCTCGTCCAGCGCTCCGAGCGCCTGGCGCGTGAGGGCGTCGCGGCCGATCCGGAGGAGCGCGAGTTCATGGCGCTCGACCCCTACGATGACGACGACTTCGCCGAGCTCGTGCGCGACGCGATGGACGAGCTGCCCGACCTGCTGCAGCGCGCGCTGGAGCGCAACGTCGCCGTCGTGATCTCCGACGGCGGCCGGCGCGCGCGCGCCTACGGCCTGTACCACGGCGACGGCGTCGCGCGCGACGACGTCCCCGACCGGATCGTGATCTACCGCGACACGCTGCGCCGCGACTTCGGCCACGACCCCGACCTGCTGCGCGAGGAGGTCACGCGCACGGTGCGCCACGAGCTGGCGCACCACCTCGGCGCCGACGAGCTCGGCGTGCGCGACCTCGGCCTCTGAGCGCGAGCGCTACCGGCGGTTCGTCAGGCCGTAGGCCGTCGTCTCGAAGTACTCCCACAGCTGCCGGCGGTCGGGCTCGTCCATGCCCGACTCTTCGACGGCGACGCGCATCGCGCGCAGCCACGCGTCGCGCTCGCGCCGTCCGATCGGAAAGCGCATGTGGCGCCCGCGCAGGCCGGGCGGGCCGCGTCGCTCGGCGTAGGTCCGCGGGCCGCCGGTGACCTGGATGAGGAACAGCGCCATGCGCTCCTCCGCGGGCGCGAGGTCCTGCTCGGGGTACAGCGGGCGCAGCACCTCGTCGTGCGCGACCTCCACGTAGAAGCGCGCGACGATCCGCCGCAGCGGCGCCTCGCCGCCGACGGCGTCGTAGAAGGTCGGCTCGCGCGACTCCGCTCCGGGCGTCACGTGCGCAGTGTAGAGCGCAGACGGACCTCAGCCGCCGTCCGCGGCCAGCCGCTCGGCGACCGAGCGCTCCTTGTCGTCGAGCGTCTGCTCGGGCCGGTCGCGGCGCTCGTCGAGCTTGAGGATCGTGTAGACGCGCGGCACGCCGAGCCCGAACGGGACGGCGTGCAGCTCGCCGACGATCGCGAGGATCGCGGCGGTCGTCCCCTCCAGCGACGTGCCCATCGCGTGCATCCGGTAGCGCACGCGCGCCTGGCGCGCGAGACGGCGCTGGATCTCGGCGATGTACTCGCCCGCGCTGGCGTCGGCGCGCCCGAGCGCGATGACCGTGAGGTCGGCGGTGGCCACGCGGCTGCGTTCGACGGCGCCGCCGGGGCTCCTGCGCAGGCGTCTACGCTGGCCCCGTGCCCGAAGCGCGCCAGCACTACGGCCTGACGCTGGCCGTCCTGATCGTCGGCGCGCTCGCCTACGCGCTGTCGCAGACGCTGGTCATCCCGGCGCTGCCCGAGATCCAGCGCCAGCTGGACACCTCGACGACCGCCGTCACGTTCGTGCTGACCGCGTACCTGCTGAGCGCCTCGGTGGCCACGCCGATCATCGGGCGGCTGGGCGACATGTTCGGCAAGGAGCGCATGCTCGTGGTCACGCTGATCGCCTTCGGGCTCGGCTCGCTCGTGTCGGCGCTGTCGCAGTCGATCGAGGTGCTCATCGCCGGCCGGGCGATCCAGGGCATCGGCGGGGCCGTCTTTCCGCTGTCGTTCGGGATCATCCGCGACGAGTTCCCGCGCGAGCACGTGGCGACCGGCATCGGGCTGATCAGCGCCACGTTCGGCATCGGGGGCGGCGCGGGCCTCGTCCTCAGCGGGCTGATCGTCGACCACCTGGCCTACGAGTGGATCTTCTGGCTCGGGGTGCTCGTCGTCGCGATCGCGATCGTCGCCACGCACCTCTTCGTGCCGGAGTCCCCGATCAAGAGCCCGGCCAGCATCGACTGGGCGGGGGCGGGGCTCATGTCGGCCGGGCTCGTCGCGCTGCTCGTCGGCATCAGCGGAGGCCCCCGCTGGGGCTGGGGCTCGCCGGCCGTGCTGGGGCTGTTCGCGGCTGCGGCGCTCCTGCTCGCCGTCTGGGTGCGATTCGAGCTGCGCGCGCACGAGCCGCTCGTCGACATCCGGATGATGCGCCGGCGGACCGTGCTGACGACGAACCTCGCGGCGGTGCTCGTCGGCTTCGGGATGTTCGGCTCGTTCATCCTCATCCCGCAGTTCGTGCAGATGCCTCCCGCGGCCGGCTTCGGCTTCGGCGCGAGCGTCAGCGAGGCGGGCGTCTACCTGCTGCCGTCGGCGGCGATCATGCTCCTCGCCGGTCCGTTCGCGGGCTGGCTCGGCGGGCGCCTCGGCTCCAGGCTGCCGCTGCTGGCGGGCACCGTCTTCGCCTCTTCGAGCTTCGCCTTCCTCGCGCTCGCGCACGACGCGCCGTGGAAGATCTACGTCGCCTCGGGGCTGCTCGGCGTGGGGATCGGCTTCTCGTTCGCCGCCATGCCGAACCTCATCGTCGAGGCGGTCGGGCAGCACCAGACCGGCGTCGCGACGGGCATGAACACGATCATGCGGATGATCGGCGGCGCCGTCGGCGGCCAGATCGCGGCGAGCATCGTCGCCGGCCACGTCGGCGCCGGCGGCCTGCCGGCGGAGTCGGGGTTCACGCTGGCGTTCGCGCTGTCGGCCGCCGGCGCTGCCGGCGCCTTCGCCCTGGCGCTGGCGATCCCGGCGCGACGGCCGAACGCGCCGGTGGCCGCGACGGCGCCGCTCGCGGAGACCGGCTGACCGCTCATCCCAGCGTGCCGCGCCGCTTGACCTTGTAGCGGTTGACGAAGCTCTCGCAGCCGCGCGAGCGCGGCCGCTTGTGGCCGGTGAAGACGGTGTCCCGGCCGGGGCCGCAGTCGACGAAGCCGCGCCCGTTCGTGAAGGCGTGGACGATGTCGTCGCCGCGGCCGCCGTAGACGTGCGTGCGGCCCTTGCCGCGCATGCGGATCTCGTCGTCGCCGTCCTCGCCGCGGATGACGTTGCGAAACGCGCCGCCCTGCAGGTAGTCGTCGCCGGCGCCGCCGTAGATCTTGTTGAAGCCGCGGCCGCCGTAGATCGTGTCGCGGCCGGGGCCGCCGATCAGCACGTCGGTGGCGCGGTGACCGCCCTCGGGCAGGTGGCGGTCGCCCCAGATGACGTCGTCGCCGCCGGCGCCGTCGAGGCGGTCCGAGCCGCGCCCGCCGAGCAGGTTGTCGTTGCGCTCGCCGCCGGTCCGGCGGCCGCCGCCGTCGGCGATGATCGCCTTCACGCCGATCGTGGGATCGACGACGGGCGGTGCCTCGACGATGCGCTCGCAGTTGCGGATGCGCCCCTCGCGCAGCGCCTGCGCGTTCGACCAGCCGCCCTTCATCTCGTAGGGGTTGATGACGAGCGTGTCGTCGCCGGGACCGCACTCGACGCTGGCGACCGCGGTGCCGTTGTTGACGTAGACGGTGTCGTTGCCGGCGCCGGCGTCGATGCGGTCAGAGCCCGAGTCGGAGTAGACGACGTCGTCGCCGTTGCCGGCGTCGGTGGTGTCGGCGCCGCCGCCGCCGTGGATGAGGTCGTCGCCGTCGCCGCCGACGATCCTGTCCGGTGCCGCCTCGCCCGCGAGGACGTCGTTGCCGGGCCCCCCGTCGAGCTCGTCGGCGCCGTAGCCGGCGAAGAGGTGGTCGCCGCCGGCGCCGCCGTACATGCGCTCGCCGCCGGCGCCGCCTTCGAGCAGGTCGTCGCCGCCGTTGCCGTGGATCGTGTCGGGGCCGGTGCCGCCGTCGAGGCGGTCGGGGCCGGGGCCGCCGATGAGCCGGTCCGGCCCCTCGAGCCCGAGCAGCGCGCCACCGGAGGGCGCCCTCACGACGAGGCGGTCGCCGCCGGGCAGCCCGAGCAGCGACGGAAGCGGGCCCGTCGGCAGCAGCGTGATCTGCGGCGCGTTCGGCAGGCCGGGGATCTGCACGCTGCCCGAGACCGGTGGCAGGCCGGGGACCAGCGAGGCGCCGACGAGCAGCTGGGCATGTGCCGGGGCGGCGGCCGCGAGCGCGACGACGCTGAGCGCTGCGGCGCGGCGCAGCAGGCGGAAGGTCGATGAGGGCATGCGGCGTCCTTCGGCCCGCCGGCCGGCAGGATCGCAGACGCCGCGCGCGGCTGGACGGATGGGCGAGGCGCCGGAGCGTAGTTAGTCCTGTGACACAATCCACTCAGGCTCCGGCGAGTGCGACGCCGGTGTGAAAGACGCCTCCGTGGAGTGCGACCGCCGGGGGCACAACCGACCGCAAGGAGCCCACATGCCCGAAGCAGTGATCGTCGACGCCGTTCGCACCCCGATCGGCCGCGCGTTCAAGGGCTCGCTCGTCGGCGTGCGCGCCGACGACCTCGCCGCCACGCCGCTGCGCGCGCTCGCCGAGCGCAACCCCGAGGTCGACTTCGCCGAGACCGCCGACGTCATGATGGGCTCGGCGTCCGGCATCGGCGAGCAGGGCTACAACATCGGCCGCAACGCCTCGCTGCTGGCCGGCTACGACCACCACGTCCCGGCCTGCACGGTCAACCGCTTCTGCGCGTCGTCGCTGCAGACGCTGCGGATGGCCTTCCATGCGATCCGCGCCGGCGAGGGCGATCAGTACGTCGCGGCGGGCGTCGAGGCCGTCTCGCGCGCGGGCCTCGGCGCCGGCATCCCCGACGAGGCCAAGCATCCCCGGCTCGACGGCTCCGAGGGCTCGCTGTACGACGTCTACATCCCGATGGGGCTGACGGCCGAGAAGGTCGCCGAGCGCTGCCGCGTCAGCCGCGAGGCGCAGGACGAGTGGGCGCTCGTCTCCCAGACGCGCGCGGTCGACGCCCAGGCTTCCGGGCACTTCGACCGCGAGATCGTCCCCGTGACGCTGCCCGACGGCACCCCGTACACGCGCGACGACGGCCCGCGGCCGAACACGACGATGGAGAAGCTCGCCGCGCTGAAGCCGGTCTTCGACCCCGAGAACGGCACGGTCACCGCCGGCAACGCGTGCCCGCTGAACGACGGCGCGGCGGCCGTGCTCGTGATGGCCGACGAGAAGGCGCAGCGCCTCGGGGTGCGGCCGCGCGCGCGGATCGTCGCCTCGACGGTCGCGGCGATCCGCCCCGAGCTCATGGGCCTCGGCCCGATCCCCGCCATCCAGGCGCTGCTGAAGGAGGCGGGCCTGACGATCGACGACATCGACGTCGTCGAGATCAACGAGGCCTTCGCGGCGCAGATCGTGCCCTGCAAGGAGGAGCTCGGGATCGACGACGACAAGCTCAACCCGTACGGGGGCGCGATCGCGCTCGGCCACCCGTTCGGGATGACCGGCGCGCGGATCATGACGACGCTGCTCAACGGCCTCGACGCCCGCGACGGCCGCTACGGCATCGAGTCGATGTGCGTCGCCGGCGGCATGGGCCAGGCGATGCTCGTCGAGCGGCTGAGCAGCTAGC
>Ga0247713_1000842_pt1 | contig 16984 bp, 18 predicted proteins | sample 21E_NmetaG_FD_189936 | JGI IMG/M metagenome (GOLD analysis project Ga0247713, IMG submission 189936) | Soil microbial communities from hillslope of Landscape Evolution Observatory, University of Arizona, Oracle, AZ, United States - 2-1-E_N | ecosystem: Engineered > Artificial ecosystem >... | reverse complement strand
TCGCGGGAGTGCCCGCGGCCGCCGCCGGCACTCCCGCGACGAGCAGGTACCCCGCGAGCCCGTGGCGCCCCGCGGCGTCGGCGGCGAGGGCGGCGAGCACGAGCGCGGCGGGGAGGAGCCGGGCCGTCACGCCGCGTGATTCGCGTCGCCGCCGCGCGTTCCTCCCGTTTATGCTCGCGCTCCATCCGAGGAAAGGAGCGTCGATGGCCGATCTCTCGCTGACGTGGCTCGGGCACGCCACGTTCCGTGTCGACACGCCGGGCGGCAAGCGCGTGTACGTCGATCCGTGGCTGTCGAACCCGAAGGCGCCGGACGGCGCCGCCGAGGTGGAGCGGGTGGACGTGATCGCGATCACGCACGGGCACAACGACCACGTCGGCGAGACGATCGAGATCGCGCGCGAGCACGCGCCGAAGATCGTCGCCATCTACGAGCTCGCGGGCTGGCTCGAAGCGCAGGGCGTCGAGAACGCGTCGCAGTGGGGGATGAACAAGGGCGGCACGGCGGAGGTGGAGGGGATCCGCTTCACGATGACGCAGGCGCACCACTCCGGCGCGTTCGGCGGCGACGACGGCTCGATCACGTACCTCGGGGAGCCGGGCGGCTACGTCGTCGAGTTCGAGAACGGGACGAAGGTGTACTTCGCCGGCGACACGTGCGTCTTCGGCGACATGGCGCTGATCCGCCGCATCTACGAGCCCGACGTCGCGGTGCTGCCGATCGGCGACCACTACACGATGGGGCCGCGGGAGGCGGCCGTCGCGCTCGAGCTCCTCGGCGTGCGGCGGTGCGTGCCGTGCCACTACGGGACGTTCCCGGTCCTCCGCGGGACGCCGGAGGAGCTGCGGGAGCTCGCGCCGGACGTCGAGATCCTCGCGTCCTCCCCCGGCGAGACGATCGTGCTCTGATGCGCGAGCGCTGGTTCGGCGCGACGGGGCGCCGCGTCCCGGAGATCGCCGTCGAGGGCGACCCGGCGGTTCCCGTCGGCGAGGCGCTCGTCCTCGAGCTGGACGACGTCGAGCGGATGCGCGCGGCGCACGAGGAGGGGACGCCGGTCGTCGTGCGCGCGTCGACGGCCGACGAGGTGCGCGCGGCCCTCGCGCGGCCGGAGGTGGCGAGCGTGGTCGTCCCCGAGGCGGCCGCCGACCTGCTCGAGCTCGACCTGATGCGGCTGACGTACGAGTCGTGACCGCGCCCGTCGTCGCCACGTACTCGATCGCCGCCTGCGACCTCGAGGCCGGCCAGTGGGGCGTCGCCGTGCAGTCGAAGTTCCTCTCGGTCGGCTCCGTCGTCCCCTGGGCCGAGCCGCACGTGGGCGCGATCGCGACGCAGGCGTACGCGAATCCGCGGTACGGCCCGCAGGGGCTGGCGCTCCTGCGGGAGGGGCTCTCGGCCGAGGAGGCGGTCGCGCGGCTCGTCGCCGCGGACGACGAGCGCGAGCACCGGCAGCTCGGGATCGTCGACGGCGAGGGGCGGGCCGCGAGCCACACGGGGAGCGAGTGCCTCGAGTGGGCCGGCGGGCGCACCGGCCCGTGCTACGCGGCGCAGGGCAACATCCTCGTGTCGGCCGAGACGGTGGACGCGCTCGCGGAGACGTTCGAGCGGACCCGCGGCGGGCGGCTGGCCGAGCGGCTGCTCGACTGCCTCGACGCGGCGCAGGCCGCCGGGGGCGACCGCCGCGGACAGCAGTCGGCGTCGCTCCTCGTGGTCGAGCGCGACGGCGGGTACGCGTCCCTCTCGGACGTCGTCGTCGACCTCCGCGTGGAGGACCACCCGCGCCCGCTCGAGGAGCTCCGGCGGCTGTACGGCCTCCACCGCGAGCTGTTCGGCGAGACCCCGCGCGACGAGTGGGTGCGGATCGACGACGAGTTGCGCACGGAGCTGCGGGGACGCCTGGCGCGCCTCGGCTACGAGGGCGACCTCGCGGCCGCGCTCGCGGCGTGGGCGGGGCAGGAGAACCTCGAGGAGCGCGTCGAGGGGGCGGACGCGATCGACCCCGTCGTCCTCGACGCGCTGCGGCGCGCCGGCTGACGATGGCGCCGGCCGGAGGCGCGCCCCGGGAGCCGTACCCGCCCGACGCGGAGGACGCGGAGGCGGAGCCGGCGCCGCTGCGGGACCTCGTCGACGCCCGGGTGCGCGGCGCGGACTGGGCGAACGAGCGGCGCGTCGGCCTCGCGCTCGACCGCGTCGAGGTGCGCGACGCACGCCTGACCGGAGCGGACCTGCCCGAGGCGGTCCTGACGGACGTGGTCTTCGCCGACTGCCGGCTCGACCTCCTCGGGCTCCGCGGAGCGCGCCTCGAGCGGGTCGTCTTCCGCGACTGCGGGATGGGCGAGAGCGACCTCTACGACGCATCGCTGCAGGACGTCGTCTTCGAGCGGTGCGTGCTCCGGCGCGCGAGGTTCTCCTGCGCCGCCGTCGCGCGCGTGGAGCTCCGCGGCTGCGACCTCGCAGGCGCGTCGGGCGCGGAGGCGCTGCGCGGCGCGCGGATCCCGTGGAACGACGTCGTGGCGAACGCGCCTGTCTTCGCGGCCGCGCTCGGGATCGAGATCCTGGACTAGACGCGGGCCCGGTCGACGAGGCCGGCGAAGACGTCGGCGACGAGGCCGCCGAAGGAGGCCGGCAGCGCACCGTCGGGCTCGACGAAGTCGCGCATGTAGTGGAGGTACGAGCGCCACTCGTCGGCGTGCGCCGGGAAGTCCGCGGCGTGCTCCTCCACGAGGCGCTCGAGGAGCTCGTACGGGATCCCCGCGGTGCCCGCGAGGAAGTCCGACAGCCGCGGGTCGCGAGAGCCGTTCGGGAGGAGCGGCGGCGACGCGAGCGGCACCGTCACCCCCGCGTCGCGAAGCTCCGCCTCGCGCCGGTCTGCCTCGGCGGCGCGGCGTGCGACCTCGTCGGACGCTTCGGACACGCGCCGCTCCGCCTCCGCCACGGCCGCGCGCTGCCGCTCCAGCTCGGCGGCAGCCGCCTGCGCCCGCCGCCGCACCTCCTCCGCTGCCGCCTGCGCCTCCGCGGCCGCGCGCTCGCGCTCCGCCGCGTCGCGCTCGCGCTCCGCCGCCTCCTCCGCGAGCCGCTCCCGCTCGGTCGCCAGCGCCGCCTCCCGAGCCGCCAGCTCCTCCCGCTGCGCCGCCAGCTCGGCGGTCGCCGCCTCGAGCGCGCGTTCCGCCGTGGCCGCTTCCTCCGCGTGCCGCGCCCACGCCGCCTCGGCGCGGCCGACCTCCTCGCGGCGCTCCGACAGCACCTCGTGGTCGCGCGCGAGCTCGCTCCTGATCCGCTGGAGGTCGGCGACGAGGGCACCGAGCGCCTCCGCGTCGCGGAGCGCACCCGCGCGGACGCGCTCCGCCTCCTCGACGGCGGCCGCGCGCGCCGCGAGCTCGGCCGCGGTCCGCTCCGCCTCGCGCCCGCGCTCCTCCAGCTCGGCCGCGCGCGCGGCGAGGGCGGCGTCCCGTGCGTCGAGCTCCGCGCGTCGCGCCTCCGCCTGCTCGCGCTCGGCCGCGAGCGCGTCCAGCTCGGCGCGCGCCGCGTCCGCCTCCGCGCGGGCGGCAGCGAGCGCCGCGCGCTCCTCGGCGAGGGCCGCACGCTCCGCCGCGACCCGCTCCGCCTGCGCCGCCAGCTCGCCGGCGTCGCGCGCCCGCCGCTCGCGCGCCGCGGCGATCGCGGCCCCCTCGTGCGCGACGCGCTCGCGCTCGCGCGCCAGCTCCCCCTGCAGCGCCGTCAGCTCCTCGGCGAGCGAGGCCGCGCGGGCCCGGTCGGCCGCGAGCGCCTCCTCCGCCTCGCGCCGCGCCTGCTCCCGCTCGGCGATCCGGGCCTCGCGGGCCGCGAGCTCGGCCTGCGCGGCCGCGCGCTCGCGCTCCGCCTCGTCGCCCGCGGACTCCCGCGCGGCGAGCGCCTCCTCCCGGGCCGCGAGGTCGGCGGCTCGCGCCGCGACCGCGGCCGCACGGTCCGAGAGCGCCGCCTTGGCCGCCGCCGCGTCCGCCACCGCGCGCGCTGCCTCCGCCTCCCGCGCGTGCAGCTCGCGCTCACGCGCGGCCACCTCCGTCGCGAGCGACTCGAGCTCGGCCGTGAGGCGGCCGACCGCCGCGCGCTCCTCCGTGAGGGCGTCGCGCGCCTCGGCGCGCACGGCCTCCGCCTCCTCGAGCGCCCGTGCCCGCTCCGCGAGCGCTGCGCGCTCCTGCGCGGCGGCCGCCGCGCCGGCCGCCGCCGCCTCCTCGGCCCGCGCCAGCTCCTCCTCGCGCGCCGCGACGGCCTGCCGCGCCTCGTCGAGGTCCCCCTGCGCGTCCGCGAGCGCGCGCTCCCGCTCGTCGAGGCGCGACGCGCGTGCAGCCGCCTGCTCGGCGGAGGCGGCTGCCTCCGCGGCGAGCGCCCGCGCCTCGTCGGCGTCCGCGTCGACCGCCGCGCGCCGCGCGTCGAGCGCCTGGCGCTCGGCCGCGAGCGACGCGCGCAGCCGCTCGAGCTCCGGCGCGAGCTCCGAGAGCGCGGCCGCCTCCGCACGCGCGGCTGCGAGCCGCTCCTCCGCGTCCGCGAGCTCGGCGGCGCGCGCACGCAGCTCCTCGTCTCGCGCCGCGAGCGCCTGCTCCCTCGCCCCGAGCGCACCGCGCTGCTCGCCCAGCCGGGCCGCGTCCGAGGCCACGCGCGCCGCCTCCTCCTCGGCCGTCGCGCGCCGCGCCTCCGCCTCCTCCACGGCGCGCGCCGCGCGCCGCTCCGCCTCCGCGACGGCGTGCTCGCGCCGCGCCAGATCGGCCGCGAGCGACTGGACGCGCACCGCCTCGGCGTCGAGCGCGTCGCGATCGTGCGCGATCGCCGCCGCCTCGGCCGCCTGCGCCTCGCGCAGCCGCTCCACGTCGGCGCGCTCGCGCGCGACGAGGTCGCGCGTCTCGCGCAGCCGCGCGTCGTGCGCCGCCGCGCGCCGCTCGAGGTCGGCTGCCGTCTCCTCCCGCTCGGCGAGCGCGGCCTCCGCGTCGCCGAGCGCCTGCTCGCGCGCCGCCTGCGCGTCGAGCGTCGCCTGCGCGTCGTCGTGGAGCCGCTGCGCCGCGGCCTCGCGCGCCGCGACGTCGAGCTCCGCCGCGGTGACGGCGGCGGCGCGCGCGCCGAGCGAGCGCTCCGCGTCGAGCCGCTCCGCCTCCGCCCGCACGAGCGCATCGGCCCGCGCCGCGAGCTCCGTCCGCTGGACCGCGAGCTGGTCGTGGAGCGACCGCAGCTCGACGACGAGTGCCTCCACGCGCTGCTCCTCCGCGCCGAGCCTGGCGGTCGTCTCGGCGGCGGCCGCCTCGCGCTCGGCGACGGCGGCCTCGCGCTCCTCGAGCGCGGCGGCGCGTACCCGCGCCTCGCCGGCGGCCGCGGCGGCGTCCGCCTCGGCCGCGTCGAGTCGGCGGCGCTGCTCCGCCGCCCGCGCCTCCGCGGACGCCACGGCCGCCTCGCGCGCCTCGACCTGTGCGCGCGCGGCCGCGACGCCGTCCTCCGCCGCGCGGACCGCCAGCTCGCGGTCGGCGAGCGACGCCCCTGCGGCGTCGACGTGCCGCTCGCGCTCCGCGAGCGCGGCCTCCCGGCGCGCCAGCTCCGCGGCGTGGGCCTCCTGCTCCTCGTGGCGCCGCTCGACGGCCGCGGCACGCGCCTCGTCCTGCTCGACGTCCCGCCTGCGCGCGTCGAGCGCGCGCCCGGTCTCGGCCAGCCGATGCTCCTCCTCCTCCAGCGCCTGCTCGCGCTCCGCGAGGGCGGCCGCACGCGCGTCGGCTGCCTCGACCGCGGCGGCGGCGTCGGCGGCCGCGCGCGCGAGCTCCTCGCCGCGACGCTCGAGGAGCTGCTCGCGCTCGGCCAGCTCCGCCGACCGCCGCGCGAGCGCGTCCGCGCGCTCCGCACGCTCGGCGTCCGCCCGCGCCAGCGCCGCGCGTCGCGACTCCAGCTCCGAGTGCCGCCGCTCGGCCTCGGCCAGCCGCTCCTGTGCGGCCGCCTCGGCCTCCGCGAGCGCGCCCTTCCGCCGCTCGAGGTCGTCCGCCGCCTCGGCCGCGCGGCGCTCGCGCTCGGCGACCGCGGCGTCGCGCGCGGCGAGCGCCGCCGACCGCCCCTCCGCCTCGGCCGTCGCGGCCGCCGCGTCCGCCGCGGCGCGCGCCACCTCCTCGCCCCTGCGCTCGAGCGCCTGCTCGCGCTCGGCGAGCTCCGCCGCGCGCCGCGCGAGCGAGTCGGCGCGGTGCGCCCGCTCGGCGTCGGCGCGCTCGAGGGCCTCGTTGCGGGCGTCGAGCTCCGCCTCCCGCCGCGTCGCGTCGGCGGTCCGCTCTCGCGCAGCGGCCTCGAGCTCGTCGACCTCCTGCCGCCGCGCGGCGAGCGCCGCCTCCGCCTCGGAGAGCGCGCGCTCGCGCTCGGCCGCGGCGGCCTCGCGGGCGGCGACGTCCTTCTCCCGCCCCTCCCGGTCGGCGGCGGCACGCCCGAGGCTGATGCCGCGCTGCTCGAGGAAGCTCTCGAGCTCCGCCAGCTCCGCCGCACGCGCCGCGATCGCGTCCGCCCGCTGCGCCCGTTCGGCCTCCGCGCGCTCGACGGCGGCACGGCGCAGCGCGAGCTCCTCCCGCTCCATCTCCGCCGCCCGCTCGCGGCGCTCCACCTCCTGCGCGGCCGCGGCGGTCTCCCGCGCCCGCCGCTCGAGCTCCGCCAGCTGCGCCTTCGCCTGTGCCTGCTGGCGCTCGAGGGCGCGCGCCGCCGCCGCGACCTCGGCCGCACGCTCCTCGAGGCCCTTGTGCCGCTCGCCCTCCGCGCGGCGGAGCGCCTCCGTCCGGCGCGTCAGCTCCGCCTCCTTGCGTGCGAGCGACTGCGCCTTCCGCTCGTGCTCTCCGGCGGCGGCGTCGAGCGCCTCCCGCTCCTTCGCCAGCGCGCGCTTCTGCGCGTTGAGGTCGTGGAGCAGGTCCGTGAGGACGGATGCGTCCCGCTCGACGCCCTCCTCGGCGAGGAACCACGCGACCGTCTTGCCCGTGACGGCGGCGATCTCCTCGAGGCGCGGGCGCGGGTCGCGCGAGCCGAGCTCGTACTGCTTCACGAACCCGAGCGGCATCCCCAGCCGGTCCGCGAGCGCGGCCGTGCTCAGGCCCGCCTCGGCGCGCGCCTGCGCGATCCTGCGACCGAGCTCCGGTACGACCCCCTCGGGGAGGGACTCAACCCCCATGGCGGAACGATATTCCGCGCGAGGACGCTTGTCGCGTCGAATTTCCGCGGCCGGCGGCGCGCGGCTCAGCGGTCGCCCGGGAGGCGCAGCCCGCCCGCCCGCGCGCGCAGCGCCGGCACCGGGTCGGCGACCGGACGTGCGACGAGGAGCACGGCGCCGTACCCGTCGCCGGCGAGGGCGTCGACGAGCAGCTGGAGGCCGAGCGCGAGGGCGAATGCCTTGTGCGCGTGCGCGCCGCCGAACGGCACCAACTCGTCCTCGGACGCGGCGCCGCGGAGCACGTCCCCCCACGTGACGGCACCCATCGAGACGTCCACGACGAGCGGCCGCCCGTCCGACGACGGGATCCCGATCGCGAGCGGGTTCGTCCCGGCGAGCGGCGGGCCGCCGTCCGGGTGCGCGAGCCGCGCCGGCGACGTCGCCGTCAGCGCGGCGACGAGCCCGCCCTCGGCGAGGCGCCGGACGTAGTGGCCGAGCATCCCCGTCGGGAAGCAGCTCTCCGCGACGACGACGCGCGCGCCGTCCGGCGGGGCGGCGAGTTGCGCGGCGACGACCGCCGCGAGCGTCAGGTACCCGAGCGCGCCGCGGCCGTGCCAGCGCTCCAGCCCCGGCCGCCCCTCGACCCGCTCGGGCCGCGCGCGCGGGTCGAGCCCCGGCAGCGTCTCCAGCCACTCGACGCGCGACCACCCGTGGCCGAGCTTCCCGCGCCCCTCCGCGTCGCCGAAGTGCGCGAGGAGCGTCGCCGCGTCCTCGTCGGCGAAGCCCAGCGCGGCGAGGCGCGCGGCGGCCTCCTCAGGGCGCACGGCGCCTCGCCACCCACAGGCCGAGCAGCAGCGGGAGGGCGAGCGCCGGCCACGCGAGGCGCCGCGCGGGCCGCGGCACGAGGCTCTCCGCGAACTCGAGGACGGGCCATCCGCGCGCCGCCGCGACCCGCCGCAGCTGCCGGTCCGGGTTGACGGCGACCGGATGGCCGACGGCCTCGAGGAACGGGAGGTCGGTGTGGCTGTCCGAGTACGCGGTCGACGCGGCGAGGTCGTATCCCCGCTCGGCCGCGAGCTCGACGACCGCGCGCGCCTTGGCATCCCCGTGGAGCGAGCGGACGGAGCGGCCGGTGTAGACGCCGTCGACGACCTCGCACACGGTGCCGAGCGCGCCGTCGAAGCCGAGATCGTCCGCGATCGCGTCGACGATCTCCTGGAGCGTCGCCGAGACGATGTAGACCGGCTCGCCGCGCTCGCGGTGCGCCCGGACGAGGTCGAGCGGCTCGCGGTAGACGAGCGGCCGCAGCACCGGCTCGAGCGCGCCGGCGACGAGCTCCTGCAGCTCCGCGGGGGTGAAGCCGCGGAGCAGCATCAGCCCCTCGTCCGCCAGCCGCCGCACCGCCTCCGCGCTCGCGCCGCGCGCGACGAACAGCGCCTGCCACAGCGCCGCCTTCGCGAGGTCGAGGCGGCCGATGACGCCGTACTCCCTGAACGACCCGGCGAGGGCGAGCGAGCTCGAGCGGCGGAGGATCGTCCGGTCGAGGTCGAAGAACGCCGCGGCGCCCGCCACGCGCTAGGAGACGAGCGGGAGCGGCTTCCGGATCCCGACGCCCCGCTCGCGAGGAGCGGCGGCGACCGCCTCCGCGATCTCGACGACCGCGCGCGCCGGCTCGCCGTCGGGCTCCGAGAGGACGAACGGCTCGCCGGCGTCGCCGGCCTGGCGGATCCGCGCGTCGAGCGGGACGCTGCCGAGGAACGGCACCCGCAGGTCACGCGCCAGCCGCTCGCCGCCGCCGCTGCCGAAGACTCCGCCGGTCATGTTCTCGACGACGCCGATCACGCGCATGTCCGTCCGCTGCGCCATGGTCGCGGCGCGCGCGGCGACCTCGCGCGCGAGCGGCTGCGGCGTCGTGACGACGACCACCTCCGCGCGCGGGAGGAGCTGCGCGAGCGAGATCGAGACGTCGCCCGTCCCCGGCGGCATGTCGACGACGAGGGTGTCGAGCCCAGGCCAGTGCACGTCCGAGAGGAACTGCTCGAGCGCGCGGTGCAGCATCGGCCCGCGCCACATCAACGGCGCGTTGCCGTCCTGGAAGAAGCCGATCGACATCAGGTGCAGCCCGTGGGCGACCGGCGGGACGATCATCCGGTCGACGAGCACCGGCCGCTGCCGCGTCCCGAGCAGGTGCGGCACCGAGTGCCCGTAGACGTCGGCGTCGAGCACGCCGACGGACTGCCCGAGCTGCGACAGCGCCGCCGCGAGGTTGACCGTCAGCGACGACTTCCCGACGCCGCCCTTCCCGCTCGCGATCGCGAGCACGCGGGTCGTCGGGTCGAGCGAGATCGCGCGCTCGGGACGGCCGCCGCGAAGGCGTGCCGAGAGCGCCGCGCGCTCGTCCGGCGTCATCACGTCGAACGACAGGGCGACCGACTCGACCCCGGGCAGCGGCGCCACCGCGCGCTGCACCTGCTCCTCGAAGCTCGCGCGGAGAGGACACCCCGCCACCGTGAGCGCGATCGTCACGTCGACGCGGCCGCCGTCGACGCGGACGTCGCGGACCATGTCGAGCTCGGTGACCGGGCGCCGGAGCTCCGGGTCGATCACCTGCTCGAGCGCCTTCAGGATCGCGTCTCTGCTCGGCTCCATCCGCCGCCGAGCCTACCAACGGGCCGTGCGGCTACCGGCCGACGAGGGCGAGCAGCGCGCGTACCTGCTGCTGCTGCTCGAGCGGGTGGCGGAGGGGAAGGTCGCCGTTGACCTCGTACACGTTCCGGCGCCCGCGCTTGTGCTTCGTGACGTACCCCTCCGCCTCGAGGTCGGCGACGATGCGGAAGGCCGCGCGCTCGGTGATGCCGACGGCGTCGGCGATGTCGCGCAGGCGCGCCTCGGGGTTCTGCGCGATCGCCAGGAGCGTGTGCGCGTGGTTCGTCAGGAACGTCCACCTGCGCTCCATCACATGACTCGGATTTCATGTATTCTTCGACGCGACCGATAGTTCATGAAGTGGAGTATAAGCGATGACGGAGGAAGACATGAACCACGGCAGGATCCCGCCGCCGGAGGCGCTCGACCGGCTGCGCCGGATCATCGAGCGGCTCGAGCGTCAGCCGGAGCTCGCGTGGGAGGAACTCGCGGTCCTCGAAGCGGCGCGTCAGACGCTCGCGCGCTACGCCGGCCCGTCTAGCTAGACCCCCAGCCGCCGCCTCAGCCACAGGCCGTTGCGGACGGCGAAGCCCTCCCAGTCGTTGTTGAAGTACGCGTAGACGTCGACGCGGCCCCTCCAGCCCTCGATCCGCTGCGCCCACTCCTCGAGCTCCGTGACCGAGTAGTTCCCGCGCCTGCCGCGCGAGCCCGCGTGGAAGCGGACGAAGGTGAAGTCGGCCGTGAGCTCGTGCGACTGGAAGGCGTGGACCTCGGGGCGGTCGCCGATCACGAGCGCGACGCCGTGCGCGCGCAGCAGCGCGTAGACGTCGTCCGCGAACCAGCTGGGGTGCCGGAACTCCACACAGTGGCGCCCCGGCGGGAACGCCGCGAGCGCGCGCGCGAGCCGCTCGTCGTCGCGGCGGAAGGTCGGCGGGAGCTGCCACAGGATCGGCCCGAGCTTCGGCGACTCGACGAGCGGCCGGATCCGCTCGTAGAAGAGGTCGAGGCCGCTCCCGAGCTCGGAGAGCCGCTTGATGTGCGTCAGGTAGCGGCTCGCCTTGACGGCGAACAGGAAGCGCGGCGGGCTCTGCGCCACCCAGCGCGCGACGGCGGAGACGCGCGGCAGGCGGTAGAAGGTCGAGTTGATCTCGACGGTGTCGAACAACGTCGCGTAGTGGTCGAGCCAGCGCGCCGGCGGCAGGCGCGGCGGGTAGACGACGCCGTTCCGCCAGTGGGCGTAGTTCCAGCCCGAGCAGCCTATGCGGACAGCGCGTTCGCCAGCTTCCGGCACGACGCAGGCGTTCCCGCTGCGACGACGCGTGAACGCGCCGCGAGGTCGAGCGGCGCGGAGTCGAACGGCGGCGCCTCGAAGAGGTCGATCGCGAGCCCGCGCTCGCGGACGAGGAGCTGCGCCGCGGCGATGTCGACCGACCGCGCCGCCTTCAGCGAGCAGACCCCGTCGAGCCGGCCGGCGGCGAGCTGGCACAGCGCGAGGGCGAGCGAGCCCATCACGCGCAGCCGGTAGGCGATCCCGACCATCGCGGCGGCACGCTCCGCGATCGACGACGTCAGCGTCGCCTCGAAGGCGAGGATCTCGATCTCCTCCTTCGGCAGCTCCGGCGGGAGCGGCTCGCCGTTCAGCCGCGCGCCGCCGCCGCGCACCGCCGTCCACTCCTCGCCCGAGCCGAAGTCCGCGACATACCCGAAGTGGACGTCGCCCATCGTCGGCCCGTCCGCGACCGCGATCGAGAGGCAGAAGTGCTGGATCCCGCGCTTCGCGTTCAGCGACCCGTCGATCGGGTCGACGACGACCCACGTCCCGCCGCCGCCTCCGCCGTCGCCCACGCGCTGCTCGCCGAGCTCCTCCGAGACGAGCGTGTACGCGGCGCCGGTCTGCGCCAGTCGCTCGACGACGACACGTTCCGCGGCGGCGTCGATCGCGGTCGTGTCGTCGCCGCCGAGGCCCGCGCCCACGACCGGCTCGCGCTCCGTCCTCCCCGGCAGCTCCGCGAGCACGGCGCGCACGTCGGCCGCCGCCGCGCGGCAGGCTGCGAGCCAGTCCGTCACAGCGGGTGGAAGAGCAGCCCCGAGACGAGCTTCGGGAAGAAGTACGTGCTCTTCTGCGGCATCACGCCGCCGCGCTGGGCGACCGCGAAGACGTCCTCGATCCGCGTGGCGCGGAGCAGGTACGCCGCCTCGGCCTCGCCCGACTCGACCCGCCGCAGCGCCTCCTGCGCATCCGGCGTGTACGAGATCCCCTCGTGGCCGAGCCGGTCCACGAGCTCGACGTCCAGCAGCCCCGGCTCCTCGACGACGAGCGCCCCCGAGCGCGTCACCTGGACGGCCGCGCCGCGGTCGTAGGGGATTCGCTCGAGCTCCGCGAGCGCGTCGGCGGGCGCGACCTCGCGGCCCGCGGTCCACGCATGGCGCGGGAGGCGCTCGAACACCCGGTGCGTCGCGAAGATCGTCAGCCCCGGATCGCTCGTGCTGACGAGGACGACGAGCATCCACGCGCTCTCGGGCGTCCCCACCTCCGCGTGGTAGGCGAGCGCCGTCTCGTAGCGGTGGTGGCCGTCGGCGATCAGCAGCTGCACGTCGGCGAACTGCGTCCCGACGTCGACGGCCGGGACGCGCCACAGCCGCGTGTCGCCGAGGTCGACGTCCGGCGGCTCCTCGCCCACCGACAGCGGCGGCTGCCCCTCGTAGAGGAGGAAAATCGGCTCGAGCTGGGCGCCGACCGCGCGGAGCAGCCGCAACCGCCCCTCCTTCGGGCCGCGGTGCGTGCGCTCGTGGGGGAGCACCACCCGCCGCTCGTACGGCTCCACGCGAAGCGAGGCGACGAGGCCGCGCCGCGTCCGCGCGACGTCGTCCGGCCCCACGTAGTCCTGCTCCAGCGACCACGCCGCCGGCTGCTCGTCCTCGACGAGGACACCCGTCTCGCGCCACTCGCGCCAGGTGCGCGCCGCCTCGTCCTCGCTGTCGGGGAGCGTCAGGTGGACGACGTTGTACGGGCTGCGATCGAGGTACGCGCGCCGCTCCGCGTCGTCGAGGACGTCGTACGGCGGCGCGATCAGGTCGCGGAGCGGCCCCGCCCGCTCCTCGTCGTAGCGGACGGCACGGAACGGTCGGACGTCGGCCATGCGGCGTCCAGCCTAGTCCCTAGAGTGGCGCCGTGAGCGTCGCCATCGCACAGCTCGCGGAGGACCGGCTCGTCGAGGGCGTGTACGCGGTGACGCGGAAGCGGCGGCTGCGGACGCGCTCCGGGTCGCCGTACCTCGCGCTCGAGCTCGCGGACGCGAGCGGGCGGATCGACGCGCGCGTCTGGCAGGACGTGGAGCTCCTCGACGCGCGCTTCTCCGAGGGCGATGCCGTGCGGGTGCTCGGCCGCGTCGAGCGCTTCCGCGACCGACTCCAGCTGGAGCTGCGCTCGCTCGAGCCCGCCGCCGACGCCGACCCCGCGGCGCTCGCGCCGGCGATGCGGCGAGACCGGGCGGAGCTCGAGGGCTTCCTCGAGTTCCTCGTCGAGGAGATCGCGCACGCCGGGCTGCGCTCGGTCGCCGCGGGGATCCTCGGCGACGCCGAGGTACGGCGGCGGCTGGCGGAGCTCCCGGCCGCGCCCGACGGCCACCACGGGTACGCCGGCGGGCTGCTCGAGCACACCGTCGGCGTCGCGACCCTCTGCCGCGAGACCGCGCAGCTCCACCCCCGCCTGCGCTCGGACCTCCTGCTCGCCGCGGCGCTCCTCCACGACGTCGGCCGCGTCGCCGAGCTGGGGCCGCCGCCGGTGTACGCGCCGACCGAGGAAGGGCGGCTGCTCGGCCACGTCCACCTGGGGCTCCGGCTGATCGAGGAGCGAAGCGGCGGACTGGACGCCGCGGCCCGCGTCGAGCTCCTCCACGCCGTCGCCGTCCACCACGACCCGCGGGCGGCGCGGACGGCGGAGGCGTCGGTCCTCTACCACGCGAACCAACTCGACGCGCTCGCCGCGACGCGTCCCGTCGACACCGCTTGACGGCCGTCGTCCTCGCCCTCGCGGCGAGCGTCTCCTGGGGCGTCGGCGACTTCCTCGGCGGGATCGGCTCGCGGCGCGCGTCGACGCTCGCGGTGCTCGCCGTCTCGCAGGCGGTCGGCCTCGTCGGGATCGCGGTCGTGGTCGTCGCCACCGGCCGCGCGCCGTTCGGACCGGCGGCCGCGGCGGCCGCCGTCGCCGCCGGGGTCGCAGGCGTCGTCGGCCTCGGCGCGCTGTACCGCGGCTTCGCAGTCGGGGCGATGGGCGTGGTCGCGCCGATCGCGGCGTCCGCCGCCGTCGTCCCGGTCGTCTACGGCCTCGCCCGCGGCGAGCGCCCCGGCGAGCTCCAGCTCGCCGGGATGGCGGCTGCGCTCGCCGGCGTCGTGCTGGCGTCGCGCGAGCCGGGGCCGGTGGGACGGCGCGTCGCCGCGGGCGTGGGGCTCGCGCTCGTCGCCGCCGTCGGCTTCGGCGGCTACATCGTCGCGATCGACGCCGCCGCCGCGGCCGACCCGCTCTGGGCCGTGCTCGTCGCGCGCGCCGTCTCGTCCGCCCTCGCCGTCGCTGTTGCGACGGCGCGGCGGTCGGTGCTGCTCCCGCGGCGCCTGCTCCCGCTCGGCGGCGCGATCGGGATCCTCGACGTCGGCGCGAACGTCCTCCTGGTGCTCGCGCTGACGCGCGGGTACGTGAGCGTCGTCTCCGTGCTCGCGTCGCTCTTCCCCGTCGTCACCGTCGGGCTCGCGGCCGTCGTGCTCGGGGAGCGGCTCGCGCGGACGCAGGCGCTCGGCGCGGCCCTCGCGCTCCTCGGCGTCGCGCTGATCGCCTCGGGCTAGAGCGGGAGCTCCGCGACGCGGCGCTCGATCTCGTCGCGGATCCGTCGCACCTCGTCGCCGCCGGCGCCCGCCGGGTCGGCGAGCTGCCAGTCGACGTACCGCTTGCCGGGGAGCACGGGGCACGCGTCCCCGCACCCCATCGTCACCACCAGGTCCGCCCACTCGACGTCGTCGCGGTCGAGCGCCTTCGGCGTCCGGCCGGAGACGTCGAGGCCGCGCTCGCGCATCGCGGCCACGACCTCCGGATGGACGGCGGCCGCGGGGCGCGAGCCCGCCGACCGCGCGCAGCCGCCGCGTGCCTCGAGGAACGCCTGCGCCATCTGCGAGCGGCCGGCGTTCTGGACGCAGACGAAGAGGACGTTCGTCATCCCGCGAGCGCGGCTCGCAGCTCCTCGACGGCGCCCGGGACGAGCCGGTAGTACGCCCAGGTGCCGCGGCGCTCCGACTCGACCAGGCGCGCCTCCCGGAGCAGCCGCAGGTGATGCGAGATCGTCGGCTGCGAGAGGTCGAACGCGGCGACGAGGTCGCACACGCAGACCTCTCCGGCGCCGGCGAGGCGATTGACGATCGCCAGGCGCGTGGGGTCCGCGAGCGCGCGGAACCGCGACGCGAGCTCCTCGCGCTCCACTGCCGGGAGCGGCTCCGCGCCGGGCGCACAGCAGCCGCGGGTGACGACATCGACCGTCTTCATCGACGGCCATCAATATACTGGCGCGCGTCGGCGAAAGGAGGACACGGTGTCCTGCACGTGCGACTGCTGCAGCGGGGGTTGCTGTGGCGGCAGCGGCTGCGACTGCTGCTAGGAGCGGGCTCGGCGGCCGGATTCGTCCGGCCGCCGCCGCTACCGCCGCGGAATAGGCTCCCGGCGTGCGGCCGTGGTCGACGGAGCTGCGCGGGTCGCTGGTGGAGCTCGAGCTCGAGAGCGACGCGCTGCGCGGGAACCCGCTCGGCGACCCGCACGTCCGGCCGGTGTGGGTGCACGTCCCGCCGGGCTGGAGCGGCGACGGGCCGGCGCTGTACGTGATCCAGGGCTTCACCGGGCAGCTCGACATGTGGCGGAGCCGCCTTCCGTTCCGGCGCACGTTCCCGGAGCTCGTCGACGCGGCGGAGCTGCGGGCGCTCGTCGTCCTCGTCGACGCGTGGACGTCGATCGGCGGCTCCCAGTACGTCGACTCGCCCGCGACCGGGCGCTACCACACGTACCTGTGCGAGGAGGTGGTGCCGTTCGTCGAGTCGCGCTTCCCGACGAACGGGCTCCGCGGCATCGCGGGGAAGTCGAGCGGCGGCTACGGCGCGGCGCTGACGGCGCTCCTCCGGCCCGATCTCTTCTCCGGGTTCGCGAGCCACGCCGGCGGCGGCCTGTTCGAGGTCTCCATCCGGCCGTTCTTCCCGCGCGCGGTGCGGCACCTCCGAGACCGCCACGGCGGGTCGGTGGAGCGGTTCCTGGAGAAGCTGCGGACGAGCGAGGCGCCGCTCGCGCACCCGGACGACGTCCACGTCCTGCTCCAGTACGCGTTCTCCGCCGCGTACGCCGACGACGACGACGGGACGGTGCACCTGCCGTACGACGTCCCGAGCGGCCGCCTCGTCCCCGACGCGTGGGAGCGGTGGCTCCAGTGGGACACGATCCTGCTCGCGGAGCGGCGGCCGGACGCGGTGCGCTCGCTGCGGGCGGTCTACCTCGACAGCGGCACGCGGGACGAGTGGTTCCTCGACCTCGTCGCCGTCGAGCTCCGCCGCGTCCTCGAGCGCGCCGGCGCGCGCGAGGTGCACCTGGAGCTCTACGACGCCACGCACGCGGCGATCGAGTACCGGTACCCGCGCGGGTTGGCGTTCCTCGCGGAACGCCTCGCCTGAAGCGCTGCGCGCTTCGCCGGAAGCGCTGCGCGCTTCCGGCGACTTCGGCGGCGCTGGCGTGGGTCGGGGGTTCTGTGGGCTGCGGCAGGAGCTCGGTCCTGCCGCAGCCGGGCCGCGGCGGTTTGCGCGTGGGTGGGCCGGCACACCGGGCGCCGGGGTGCCTGACGGTACGCGCGGTGCGAGGCCGGGCGGCGTGCGCCCTCTCGGGCGCATGCCGCCCGGAGACAGGCGCGCAGTCGCCGGAAGCCTCCGTCTTCCGGCTCCTAACCGCGCTCTGCCGTGCGAGTGGTTCGCGGGGTCGAGGCTCCACGGATGCGTGGCGCTGGACCGGTCCGGGCGGGACAGGACCCGTGCCTGGCACCGGACCAGGCCGCGGGACAGGATCCGCGCCCGGCACCGGACGGCGCCGGCAACCCTCGACCACCCTCAAGCGGGTCTGACCCCGGGGTGCCCGGTTCGGCCACGTCCCAGCTGCGTCGCCCCAACGGTGTCTGACACCGATTCGAGGGTTCTGTC
>Ga0247713_1000841_pt1 | contig 16984 bp, 15 predicted proteins | sample 21E_NmetaG_FD_189936 | JGI IMG/M metagenome (GOLD analysis project Ga0247713, IMG submission 189936) | Soil microbial communities from hillslope of Landscape Evolution Observatory, University of Arizona, Oracle, AZ, United States - 2-1-E_N | ecosystem: Engineered > Artificial ecosystem >... | reverse complement strand
TCCCCGAGGTGAGCATGATCCCGAAGAGGAAGAGGACGACGACAGCTCCGATGTAGACGAGGATCTGCGCTAGCCCCACGAACTCCGCGCCCAGCAGCAGGAAGAGCGCGGCCGAACCCATGAGCGCTCCGGCCAGCCCGAGGGCCGAGTGAAGCACGTTGCGGGCGGCAACGACGAAGACCGTCGAGACGGCCGTGACGGCCGCGATCAGGTAGAAGGCGATCGATACGCCGCGCATGGTTAGGGGCTACCCGCCCATCAGGTCGAGGATCGGTCTCAGGTTCTGGACCAGGTCGTCCGGGGGCTTCTGCCCCCGCTCCTGGAACACGGCCAGCTTCTTCAGCCTCCCGCGCTCGACCGGGCCGATGCCGGCCGGGAGCTGCTGCGGGTCGATCCGAGGGAGCCCGTACGTCTCGCCGGGCGAGCCGGAACCGGTGACCGCCTCGGTGGCGGTCGGCTGGGGGGCGGTCGCCTGAGGAGAGGGGGCGTCCACCGGCGCGGGAGGCGGCGAGGCGGGCAGGTTCCCGGCCGTCTCGGGGGGTGCCTCCTCGGGGAGCGTGTCGGACGACTCCCGGAGCGCGGTGGGGGCCACCGGTCCGGGCGAAGGGGTCTGCGCTATCGGAGCGACCGCCGCCGGCATCACCGTGGACGACGCCTGCGCGCTGAGGTACGCCTCCTTCTTGTCCGCCTCCCGGATGACGGCGTGGATCCCCTCGGTCCGCTTGCGGTGCGCCTCGGCCGTCGTCTGCTTGGCCGACTCGTCCGCGTCGTCGACGAGCTCGGGCGGCGGCTTCACGTGGTGCTCCCACTGAGCCAGGACGGGCATCTCGTGGATCAGCCCCTCGTAGGTGTAGGCCGTGTACTCGAACGCGGGAGCCCAGTGCAGCGCGTCGAACGGACAGACCTCCACGCAGATCCCGCAGTACATGCACAGCCCGAAATCGATGGCGAAGCGGTCCAGCGCGTTGACCGGCTTGCGGCGGCCCGGCTTCTGCTCCTTGTGTCCTTCGATGTAGATGCACCAGCAGGGGCACTCCTTCGAGCAGAGCATGCAGACCGTGCAGTTCTCCTCGAGCAGGGCTATCACCCCGCGGAACCGGGGAGCCAGTTCTATCCGCTCCTCCGGGTAGTGGACGGTCACCGCGCGAGAGAGCATCGCTCGGAGCGTGACCTTCATCGCCTGGAGCAGCCCTACGGCGGGGAGGCGGAACCGGCGCGGCCGCTGCCTGCGCTCGACCTCCCGGATCGTCGCGTCGCTGTGCTCGGTCTTCACGTCAGCACTCGATAGAGGCCCACGGCCAGGATGTTCGCCAACCCTACCGGGATGAGCAGCTTCCACGCGAACCTCTGGAGCTGGTCCTCGCGCATGCGCGGCATCGTGAACCGGACCCAGATGAACAGGAAGCAGAGGACGGACATCTTCACGAGGAACCACCCGATGCCGACGACCCACTGCAGGTTGGTCGGGACGAGGTCCGCGCCGGGTCCGTGCCATCCGCCCATGAACATCACGACCATCGCCGCGGCCAGCGCGAGGATGTGGGCGAACTCCCCGATGAAGAAGAACAGGAACCGCATCCCCGAGTACTCGGTCATGACGCCGGCGATGATCTCGGACTCGGCGATGGGCATGTCGAACGGCGGCCACAGGACCTCCGCGAACGACGCGGTCAGGAACAGGAGCATCGCCACGAGCCCGAAGGGGGTGAACATGAACCAGAGCCCCTCCTGGGCCTCCACGATCCGCGTCAGGTTGAGGCTCCCGGCGAGCATGGCGATGACCGCCGCGGAGAAGACGATCGGTAGCTCGTACGCGATGATCTGACCGACCGCTCGCACCCCCCCGACGAGCGAGAACTTGTTCGCGGACGAGGCGGCGGCCATGACGACCCCGATCGCCCCGATCGCCGAGATGGCGAGCAGATAGAAGAGCCCCAGGTCGAGGTCGGCGCCCACGACCCCCGGCCAGACGGGGATGACCGCGAACAGCATGATCGAGGGCACGAGGACGACCAGGGGCGCCAGCCGGAAGACGGGCGCGTCCGCCCGGGCGGGGATGATGTCCTCCTTCTGGGCGAACTTCAGGAACTCGGCGATGGGCTGTCCGACGCCGTGGAAGCGACCCGCATACATCGGGCCGACCCGGCTCATGATGTGGCTGTGGATCTTGAGGAAGGCGTAGAGGAAGACGGCGAGCAGGGGCTGGACGGCCAGGAAGATCAGGACGGCGGCCGCGACCGACTGAAGGGCGGGGGGCAGGCTCGTCATCGGATCATCCCTCGAAGGAGGCGCCCGGCCATGGCTTCTCGACGCGGGGCGCGAGCTCGAAGTCGCGACGGAGGGGGTACCCCTCGAACCAGTCGGGCAACAGGAGGCGGGCGAGGCGAGGGTGCCCGTGGAACACGATGCCGAACATCTCCCAGGCCTCCCGCTCGTGCCAGTCGGCTCCTCCGTACACCGGGACGGCCGACGCGACGCGCGGGTTGTCCCGCGGGATGTCGCAGCGGACGGTGACCTTGAGGTCGTCCTCCATCGAGTACACGTGGTCGAAGACCTCGAAGCGGTTGTCCCCCGGCCAGTCGATCGCCGAGCAGAACGAGTAGAAGGTGAAGCCCATCCCCTTCAGGACGGCGAGGATGTCCACCCGGTGCTCGGCGGCGTACCTGACCCGGAGCTGCCAGTGGGCCGACTCCGCTTCGGAGATCGCGTCCTGCGGGAGGGCCTCGCGGAGGGCCCGCTCGACGTCGTCGAACGTGCGGGTGGTCGTGTCCAACCCGATCAGGCCTCCACCCGCTGTTCGCCGCGCCACTTGTCGCGGACCGACTCCTGCTGGATCAGCTCCTGGAGCTTCATGACGCCGTCCAGGAGGGCCTCCGGACGCGGCGGGCACCCCGGGACGTACACGTCGCAGGGGATGTACTGGTCGACTCCCTTCGCCACCGAGTAGGAGTCCCAGTACGGACCGCCCGAGTTCGAGCAGGAGCCGAAGCTGATCACGTACTTGGGCTCGGGCATCTGCTCGTAGACCCGGATGATCGAGGGCACCATCTTGTCGACGACGGTGCCCGCCACGATCATCACGTCGGCCTGACGGGGGGAGGCCGGGAACGGGATCACGCCGAACCGCATGATGTCGTGGCGCGGCATCATCGCCGCCGCCATCTCGATCGCACAGCAGGCGAGCCCGAACTGAAGCGTCCACAACGAGTACTTCCGGCCCCAGTTGAGGGTATGGACCAGCGGCTTGGGCAGCTCGACCGATTCCAGCAGCGACCTAGGCATCTACACCCACTCCAGGATCTTGCGCCCCCAGGCGTACGCGAGCCCGAAGGCGAGGATGAGCACGAAGAGGATCATCTCCACCACGGCGAACAACCCGAGGCGCTCGTACACCAGCGCCCAGGGGAACAGGAACACCGCCTCCACGTCGAAGATCGCGAACAGGAAGGCGAAGATGTAGTAGCGGACGTTCGGCTGGGTCCAGGTCGTCCCGATCGCGTCGATGCCGCATTCGTAGATCAGGAGCTTCTCTCTCGTGGGCCGGACCGGTCTCAGCAGCCTCCAGAGCACGAACGTCCCGACGCCGAACCCCAGGCCCACGACGCCGAGCATGGCGACGACGCCGTAGTTGACGTAGTAGTCCGTCAATCGCCCTCCTGAGGCCCGCTTGTGAACGGCTTCTCAAGTATAGAGCGGCCGGGTCGTGGTTCCGGCCCCCGGCCAGGCGTCATCCTAGCGCACGCCTGTGCGGCGGTGAGGAGCGGCGGAAGCGGTCCGTCACGGGTTGCCTCCCATCCGGAGCCCGCCCGCGCTCGGCTCGGGCGAGGCTCCGGCAGGCGCGAAGGACGCGGCCCGCTGCGCGAGGTCCAGGAGGGGCCCGGGCAGGACACCCGAGGCGAGCACGCCGACCAGGCAGATCGCGAGGGCGACCCGTAGCCCCACGGCCGGCGAGGGGGTGGGTTGCTCGTCCCCCTCGAGCGGGTCCTGCATGAACATCACGACCGCCACCCGCACGTAGAAGAAGGCGGCCGCCACGCTGCCCAGGACGGCCACGACGGCCAGCCACGGGTAACCCGCCCGCACGACCGCCATGAACACGTGCAACTTCGCGAAGAACCCGCCCGTCGGAGGGATCCCGGCCAGCGCGAAGAGGAACAGGGCGAAGAGCGCCGCGGCGGCGGGATGGCGGACCCCCAGGCCGGAGAACTTGGCCAGGTGGGTGCGCTCGGGGCCGTCGCCCCCGAAGAGCATCAGGCAGCCGAACGCCCCGATCGTCATGACCGTGTAGACGGCCAGGTAGAAGAGCACGGAGGCGACCCCGGCGCGAGTGGCGGCGATGACGCCGAGGGCGACGAACCCGGCGTGCGCCACCGACGAGTAGGCGAGCATCCTCTTCAGGTCGGTCTGGGCGATCGCCAGGATGGAGGCGAACACGATCGTGACGGCCGCGAGTACGACGAGTGGGGGCCGCCAGTCCCAGCGCAGGTCCTGCATGGCGACGACGAACACCCTCACGAGCGCGGCGAACGCGGCCGCCTTCGTCCCACCCGCCATGAAGGCCGTCACCGGGGTGGGGGCTCCCTGGTAGGCGTCGGGCGTCCACATGTGGAAGGGGACGAGGGCGACCTTGAAACCGAGCCCCACGACGAGCAAGGCGGCGGCCACGGCGACGAGGCGGAACGACTCGAGGCTGGCCGAGCCCGTGAGGGCGCCGAGGTCGAGCAGGTTCGTGGTGCCCGCGGCGCCGTACACGAACGCCGTCCCGTAGAGCAGGAAGGCCGAGGAGAACGCCCCGAGGAGGAAGTACTTCATGGCCGCCTCCTGCGACTCCAGCCTCGACCGGTCGAAACCGGCCAGGACGTAGATGGCCAGGGACAGCAGCTCGATGTTGATGAAGACGAGGATGAGGTTGGTCGACACCGAGAGCATCGTCATCCCCGCCGTGGACAGCAGCAGGAGGGAGTAGAACTCGCTCCGCTCCATGTCGCGCGGGGCGAGATACCCGGGAGCCATGAGGACGGCGAGCATGGCGGCGAGGAGGATCACCATCCTCACGCCCACGCCGAACCTGTCGACCGCGACCATCTCCGCCAGGGCGGCGCCGGCTCCCTGGTCCCACTGGGCGGCGGCGGCGACGGCGGCGCCCGCGATCCCGCCGAACGCCAGGACGGCGTGCACCCGCGGCCGGACACGCGGCCAGATCGAGTCCAGCAGCAGGATCACCATGGCGGTGACCGCGAGGACGATCTCCGGGTACAGCGCCTGCCAGCGGTCCGCGCCGGTGGCGGCGACCTGGGTCATCGCATCACCCCCTGGAGGGCCTGCTCGACCGCGGGCTGCATGCGGGCGAGGAACGGCTGCGGCCACACCCCGATGAGCACGATGAGGGCCACCAGCGGGTAGACGACCACGCGCTCGCGCACGGTCAGGTCCTTGAGGACCCGGTTCTCGTCGGTGACGGCCGGTCCGTGGAAGACCCTCTGGTAGGCCCAGAGGAGGTAGAGCGCGGCGAGCACGACGCCGGACGTGGCCACCACCGCGGCGAGACGATGCGCCTCGAACGTACCCAACAGGATCAGGAACTCCCCGACGAAGCCGTTGAGGCCGGGGAGACCGAGCGAGGAGAGCGCCGCTATCAGGAACACGCCGCCGAAGACCGGCGCGACGCTGCTCAGCCCACCGAAGTCCTCGATGGCGCGGGTGTGGCGGCGCTCGTACAGCATGCCGACGAGGAGGAACAGCAGTCCGGTCGAGAGCCCGTGGTTGACCATCTGGAGGGTCGCCCCCTGGGCGCCCCGGAGGGTGAACGCGAACAGGCCGAGCACCACGAACCCGAGGTGGCTGACGGACGAGTACGCGACGAGGCGCTTCAGGTCGCGCTGGACGACCGAGACCGCGGCCCCGTAGACGATCCCGATCACCGCGAGGGTGATGAGGATGGGAGCGGCCTCGCGCGCCACGTCGGGGAAGAGCGGGATCGCGTATCGGATGAACCCGTACGTGCCCATCTTCAGCAGGACCCCGGCCAGGATCACCGAACCGACCGTGGGTGCTTCCGTATGGGCGTCCGGGAGCCAGGTGTGGACGCCGAACAGGGGGACCTTTATCGCGAAGCCGAGCGCGAACCCGGCGAACAGCCACCGCTGCGTGGAGGGGTCGATGGACCGGGCCGCCTCGATGAGCGCGTTGTACTCGAAGGTGGGCGGAGCCCCCCCGGCCTGACCCTGCAGGTGCAGGACGATCACGGCGACGAGCATGAGGAGCCCGCCGAACATCGTGAACAGGAAGAACTTCACGGTCGCGTACACGCGCCGCTCGTAACCCCAGATCCCGATGAGCAGGTACATCGGGATGAGGACCGCCTCCCAGAAGACGTAGAAGAGGACCAGATCGATGGCCAGGAAGACGCCGAGCACGGCCGTCTCCGTGGCGAGCAGCACGATCACGAACTGCTTCAGCCTCCTCGTGTGGTTCCACGCGGCCACGAAGCAGAGGGGGAACAGGAACGTGGTGAGCAGGACCAGGAAGAGGGAGATGCCGTCGACGCCGAGCGCGTACCTCACTCCCAGCGAGGAGATCCACTCGTGCGACTCGACGAGCTGGAACGACCCGTCACCCGCGCGGAAGGTCGCGAGGATGGCGACCGAGACCGCGAAGGTCAGGAGCGACCAGAAGAGGCCGAGCCCGCGCAGCACGGCTCCCGATCCGCGTGGGACGAGCGCGACCGTGAGCGCCCCCAGGGCCGGGAGCCACAGGACCGCGGAGAGCAGTGGGAGGTCCGTCAAGGCATACCTCTCAGGGCGAGCCACGCCACCAGTGCCGCGGCGCCCGCGGCCACGCCCACCGCGTAGTTGCGGACGAGGCCGCTCTGGACCCGTCTCCAGGACCCGGCCGCTCCCGTCACGACGCTCCCTATCCCGTTGACCGCTCCGTCGATGACGCGTCGGTCGACGACGTAGGCGGCGAACGTCGCCAGCAGCCTCAGGGGGGCGACGATGAACGAGGCGTAGATCTCATCGACGTAGAACTTGTTGCGCACGATGGTGTTGACGGGTCCGAGCCGGCCCCGGACGGTCTCCCGGCGCGAGGGGTCCGCCGCGTAGACCCACCAGGCGCCGAGGATAGCCACCGCGGTGACGGTCCACAGCAGCAGCGGGACCCCGAACCCTTCGCCGTGCTCGGACTTCCCGACCACGGGAGCCAGGAACTGGTCGAGCCAGAACGGGCGCGGGAACGGACCGGGCAGGTTGAGGATCCCTCCGATGGCGGCCATCACGGCGAGGCCGACCATAGGCAGCACCATGGTGGGTCCGGACTCGTGCGGGTGCGTGCCCTCCGACCACCGCGGGGAGCCGAAGAAGGCCAGGAAGAGGAGCCTGCTCATGTAGAAGGCGGTCAGGGCCGCCGCGACGACGGCCGCCGCGAAGAGCACCGTCCGATGCTCGTGCCACACGGCGGCGACGATGGCGTCCTTCGAGAAGAATCCGGCGAACGGCAGCACGCCGGTGATCGCGCCCCAGCCGACGAACGTGACCGCGAAGGTGGCCGGCATCGCCTTGCGCAGCCCGCCCATCCGGTCGAGCGAGGTCTCCTCGGCGAGCCCGTGCATGACCGAGCCCGCGGCGAGGAACAGCAGGGCCTTGAAGAAGGCGTGGGTGATCAGGTGGAACATGGCGGCCCCGTAGGCGCCCACCCCCGCAGCCAGGAACATGAACCCGAGTTGACTGACGGTCGAGTAGGCCAGGACCCGCTTTATGTCGTCCTCGGCCATCGCGAGGACGGCGGCGAAGATGGCCGTGGAGACCCCGACGACCGCGACCACACCGCCCGCGGTGTGGGACAGCTCATAGAGCGGGTTCAGACGCACGACCAGGTAGACACCGGCCGTGACCATCGTGGCTGCGTGGATGAGGGCCGAGACCGGGCTCGGACCCTCCATCGCGTCCGGCAGCCAGACGTACAGCGGGAGCTGGGCCGACTTGCCGACGGCGCCGGCGAAGAGCAGGAGTCCGGCGGCGGTGGCGGTCCCGACGGCGATGTTGCCGGTCGTGGCCGCGCGCAGCACGCCGCTGATGTCCAGGGTCCCGACCGCGGTGAAGAGCAGGAAGATGCCGATCAACAGTCCGGTGTCCCCGATGCGGGTGACGAGGAACGCCTTCTTCGCCGCCGATGCGGCGCGTGGACGTTCGTGCCAGAAGCCGATCAGCAGGTAGGAGCAGAGCCCGACGCCCTCCCAGCCCGCGAAGAGAAGGAGAAGGTTGTCCGCCAGGACGAGGACGAGCATCGAGAAGACGAAGAGGTTCAGGTAGGCGAAGAAGCGGCTGAACCGGGGGTCGCCGTGCATGTACGAGGTGGAGTAGACGTGGATGAGGAAGGCCACGCCGGTGACCATCACGCACATGAGGGCGGAGAGCTCGTCGAACCGGATCGTCACGCCAACGTCGAGCTGACCGATCACCGCCCAGTCGTACGCGTGGAGGACATGTGCCCGGGCTCCGTGTCCACGCCCGAGCAGGGCCGCGAAGCTAACTAGCGCGGCGGCGAACGCGACCAGGACGGCCGCCGACCCGACCAGGCCGGCCGTCCGCCCCATCCGGCGGCCGGCGAGCAGGAGCACCACCGCGCCCGCGAGCGGGGAGAGGAGGATGAGCCAGACCGGGTCCATCAGGTCACCACCGCAGGAGGGACATCTCGTCCACGTTCGCCGACAGGCGCCGCCTGAAGATGGCGACGATGATCGCCAGACCTATCGCGACCTCGGCCGCCGCCACGATCATCACGAAGAGCACGATGACCTGTCCGTCCATGGAGCCGTGCATCCGGGCGAACGTCACGAACGCCAGGTTCACCGCGTTCAGCATCAGCTCCACGCACATGAACAGGACCAGGGCGTTCCGACGCATCAGCACGCCGCCCACCCCGATCATGAACAGGAGCATCGAGAGCATGAGGTAGTGGCTCGTCGTCACCGGCTCGTTGCGGACGGCGATCGCCACCCCCAGGACCACGAGGACGAGCAGGACCAGTCCGAGGAGCAGCGGCTTCCCGGACCGGGTGCGGTCGCGGTCCGCGACGTTGGAGGGGGGCGCGACGGGAGCGCTCATCGCTCAGACCTCCGCCTGGCGAGCAGCAGGATCCCGATGGCCGCCACGAGCAGCAACAGGGCCGTCACCTCGAACGGGAGGAGGTAGTCGCGGAAGAGCTTCTGTCCGAGTGCCTCGGGGGAGCCGAAGTTCTCCGGGAGGGCCCCGGGGGACGCGGTGAGCGCCGGGATGGCGAAGGTCGCGCTGAGACCCGCGATCAGCGGGATAGCGATCAGGACGGCGAAGGTCAGCTGTCTGCGCTGCAACGGTCTCGGCTCCATCAGCGGCTCGGACCGGTCGACACCAAGGAGCATGATGACGAAGAGGAAGAGCACCATGATCGCCCCGGCGTAGACGATGATCTGGGCGACGAACAGGAACTCCGCCTCGAGGGTCAGGAACAGCCCGGCGATCGCCCCGAGGTTGACCACCAGCAAGAGGGCGCCGTGCACGGAGTTGCGGGAGAACACCATCCCGAGCGCCGCGCCGAGGGCCAGCGCGCCGAAGACCACGAACAGCGTCATCAGCCGCCGCCGCCTTCCTCACCGTCGGCCGGCCGGCGGCGCGGGTTCTCCGACGAGAGCTGCCACGTCGGCTCCTGCGCGCCTCTCCACGTCTCCTGCGGGAGCCACACCACGGGGACCTCGGGGTTGTCCTCGGAGTTCCCCTCCAGGTCGCCCCGGAGCGAGCCGATGCCGGGCTGCTCGTTCGTCCCCACCGGCACCATCATCGGGTCGCCCCGGTAGCCGAACCGCTCCCGCTCGAGGTCGGGCGGGGGGGTGAGCAGGTCCTCCTTGTCGTAGATGAGCCGCTGACGCGACGCGTCCGTCATCTCGAAGAAGGTCGTCATCGTGATCGCGTCCGTCGGACACGCCTCCACGCACAGACCGCAGAAGATGCATCGCAGCATGTTGATCTGGTACACCGCCGCGTACCGCTCGCCGGGGGAGACCGGGTTGTCCGGTGGGTTCTGGGCGCCGATGACGAGGATCGCGTCGGCCGGACAGGCTCCCGCGCACAGCTCGCATCCGATGCACTTCTCGAGCCCGTCGTCGTAGCGGTTGAGGATGTGCCGGCCGTGAGCGCGGGTGAACGGCTCCCGCTTGCGGTACGGGTACGGGACCGTGACGTCCCGGCGCACGAGCATGTGCTTGAGGGTCACCCACATCCCGCGTCCGAGCGCGAACAGCCCGTCGAAGGGCGACGCGTCCACCGGCCGGGGGATCCGGCTGATCCTGCGGCTCATGGCTGCTCCCTCAGGTCTTCGGCTACGACGCCGGGCTCCGACGGCTGCTCCTCGACGGAGCGCGGCACGCGGACGCGCCGGGCTCCCGTCGTCGGGGGGCCGTCCTCGGGCTCCCGGGCGGGCACGAACATGCCGAGGACGAAGAGGGCCACGACGATCCCGCCCACGATCAGGAACCAGCGCTCGGCCGGGACCACCTGAGCCACGGCGCTGAAGGGGACCCAGAGCAGCCCTATCGGGATGAGCCACTTCCACCCCACCGACATGAGCTGGTCGTAGCGGAGGCGGGGCATGGAGGCGCGCAGCCAGAAGAACAGGAAGACGAAGACGAAGGTCTTGAGGACGAACCACACCGTCGGCCACAACCAGGGGAGCACGTCGAAGCGGGGGCCGAGCCATCCTCCCCAGAACAACGTCACGGCCACGGCGGAGATGGTCACGATGTGGAGGTACTCCGCGAGGAAGAACATGGCGAACTTCACCCCGGAGTACTCGGTGTGGTACCCGGCCACGAGCTCGGTCTCGGCCTCCGGCAGGTCGAAGGGAGCCCGGTTCGTCTCGGCGATCCCCGCGAGCAGGAAGATGACGAAGGCGGGCGACTGAACGAGGATGAACCAGCCTCCCTGCTGGGCCTCCACGATGCCTCGCGTCGACATCGTGCCCGCGTAGAGGATCACCGGGATGACCGCCAGCCCCATCGCGATCTCGTACGAGATCATCTGCGCGGTCGATCGGACGGCTCCCATCAGCGGGTACTTCGAGCCCGACGACCATCCGGCCAGGGCGACGCCGTACACCGACAGCGACCCCATGGCGAGGAAGAACAGGATGCCGACGTTCAGGTCGACGACCTGCAGGGGCATCGTGCGCCCGGCCACGGTGATCGTGTCCCCCAACGGGACGACCGAGAACGACAGGAACGCCGGCACCATCGAGATGATGGGCGCGAGCGTGAAGACCACCCGGTCGGCCGAGGACGGGATGATGTCCTCCTTCATGAAGAGCTTCACGCCGTCGGCGAGGCTCTGGAGGACCCCGAACGGTCCCGCCCTGTTCGGGCCGATGCGCGACTGCATGTCCGCGATGATCTTGCGCTCGGCCCAGATCACGAGCATCACGAGCACGAGGACCACCACGAAGACCACGAGGACGCGCGCGGCGTCCAGCCCGACGGAGACCCAGTCGATGCCGTTCATGCCGGCTCCACCGCCGCGGCGGGCGCTTGGTCGTCGACGGAGAGGAGCTCCCGCGCGCCCACGCCCGGCTGCGCGTACGGGACGAAGACGACGCCGGGTCGTATATCGGTGGTGACGCGGGCGGGGACGACGATCGCGCCGTGGCGCGTGCGCACGCGGACCGCCGCGCCGTCGGCCACCCCTGCCGCCTCGGCGTCCGCCGGGTTGATCTCCGCGAACCCGGCCGGCGTGAGGGCTCCTATGGCTTGCGTGTGCCGGACGCGCGACCCCTGGTCGTAGAGCAGCCTGTAGGTGAGGAGACGGAGCTTGAGGTCCGGGTCCCCCGATGGGACCCGTGCCTGGACGCGCGACTCCCCGCCTCCGAACGGCGGCGCCTCCCGGTCGAGGAGCGCGTCGAGCTCGCCCCGGACATCGGCCAGCCTCCGGCATCCGATGGGCCTCCCCAGGCGGCGCGCGGCCTCGCCGAAGATCGCGTAGTCGGCGCGGGCGGATCCGGGCGGGTCGACCGCCTTGTGGATGGTCTGCCGGCGACCCTCCCAGTTGGTCAGGGTGCCGTCGCGCTCCGCGAACGCGGCCGCAGGCAGGATCACGTCCGCGAACTCGACCTGGTCGTCGGCCTGCACGTCCTGCAGCACCACGAACCTCGCGCCGTAGAGGGCCTGGGCTCCCAGGCGGGAGTCGGGCGTGTCCAGCACGTCGGCGCCGGCCAGCCATAGGACCTCCAGCGCGCCGGACGCGGCCCGGCGCAGGACGTCCACCGCGCTGGCTCCTGGCGCGTCCGGGACCTCGGCTCCCCACGCGGCGGACAGCTCCGCGCGATCGGAGGCGTCGTCCACCCTGCGCCAGCCGGGCAGCAGTTCGGGGTGGGCCCCGGACCGGAGGGCACCGTACTCGCCGGAGCGCCGCGGCGCCCAGCCCACCCTCGCCCCCAGCACCTCGGCCACGGCCCGCCAGGCGCGCACCGCCTCGGGGTCGGCCGCCAGCCGGGGGCCGAGCACGATGACGGAGCGGGCGGACTCGCGGAGGGCGGCCGCGAACCCGGACACCTCCCCAGGCGCCAGGCCGCACCCGGACGCGAGAGCCTCAAGGCCGCCCGCGACGGGCTGGCCCAGGGCCGCGGTGAGCGCGGCGCCCACTATCGCCTCCGTTCCCGGGAGCGGTTGCAGGTGCCCCCGGACGAAATCTCCTCCCGCTATGCGCCTCGGGTGCACGAAGGACACGCCGAGCCCGTGCTTCGTGGCGGCCGTCCGCAGTCGCAGGAACACGATGGGGAGCTCTTCACGCGCGTCGAGGGAGACGAGGACGACATGTCCGGCCCCGAGCAGGTCGTCGTAGGTGAGCTGCGGGGTCGTGGGAGCCTCGACCGACATGCCTCCGTCGAGCCGGAAGTCCACCGAGTTGGTCCGCAGCACGAGCCGGGCGAACTTCTGGGCTGCGTAGGCGTCCTCGTCGCAGAGGGACCCGCCGACGAGCAAGGCGGCCGCATCCGGGTCTCCCCTCTCCACGAGGGGGCCGAGCCGGTCACCGAGGAACTTGAGGGCCTCGTCCCACGAGACGGCGGTGAGCTCTCCGTCGCGGCGCACCCACGGCTGGGTGATCCTGCTGGGCTCGGAGACGTAGGCGTGTCCGAAGCGGCCCTTGTCGCAGAGCCACTCCTCGTTGACGTCCTCGTTGGTGAACTGCGACGCGCGGACGAGCTGTCCGTCGGCCACGCGGACGGCCAGGTTCACGTTGCACCCGCAGGCGCACAGGTCGCAGACGGAGGCTGTCTGGTGCAGGTCCCAGGGCCGTGCCTGGAAGCGGTAGGGGGCGCTCGTGAGCGCACCCACCGGACAGATCTCGATCGTGTTCCCGGAGAAGTACGAGTCGAAGGACTCCCCGGGGAACGGGTAGATGTAGGCCCGCGCCCCACGCTGCATCGTGTCGATCATCTTGTCGCCCGAGATCTCGTCGCAGAACCGGGTGCACCGGTAGCAGAGGATGCACCGCTCCCGGTCGAGGTTGACGAGTGGGGAGATCGGCACGGGCTTGGGGAACCGGCGCTTCGGCTCGATGAAGCGCGTCTCGTCCGAACCGTAGTCCTGCGTCTGGTCCTGGAGCGGACACTCGCCGCCGCGGTCGCAGATCGGGCAGTCCAGCGGGTGGTTGATCAAGAGGAACTCGATGACACCCTCCTGGGCGTCACGGATCTCCGGGTTCGTGAACTGGGTCTGGACGACCAACCCGTCGCGGACCTGCATCGTGCACGAGGTCTGCGGCTTCGGGGGGCCGCCCTCCACATGGACGAGGCACATCCGGCAGGCCCCCACGGGGTCCATCCGCGGGTGCCAGCAGAAGTGGGGGATGTAGATGCCGGCCCGGCGCGCGGCAGCGATCACGAGCTCACCGGGCTCGCAGACGATCTCGCGCCCGTCGACGGTGATGGTGATCGTCGTCTCGCGTGTCTCCAACTCAGCTCCTGAGCGCGCTCGCGACGGGCCTGCTCGGGCACCGACGCTCGGTCACGTGGGCGACGTACTCGTCGCGGAAGTACCTCAGGCTCGAGGTGAGCGGGGCTCCCGCGCCGTCCGCGAGCACGCAGAGCGTCTTTCCGACCATGCGCCCGGTCACGCTCTCCAGGAGAGCGAGGTCCTCCATGCGGCCCTCGCCGACCTCGATCCGCCTGAGGATGTTGGTGAGCCAGTACGTCCCCTCTCGGCAAGGCGTGCACTTCCCGCAGGACTCGTGCTCGTAGAACTCCATCCACCGCAGGACCGCCCGGACGATGCACATGTCCTCGGGCAGGACGATGGTGGCTCCCGTCCCGAGGATCGATCCGGCCTGGGCGATGGATTCGAAGTCCATCGGCACATCGAGGTGCTCCTTCGTGAGGAGCGGCGTGGAGGAGCCTCCCGGCGCGAAAGCCTTCATCCCTCGTTCGGTCAGGCCGCCCGCGATCTCGAGGACCTCGCGCACCGGCGTCCCCAGGGGGATCTCGTAGTTCCCTGGGCGCCTGACCGCACCAGACACGCTGAATACCATCGTCCCGGGCGATTGCTCGGTCCCCCACTGCCGGAACCATTCCGCGCCGTTGCGGACTATCGGGCCGCAGGCGGCCAGCGTCTGCACGTTGTTCACGACGGTGGGCGACGCGTACAGGCCCTCGACGGCGGGGAACGGGGGACGGGTGCGGGGCATGCCCCGGTACCCCTCGAGCGATTCGAGCAGTGCCGTCTCCTCGCCGCAGATGTAGGCACCGGCGCCCCGGTGCAGGACGATGTCGATACCGAACCCGCTCCCGTAGACGTCCTGTCCGAGGTGGCCGGCGGCGTACGCCTCGGAGAGGGCCTGCTCCAAGCGCTCCTTCGCGAGGAGCATCTCGCCGCGCAGGTAGATGAACGACAGGCGGGAGCCGATCGCGTAGGAGGCTATCGCTATGCCCTCGAGGAGCGAGTGGGGGTCGACCTCCATGATCTCCCGATCGTGGAACGTCCCCGGCTCCCCCTCGTCTGCGTTACAGACGACATAACGCTCCTTGGGTGAGTCCTTCGGGACGAACGACCACTTCCGGCCGGTGGGGAAACCGGCCCCTCCGCGCCCGCGCAGCCCCGAGGCGTCCACGACCGCGATGACCTCCTCCGGCGTCATCTCGGTGAGTGCCTTCCGCAGGCCTTCGTACCCGCCCGTCCGGGTGAAGACATCGAGGGTGTGGCCGTCCGTGAGGTCACGGCGCGAGTAGATGACCGTGGGGGTCTCAGGCATCGGCGTGCTCCCCGACCGCGCCGGCCTTGCGGAACTCGTCCAGGATCTCCTCCATGGGCGTGCCCGCACGCAGGGAGGCCACCAGCTGCTCGGCCCGCTCCGGGGTCAGCTGCGGGATGTCGCGAGAGTTGAGTTGGGCGATGGGAGCCCAGTCGCAGAAGGCGAGGCACTCCACCGGCTCCCACGACATGAGCCCGTCCTCGGTGGGCTCGTTGGCTGGCCCGATGAGCTCCTTCAGCTTCTCGGCCGTCTCGTCGGCTCCCCATACGGCGCACGAGACGTTCGTGCAGAGGCTGATCAGGTACCGCCCCGGGTTGCGCATCTTGAACATCGAGTAGAAGGTCGCGACCCCTGCGACATCGGCCGGGGTCAGATCCATGACCTTCGCGACCTCCCGGATCGCCTCGGCAGACAGGTAACCGACCTCGTCCTGCGCCTCGTGCAGCACCATGATCAGCGCCGAGCGCTTCCTCGGGTAGCGCGACATGAGCTCCTGGGCCCTGTCGTGGAACGCCTGTGAGAGCGCCATCAGCGGTCCACGTCTCCCATCACCGGGTCGACCGAGGCCAGGACCGCGATGACGTCCGCCAGCAGGTGGCCCGTGCACAGCCGGGGGAGCGCCTGGAGGTTCATCAGCGAGGGCGGCCTGATGCGCACGCGCCAGGGCCGGCCACGTCCGTCGGAGGCGACGTAGTACCCGAGCTCGCCGCGCGGCGACTCCACGGCGACGTAGGCCTCGCCCTCGGGCACGTGGGGTCCGTCCGTGTAGAGCTTGAAGTGGTGGATCAGCGCTTCCATCGAGACGTTGATGCGGTCCCGCGGTGGCGGCATGAGCTTGCCCTTGGCGCGCACGGGTCCGGACGGGAGCCCGGCCAGGGCCTGCTCGACGATCCGCAGGGACTGCCGCATCTCGGCCATCCGGACCGCGTACCGGTCGAAGGAGTCGCCCGCCTGGCCCACCGGGACGTCGAAGTCGAACCGGTCGTACGGCAGGTAGCCGGCCGCGACGCGCAGGTCGTGCGGTACCCCGGACGCCCGCAGCATGGGACCGGTCACGCCGAGCGCGATGGCGACGTCGGGCTCGAGCACCCCGATCCCCTTGTTGCGGCTCACCCAGATCGGGTTGCCGGTGAGCAGCTCCTCGTACTCGTCGATCCTGGCGGGGATCTCCGTGACCGCGCGCCGGATCATCTCGTCGGCCCCCACCGGGAGGTCCTGGGCCAGGCCTCCGGGCCGGATGTAACCGTGGTTCATCCTGGTGCCGGTGATCGCCTGGAAGATGTCGAGCAGGATCTCGCGCTCGCGGAAGGCGTAGGTGGCCATCGACAGCGCGCCCAGCTCGAGCCCTGAGGTGGCGAGCCAGACCAGGTGGGAAGACACCCGGTTCAGCTCGCACAGCAGGACCCTGAGCCACTGCGCTCTCGGAGGGGGCTCGACGCCGGCCAACCTCTCGACCGCGACCGAGTACGCGGTCTCGTTGAAGAAGTTCGAGAGGTAGTCGGCCCGGGTGACGTCCATCGGGACCTGCATCCAGTTCAGCGCCTCGGCGGTCTTCTCGATGCCGGTGTGCAGGTAGCCGATGATCGGCTCGACGGAGACGATCGTCTCCCCTGCGAGCTCGACGCGGAGCCGGAGCACGCCGTGAGTCGACGGGTGCTGCGGGCCCATGTTCACCCGCATCGTCTCGCCCTCGATCCAGATGTCCCGGACCTCGGGGT
>Ga0247713_1000840_pt1 | contig 16991 bp, 17 predicted proteins | sample 21E_NmetaG_FD_189936 | JGI IMG/M metagenome (GOLD analysis project Ga0247713, IMG submission 189936) | Soil microbial communities from hillslope of Landscape Evolution Observatory, University of Arizona, Oracle, AZ, United States - 2-1-E_N | ecosystem: Engineered > Artificial ecosystem >... | reverse complement strand
GTCCTGGGCGAAGGTGGCGAAGCTGTAGCGAGCCAGCCGCGGCAGCACCCAGGTGGTGAAGAACACCAGGGCCGCCAGTCCGGGGATGAGCGTCAACCAGAACAGCGGCCCCAGGGAACCGCGGTGGGCGCCCGCGACGACGGCCAGGACCAGCAACGCGGCCGTGTCGGTGATGATCGTCGCCCCGACGCTGGTGGTGACCGCACGGTTGCGCACCGCGCCGAACCGGCGGAACACGGGGTAGGCCACCAGGGTGTGCGAAGCCCAACACGACGCGAGCAGGATCGCCGCCAGCACCGGATAGCCCATGAGGTAGATCACGCCGGCACCCAGCAGCATCGGCACCGCGAAGGTGATCGCGCCGAAGGTCAGCGCTCCCCGTCGGTTCTCGCGGAAGTCGTCCAGGTCCAGCTCCAGGCCGGCCACGAACATCAGATACAGCAGCCCCACCGAGCCCATGAGCTCGATCGCGCCGCCGTACTCCAGCAGCCCCGCCACGTTGGGGCCCACGACCATGCCGGCAAGCACCAGCCCGACGATGTCCGGCATGCGCAGCCGGCCGGCGATCAGGGGAGCCCCGAGGATCACCAGGGCGAGCACGGCGAAGACCCAACCGGCCTCGGTGAACGGGATGCTGGGCAGGTGAAATGCCACGGCTAGGACGTCCTTCCCCCGCTGGGCGGAGCGACTGCTGGACTGCGAACACCCGCGGGGCCGGACGGGCTCGCCCCGGTGTACCCGCTGGCCGGCGGCGCTAACGCGTCAGCGGCATCGCAGCACAGCGGCTAGCCCGTGGGCCGCGCGAGGTCCCAGCGGGAGCGCACGGTGCCGAATCCCACCGACTCCCTGCGGGCCGCCTCCTGCCAGGCAGGCCGGGGCGGCGACGGTCGGTGCTCGTCCTGCAGCAGGCGGTCCACCGCCGCGACCACCGCGGCGGCCTCCTCGGGCGTCGGTCCACCGGTGATGACGATCCGGGTGCGGTCCGGCAGGGTCACGGCGTCCCCACCGCGGCGATGAAGGCCTCGGGATCTTCGGGACTGACGATGATCAGACCGTCGGGACCGTGGCAGGCGACCAGGCGGGACCGATCCGTCACGTAGGCGCGGTAGCGCCCCGTCTCACGGCGCCAGAACCACCCGTACCACCCGAAGACGCCGCCGGACCCCGCCAAGCGGAGACCGCCGGCGCCCAGGAGCGTGGCGGTGCGCTGCGCCGACTCGACGCGCAGCTGCTTGCTGCCGAACACGCGGCGCAGCACGCGCAGCTGACCGCTCGGCTCGATGCGGTAGCCACGCGGTGACATGCCGTAGCCGAGGGCGATGGCACCCAGCGGCACACCCCACCCGAAGAGCATGGCGACGGGGCCCCCTTCGGCCGCGGGGATGGACGCCGCCAAGCCGAAGACCGCGACGACCAGCGCCGCGGTGACCAGCCGGGTGGGCTTGTCCAGCGGTGCGGCAGGGTGCTCCCCGTGCACGGTGGTGGCCGTCACAGCGGGATGTTGCCGTGCTTCTTGGGCGGGCGCTGCTCGCGTTTGGAGATCGTGAACCGCAGGGAGCTGATCAGCGCCGGCCGGGTCTGTGAGGGCTCGATGACCCCGTCGAGGTAGCCGCGCTCGGCGGCCTTCCAGGGGTTGGCGAGCTCCGTGTCGTAGTGCTCGATCAGCTCGGCGCGGCGGGCGTCGGCGTCGGCCGCCTCCTCCAGCTCCTTGCGGTACAGGATGTTCACCGCGCCCTGCGCCCCCATGACGGCGATCTCGGCCGTCGGCCACGCGAGGTTGACGTCGGCGCCCACGTGCTTGGACCCCATCACGTCGTACGCGCCGCCGTAGGCCTTGCGGGTGATCACGGTGATCTTGGGCACGGTCGCCTCGCAGTACGCGTACAGCAGCTTGGCGCCGTGACGGATGATCCCGCCCCACTCCTGCGAGGTGCCGGGCATGAACCCGGGCACGTCGACGAACGTGACGATCGGGATGTTGAACGCGTCGCAGGTCCGCACGAACCGGCCGGCCTTCTGCGACGACTCCAGGTCCAGCACGCCCGCCAGCCGGATCGGCTGGTTCGCCACCACGCCCACGGGATAGCCGTCGAGCCGGGCGAAACCGCAGACGATGTTCTCGGCCCAGTACTGCTGGACCTCGAAGAACTCGCCGTCGTCGACGACCCGGCTGATGACGTCTCGCATGTCGTAGGGGACGTTGGGCGAGTCCGGCATGAACGTGTCGAGGCCCTCGTCGATTCGATCCGCTGGATCGACCGGCTCCAGTCGTGGCGGCTCCTCGAGGTTGTTCGCCGGCAGGAACGACAGCAGGTGCTTGATGTCGTCGATGCACGCGGCCTCGTCGTCGGCGGCGAAGTGCGCCACACCCGACTTCGAGTTGTGGCTCATCGCCCCGCCCAGCTCCTCGAACGTCACGTCCTCGCCGGTGACGGTCTTGATGACCCCGGGACCGGTGATGAACATGTGCGAGGTGTCCTTCACCATGAAGATGAAGTCCGTCATGGCGGGGGAGTAGACGGCACCGCCGGCGCAGGGGCCCATGATCGCCGAGATCTGGGGGATCACCCCGGACGCCTGGACGTTGCGATAGAAGATGTCGCCGTAGCCGCCGAGGCTGACCACGCCCTCCTGGATGCGGGCCCCGCCGGAGTCGTTCAGCCCGATCAGCGGTACGCCCATCTTCAGGGCGAGGTCCATGATCTTGACGATCTTCTCCGCGAACACCTCGCCCAGCGAGCCGCCGAAGACGGTGAAGTCCTGGCTGAACACGCACACGCGACGGCCGTCGACAGTGCCCCACCCGGTGATGACGCCGTCGCCGGGGATCTTCTTGGCCTCGAGCCCGAACCCGGTCGCGCGGTGCACGGCGAGCTTGTCGGTCTCCTCGAACGAGCCCTCGTCCAGCAACAGGTCGATGCGCTCGCGTGCGGTCAGCTTGCCCTTGGCGTGCTGCTTCTCGACGGCGCGTTGCGATCCCGCGTGCTCCGCCTCGTGCACCCGCCGGCGCAGCTCCTCGAGCTTTTCCTTGGTGGTGTTCGCCATAGTGGCGAGGATTCTAGGGGTGCGCCGTCGCCCGCCCCGATGCGAGGATCCCCGCCATGACCGGACCGCCCGACGCACTCGTGACCAGCATCGTGGGCGGCCCATCGTTGGTCACCGACCTGTGGTGGTTCGACCGCTGCGACTCGACCAACGCGGAGGCGCTTCGGGCGGCGTCCGATGGCGCCGCCGAGGGTCTGCTGGTGGTGGCCGACGAGCAGACCGCCGGCCGCGGCCGTCACGGGCGTACCTGGGTCGCCCCGCCAGGGTCGTCGCTGCTGTGGTCGCTGCTGCTGCGGCCGGCGGTGCCGGCGCCGCAACGCCGGTTGTTGCCGCTGCTGACCGGGCTGGTGGTCGCTGAGGTCGTGGCGCGCCACGTCCCCGAGGCGGCCGTGTCGGTCAAGTGGCCCAACGACGTGCTGGTCGACCAGGCGAAGGTCGCCGGCATCCTGGCCGAGGCGACTGGCGACGCTGTGGTCGTCGGCGTCGGCGTCAACGTCGACTGGCGCGGCGTCCCACGGCCCGACGAGCTCGGCAACGCCACGTCGGTCGCCGAGGCCGCCGGCCGGGACATCGACCGCTGGCGGCTGCTGGCGGGGCTGGTCGGCATGGTCAGCCAGCGCTACGAACACTGGCGCGACACGCCGGCTGGCTTCCTCGACGACTACCGCCGGCGCTGCTCGACCATCGGCGCGCGCGTGGCCGTCACCGGGTTGGACGGCGCGGTGATGCAGGGCGAAGCCGCCCACATCGACGACGAGGGGGCGTTGGTGCTGCGCACCGCCGGCGGCGTCGCGACGGTAACCGCCGGCGACGTGCAGCACATCCGCGGCGAGGGCTGAAGCCCGTCCCTAGAACGGTTCCTCCGTCAACGCCATCAGGTTGCCGTCGGGGTCACGGAACCACACGCCCCGCATCCCGCCCATGTCGGCGACGCCGTCGTCCCAGGACACGTCGGGCATGTCGAACTGCTCGAAGCGGACCCCACGACCGCGGAGCTCGGCGACCTCCTCGTCGAAGTTGTTGGCGATGAATCCGACCTGGGTGTGGTCGCCCGAAGCCTGACCGCTTGACGGGAAGACGAGCAGCATGGTGCCCGCCCCGCACTCGTAGGCGATGCCGTCGGGCCGGTCGCTGACCGCCTTCAGCCCCAGGCTGTCCTCGTAGAACCCACGGACCCGTGCGAGGTCCTTGACGGGCAGCGTCGCAGCAACCCTGCACTCAGCAAGCATGGCTCACCTCCACCGGGCCGGGACCCGCGCCCGGCCCCGTCTCGCGATCGTCCGCCCAAAGGCGGCGCGAACGCAACCACTACTTTGCGTCAGCCTGCCTGCGCCTGCGCCTGCGCCACCGCGTCGGCGAGGTCCCCCTCCCACGGCTCGCCGTGCCCGGGCAGCACGATGCGCCGACCGAGGCCGGCCAGCCGCTGCAACGACGAGCGCGCCTGCGCTGGTTCTTCGTTCACACCGTCGAGCAGCAGCCGCGGTCCCCGCCGTCCGGTGTAGGGGTCCAGGGTGACCAGCCCGTCCCCGGTGAACACCACGCCGGCGTCATCGAGCAGCAGCGCGCAGTTTCCGGCGGTGTGCCCTGGCAGGTGCACCACGCGCGGCTTGCCGGGCACGTCGAGCACGTCGTCGTCGGTGAACACCGTCCGTTGGCGTACCGCCGGGGTGAGCAGGAGTCCGTTGCTCAGGCCCTCGGCGAGCAGGGGCCACGACGCGGGACGCCAGTACAGGTGCAGCGGCGGCAGCTTCCTGACCGTTCCGTTGGTGTCGTCGCGGTGGACGTGGACGGTGGCGGTGCCCTGGCTGCGCAGCTTCTCGGCGAAGCCGGTGTGGTCGACGTGGGCATGGGTCAACACGATGGCGTCGACATCGGCCAGGGTCGCGCCCATGGATGCCAGGGCGGGGTCGAGCTGGTCGAAGTGGCCGGGCATGCCGGCGTCGATCAGCGTCAGACGGCCGGCGTCCTCGACGACGTAGTAGTTGACGCGGGTGGAGCCCAGGCGGGTGACCCCAGGGGCGACGAGCATCGGGTGATCCTTCGTGGCAGGGCCGGCCCGATACCCAGCACGCCCGGGTCGCTAATCAGCGGCCGATGCGCCGTTGCCTGATGTCGCTGAACGCCGAGCCGGCGTTGAGGTGCACGATCGACTGCCCACCCGAGAACCCGGTCGGCCCGCTCAGGGAGATCTGCTTGACGTCGCGGGGGTGGATCTTGACCGCCAGGCTCGCGAGTCGCAGCAGCTCGCGGTTGGGGATGTCGGTCTCGACGTTGCGAGAGAAGACGCCGAGCAGGCGCACCATGGAGGGCAGATCCGACTGCTGCGCGCGGATCTTGCGGTGCGCGGCGAGCATCAGGTCGCCGTGGTGCTTGCTTCTGGTGAAGTCGCCGCCGGGCACGGTCTTGCGGGCGCGGGTGAACGCCAGGGCCTTCTTGCCGTCCAGCTTCTGCTTGCCGCCGCCGATGTTCGCCCGGGCCGCGGCGTCACGGATGGGTCGGTCCAGCTCCACGGTCACCCCACCCATCCCGTTGACCAGCCCGCGCAGCCCCCGAAACGACGTCAGCGCGTAGTAGTCGATGTCGATGCCCGTGAAGCTCGACATCACCGACTTCATCCGCTGCGGGCCGCCGGAGGCGAGGTGTGCGTTGACCTTCGTGACGCCGACCAGCGAGTCGCGGGGGATGTTGACCACCGTGGCGGTGTGGCGCCGGGTGTCCACCGCGAGAAGGTGCAGACCGTCGGCGCGGCCGCGCTTGGGGTCGCCCGGCCTGGGCAGCCCCATGTCCGAGCCGATGATGAGGATCGTCAGGACCCGGTCGTTGTCCCACGTCGGCCGCGCCTGCGCCCGAAGGTCCACGGTGGCCACAGCCATGCCGGCGGCCAGGACCAGCGTCAGCGACACGGCCGTGATGATCGTCAGGCGCCTCATGGCGACTCCTCGCCGGCGTCGCGGCGCGCCTGTGGTCGGCGCAGCCGGACGTCCACCATGTCGGCCCGCCACGTGTCGCCGGCGCGGACGAACACCATCGCGCCGCGCTGGACCAGCGGCTCACGGGTGCCGTCGTCGAACAGCACCGCCATCCGGGCGCGATACCGCAGCGACACGGCGACCACGTCACCGCGGTCCTGCAACACGATCGCGCGGGCCTGCACCGGCTGGGTGATCCCACCGGCGAGCGGGAGGGGGTGTGCACCGAGCGCGCGCTGGTCCTCCCGGCTCAGGCTGTCCGCTGCCTTGCTGGTCAGCAATCCTCGGTACGCGGCGTCGGAGAACCGGGTCCGCGGCTGCACGAACGCCTGGTTGAGGTAACGCTCAAGGGCCTTGGCGGCGCCGTTCGAGGCTCGACGGACGGCTTCGGGGCGGGCCTGGGGGTCGCGGCCGTAGATCCGCGCGGTGTCCATCGGCTGCGACTGCCGGCCCACGATCCGCACGCTGAACCGCCCCGGCTGCGGGATCGGCTCGGCCGTGACGGTCGGCGTCGGCGTCGGCGTGTAAGGCGCTTGCGTCAGCTCCTGGGCGGGGCTCAGCGCACGCATGACGAACACCAGCGCGAAGACGGTGGCGGCGACTGCGAGGCCAATCAGGGCGCGGGAGCGCCAGGTGGTCGGCATGGGTCGCCAGACTGCCGTGCAGGCACGCTCCGGGCAAGCACGCGGCCCCGCAACGTGCGGGGCCGCAGTGGTTGGGGCGTCGGAGTTAGCGGGATTTCTTGGGGCCGCCGGCGTTGCTGTTGCCCTTGCCGCTGCCCTTGCCGGGGCTGGCCTTCGCGGGCTCCTCGGCCGTGGGCTCCTCGACGGCCGGCGCGGACGAGCCGGCAGCGGCGACTGCCGCGGCGGCGTCGACGATGCCGTAGCCATACGCCGGGTCGTACACGCCCCGCAACCCGGTGACCGGCTGGCGGGCGGTCGCGGTCAGCACGTCGTAGATCCCGGTGTTGTCCAGGCCCAGGGCGCTGAGCAGAGCGGCCACGCCCGACACGTGCGGCGCCGCCATGGAGGTGCCGGCGTAGTAGTCGTAGCCGTCAGCGCCGCAGAAGCCTTCGAGTCCTCGGGGGACGGTCGAGACAACGTCGTCTTCGCAGAAGAACGTGCCGGCGCCGCCAGGGGCGGAGATCGTCAGCAGGTCGGGCTTGACGGTGAGGTTGGAGTACCAGGCCTTCAGCTCGTTGGGGTCCGTCGCGCCGACGCACAGCGCACCGTTGTTGAACGAGGGGCTGGCGCACAGTGGCGCGGACTCGTTGCCGGAAGCCACGACGACTGCGACGCCCTTGCTGTTGGCGTACGCGATGGCGTCACGGGCCTCGCGGACCACGCCGGTGATCTCCAGCACCTGCAGCCCGGGAAGGCCGCCGAGGCTCATGTTGATCACGTCGGCGCCGTTGTCCGTCGCCCAGCGGATGCCCGCGGCGATCTCCTCGAACGAGCCGCCCTCTTCGCCGAGGACCTTGACCGGCATGATCTTCGCGTCGGGGGCGACGCCGGCGACGCCGATGCCGTTGCCGGTGGCCGCGGCGGCGATCCCTGCGACGTGGGTGCCGTGGCCGTCAGGCTCGCCGGCGTCCTTGCCACTGGTGTAGTCGCCGTTACCGCACGGCCCGTTCGCGGCGCAGCCGACGAAGGTTGCGCCGTTGACCAGCTGGCCCTGCAGATCCGGGTGGCTCAGGTCGACACCGGAGTCCACGACCGCGATGACGGCGCCGGCGCCCGTGGACGCCCCCCAGGCCTGGTCGGCGTGGATCTGGCGCGGCCCCCACTGTGCCGACCACAGGGGGTCGTTGGGAGCGGCGGTCTGGGCTCCTGCGGCGGGCGCGAAAGTCAGGGCCAGGGCAAGGACGGAGAGCAGCAGCACGGCACGACGCATCGGGTGGATCACTCCTGGAGGATCGGCGGCGGGTTCGGCGTGGCGGATAGTGGAAGTGGGGGCCCGTCCCGGCCGCGGCGTCAGTCGGTAACGGGCGTTATTTCCCCTAACGAGTCGCCGCTCGAAACGTCACGGCTTCTTGCCGCCAACCTGCCCCCGCTACGCTGCGCCGCCATGAGCACCTGTCCGTCCGACCAGGTCTGCGGCTAGATGGACGCGCTGCGCAGCGCCGCCGATCCCGCTGCCGAGGCCTTCGCGCGCAACGACGCCGCCCACCGCGAGCTGGTCGCGGATCTGCGCCGGCAGCTGGCCCAGGCCGCCGAGGGTGGCGGGGAGCGGGCCCGAAAGCGCCACACCGAGCGTGGCAAGCTGCTGCCCCGCGAACGCGTGGACGCCCTGGTCGATCCGGGCAGCCCCTTCTTGGAGCTGTCCCCGATGGCCGCGCACGGGCTGTACGACGGTGACGCGCCGGCGGCCGGGATCATCACGGGCGTCGGCCGGGTCAGCGGCCGCGAGGTCGTCATCGTGGCCAATGACGCCACCGTCAAGGGTGGGACCTACTACCCGATGACGGTCAAGAAGCACCTGCGCGCGCAGGAGGTCGCGCTGCACAACCGGCTGCCGTGCGTGTACCTGGTCGACTCCGGCGGGGCGTTTCTGCCAAAGCAGGACGAGGTCTTCCCCGACCGCGAGCACTTCGGGCGCATCTTCTTCAACCAGGCGACCATGTCGGCTCGTGGCATCCCGCAGATCGCGGCGGTGCTGGGGTCGTGCACCGCCGGCGGGGCCTACGTGCCCGCGATGAGCGACGAGACCGTGATCGTGCGCAACCAGGGCACGATCTTCCTGGGCGGCCCGCCGCTGGTGAAGGCCGCCACCGGCGAGGTCGTGTCGGCCGAGGACCTGGGCGGCGGCGACCTGCACAGCCGCACCTCGGGTGTCACCGACCACCTGGCGGACGACGACGCCCACGCACTGCAGATCGTGCGGTCGATCGTCGCGACGCTGCACCCGCGGACGGCGACCCCCTGGGAGCGCGCCCCGGTCGAGGAGCCGGTCGTTGACCCCGAGCAGCTGTACGGCGTGGTCCCCGCCGACACCCGCACCCCCTACGACGTCCGCGAGGTCATCGCCCGCGTCGTCGACGGTTCGCGCTTCCACGAGTTCAAGGCGCTGTACGGCACGACGCTGGTGACCGGCTTCGCGCGGATCCACGGCCACCCCGTGGGCATCGTGGCGAACAACGGGATCTTGTTCAGCGAGTCAGCGCTGAAAGGCGCGCACTTCATCGAGCTGTGCGACCAGCGCAAGGTCCCGCTGGTGTTCCTGCAGAACATCTCGGGCTTCATGGTCGGACGCGAGTACGAGGCCGGCGGGATCGCCAAGGACGGCGCGAAGATGGTGACCGCCGTGTCATGTGCCCGCGTCCCCAAGCTCACCGTGATCATCGGCGGATCGTTCGGCGCCGGGAACTACGGCATGTGCGGCCGCGCGTACTCGCCCAGGTTCCTGTGGATGTGGCCCAACGCCCGCATCTCGGTGATGGGCGGCGAGCAGGCCGCAACCGTGCTGTCGACCATCCGGCGCGACCAGATCGAGGCCAAGGGCGAGCAGTGGTCAGCCGAGGACGAAGAGGCGTTCAAGCAGCCGCTGCGCGACCAGTACGAGCACCAGGGCCACCCGTACTACTCGACCGCGCGGCTGTGGGACGACGGCGTCATCGACCCCAAGGACACGCGCACGGTGCTCGGCCTGGCGCTGACCGCCGCAGCGAACGCCCCCTTGGAGGACGTCCGCTACGGCGTGTTCCGGATGTGACCGGTCAGACGCCGGGAGTCAGCCGGCACAGGTAGCCGAACTGCTTGCTGGGCAGCGACGACACGAGCGTCGTGGCACTGGCGTTCAGCCACTGCGGCAGGATTGGCGCCCGCTGGTTCTCGGTGTCGGCAGGCGCCTGCAGGCCGGCGAAGTCGAACTGCAGGATGTCCAGGCCGCGGACGACGTCGTTGGTGTAGACGATGTCGGTCTTGTTGCCGGTCTGGTTGCCAGCGTCGTCGTACTCGGGAACCCAGTACGCGCCCCACGTCTCCATCGCGCCGGTGAAGAAGTACCCGACCTGCTTGATGTTCGAGGGGTCACGCACGTCCAGGAAGCGGGTGCCCTGCTGGTACCAGCCCTGCGCCACGATCCCGTCCTGGTGGTAGTCGAAGTAGTGCGCGGAGCAGAACGCGCCGGCGGGGGTCTTGACGCCGGAGTCGAGCAGCTCGGTGTTCCACAGGTCCAGCGGCTTCATCTTCCCGAACCCGTAGCGGTGCTCGGGGTTGTCCGCGGCGTACTGCTCGGCGTCGAGGTACGGGATGTGCCAGGTCGAGAACGCGCCCTCGGCCTTGCACGTGGCGTCGATGTAGTCCTCCTCGGTGGCGAGCAGGACGTTGCCGGAGAACAGGTCGGGGTCACCCGAGGTCAGCCGGCCGTCCTCGCCGACGGTCTGGGTGAACGCCTCGGCGTGCGGCCGGATCGAGTTGTGGAGGATGAAGTTGTTGTAGGCGCTGCGGCCGACGACGCCGTTGCGGTCCGTGCTCGCCACGGGCACCGGGTTGGTCGGGTCCGTCGTGTCGTACGCCACCATCCCCTGCGTGCCGACGTGCCACTGCAGCCCCACCGCGTCCGCGTCCCAGTCGTGGCCCGAGCCGGCGATGCTGCGGATCTGCGGCAGCTGCTTGGGGTTGTCCAGGTCGCTGAGGTCGATCGGGTTGAAGAACGGCTCGTAGGCGCCGGAGGTGTAGGCGACCATGCACTCCGGGTCGGCGCAGGACACGGTGTGAGTGCTGGACTCGGTCTGCGTGCGCCCGCGCAGGCGGGGTGCGGCCGGGTCGGTGACGTCGATGATGACCAGCTCGTAGTCCAGTGCAACGGGACGGTCGCTGTCCTGGGGCGTCACGCCGTAGATGTCGAAGCCGACGATGAGGAACTTCGTGCCGTCGGACCGCTCGCCCAGGCTCATGGCCTCGTTCTGGAAGTTGGGCAGCGGCAGGGTCGCCATCGGTACCGGCAGCTCGGGGTTGGAGATGTCGTAGGTCACCAGCCCGTTGAGCGTGTGCAGGTACATGATCGGAGCGTCGCTGGCGAACGCCGCCGAGATCGCGGTGGCGTTGGGGATCGAACCGACGACCTTGACCGAGTCGCTCGCCACGACGGGCACGGCGGTGGTCAGCGCGTTGGCGGGCAGCATGCCCACGGTCAGCAAGGCGGCGATGGCGAGGGTGAGAAGACGACGGCGCACAGCAAGGGCTCCCGCTCTGAAGGAACTGGTTCGCTTGCTGACTTCGCTGTCGACGCCCGGATCTCCTGCCCCGCGTAGCATGCGGCGCCCATGGCTGACTTCACGACCTTGCGGATCGAGACCGACGATCGCGGCGTGGCCACGGTGGTGATGGACCGCCCCGAGGTGCGCAACGCGTTCGACGACACCCTCATCGCCGAGATGCACCAGGCGGCGTCCGTGCTCGCCGAGGACACCGCGGTGCGGGTGGTCGTCCTGACCGGCGCCGGCGAGATCTTCAGCGCCGGCGCGGACCTGAACTGGATGCGGTCGATGAAGGAGTGGACGTTCGACGAGAACGTCGCCGACTCCACCCGGATGAACGACATGTTCCGGGCCCTGTACGACCTGCCCAAGCCCTTGATCGGGCGGATCAACGGGCACGCCCTGGGCGGGGGAACCGGCCTGACGGCGGTGTGCGACATCGCGATCGCGGTGGAGGGCTCGCTGTTCGGCTTCACAGAGGTCGTGCTGGGTCTGGCGCCGGCGGTCATCTCGCCGTACGTCGTCCGCAAGGTCGGCCGGTCGTTCGCTCGGGCCGTCTTCGTCACCGGCGAGCGGTTCGACGCGGCGCGGGCGCACACCGCCGGCCTGGTGCACGAGGTGGTGCCACGCGACGGTCTCGACGGGGCGGTCGAGGCGGCGGTCGGCCGGTGCCTGAAGGCGGGGCCCCTGGCCACTGCGACGGCCAAGCGCCTTCCGGACCTCGCGCTGCAGTCGCTGGACGAGGCGACCGCGGAGACGGTCAAGATCATCGCTGGACTGCGGGTCGGTGACGAGGCGCAGGAGGGCATGGCTGCCTTCCTCGACAAGCGTCGCGCCGCCTGGGTGCCGGGCGAGTAGATGTTCGACACCGTCCTCGTCGCCAACCGGGGTGAGATCGCCGTCCGGATCTTCCGGACGCTGGACGCCATGGGCATCCGCTCCGTCGCCGTCTACAGCGACGCCGACGCCGACGCGCTCCATCCCCGGCGTGCCGACGTGGCGGTGCACATCGGCCCGACGCCGGCCGCCGAGTCGTACCTGAACATCGAGCGGATCATCGACGCGGCGCGGCGGACCGGTGCGCAGGCGATCCATCCGGGCTACGGCTTCCTGGCCGAGAACGCCGCGTTCGCCCGCGCCTGCGCCGACGCTGGGATCGTCTTCATCGGCCCGCCCGCCTCGGCCATCGAGGCGATGGGGGACAAGATCCGCTCGAAGCAGACGGTCGAGGCTGCCGGGGTGCCGGTCGTCCCCGGCGTGCACCGACCCGGGATGACCGACGACGACCTCACCGCCGCCGCCGAGGACATCGGCTACCCCGTCATGGTCAAGGCGACGGCCGGCGGGGGCGGCAAGGGCATGCGCATCGTCAGCGAGCCGGAGGGACTGTCCGACGCGATCGCGTCCGCGCGGCGCGAGGCCAAGGCGGCGTTCGGCGACGACGACCTGCTGATCGAGCGCTTCGTGTCCAACCCGCGCCACATCGAGGTGCAGGTCTTCGCCGACACGCAGGGTTCGACCATCCACCTCGGCGAGCGCGAGTGCAGCCTGCAGCGCCGGCACCAGAAGGTCATCGAGGAGTGTCCCTCGCCGTTGCTGGACGAGGCCACGCGCGCGCGGATGGGCGCGTCGGCGGTCGACGCCGCGAAGGCGGTCGGTTACGTGGGGGCGGGAACGGTCGAGTTCATCGTCTCCGGCGACCGGCCTGACGAGTTCTTCTTCATGGAGATGAACACCCGACTGCAGGTCGAGCACCCGGTGACCGAGGAGGTCTACGGGGTCGACCTGGTCGAGTGGCAGGTCCGTACGGCCGCCGGCGAACCGCTGCCCGTGACGCAGGACGATCTGCGGATCGACGGGCACGCCGTCGAGGCGCGCATCTACGCCGAGGATCCGTCGCGCGGCTTCCTGCCGACCGGCGGGCGCATCCTGGACCACTGGAACCCGGCCGGGCACCTGGCGGGGCTGCGGATGGACAGCGGGATCTCCGACGGCATGGTGGTCGGCAGCGCGTACGATCCGATGCTCGCCAAGCTCGTGGCGCACGGGCCGGACCGTGAGGCCGCGATCACCCGGTTGCGCCGAGGTCTGGCGCACACCGTGGTGGCTGGTGTCGTCACGAATATCCCATTTCTGATCGCGACGCTGGACGACGAGGACGTGATCGCCGGCCGTCTCGACACCGGTTTGCTCGAGCGCCGCCAGGACGACCTGGCCCGCCGCGAACCGCCGGAGCATGTCTTCGCCATCGCAGGGCTGCAGCGACTGTGGGAGATCGCGCCGCCCTCCGCGGCAGCGGCCGAACCGTTCGACGCGGCGACCGGCTGGAGGGTGGGCGAGCCGGCGTGGGCGACGTGGCGCATGCGTTGCGGTGACCGAACCGAGCACGTGCACGTCCGCGGCTGGCGCCACGAGGCCGAGGTCCGTGTCGGCGACGGCGCCACCATGCCGGCATCGATCAGCTGGAACGGCGAGGGCGAGGCGCTCGTCACCGTGGACGGGGTCCTGCACCACGTGGTGCTGCACTCGGCGGGGGACACGGCCTGGATCGCGGCGCCCGACCTTGGCGGATGGTCGGTGGACGAGGAGGACGAGCTGGCCGCGGCTCGGCACGAGGAGGCTGGTGGCGGCGGCACGCTGACGGCCCCGATGCCCGGCACGGTGACCGTGGTCAACGTCGCTGCCGGGGAATCCGTGACCCGCGGGCAGACGTTGGTCGTGGTGGAGGCCATGAAGATGGAGCACCCCATCACCGCCCCGGTCGACGGCGTCGTCGAGGCACTGCACGTCACCGCCGGTCAGGCGGTTGCGATGGACGCCCCGCTGGCGGTGGTCGTCGCCGACGCCGGCGGGGAAGAGCCCGCGTCGTGAGGCAGCCGCAGCGAGTGGCCACCACCGGCCTGCCGGCGAGCGTGACCATCTACGAGGTCGGACCGCGCGACGGCTTGCAGAACGAGTGCGACACCGTGCCTACCTCGGTCAAGGCGGAGTTCATCCGGCGGCTGGCCGACGCCGGTCTGAGCGTGGTCGAGGCGACGAGCTTCGTGCATCCCAAGTGGGTGCCGCAGCTGGCAGACGCGGCGGAGCTGCTCGACGGGTTGGTCCGCAAGCCCGGTGTCCGGTACCCGGTGCTCGTCCCGAACGAGCGCGGCTTGGACCGGGCGCTTGAGGCCGGCGTTGACGAGGTCGCCATCTTCGCCAGCGCCACCGAGACCTTCGCTCAGCGCAACCTCAACCGCACTGTTGAGGAGTCACTGGCGATGTTCGAGCCCGTCGCCAAGCGGGCGGTCGAGGCCGGCGTGAAGGTGCGCGGCTACCTGTCAATGTGCTTTGGCGACCCGTGGGAGGGTGAGGTGCCCGTCGACCAGGTCGTCGAGGTCGGGTCCCGCGTCCTGGACCTGGGCTGCTTCGAGCTCAGCCTGGGCGACACGATTGGGACCGGAACGCCGGGGCACGTCACCGCGGTCCTCGACGCCTTCGGAGAGCGGGGCGTCGGACCCGACCGTCTCGCCGTCCACTTCCACGACACGTACGGCCAGGCGCTGTCGAACACCGTCGCGGCCCTGCGCGCCGGCGTCACGGTGGTCGATGCATCAGCCGGTGGTCTGGGCGGCTGCCCGTACGCGCAGTCGGCGACCGGCAACCTGGCCACGGAAGATCTGGTCTGGCTGCTGCACGGTCTGGGCATCGAGACCGGCGTTGATCTTGATGCGCTGGTCGCGACGTCGGCGTGGATGGCCGAGCAGCTTGGCCGCCCCAGCCCCTCCCGGGTCGTCCAGGCCCTCGCCGGTGGCTGAACCGCGGGGCGCCGGTCGCTCGGGCGGCCTGCTCTTTCTGGCAGTGGCGCTCTTCGTCGGCTACCTCGTGGTGACTGCTGTCGCCGGGGTGATCCGACTGGTGCTGACCATCGCGATCGGCGTGGTGGTCCTGGCGTTGGCCGCCAGCGTTCTGCGCCGGCGCTGAGGTGGTCGGGGCGTCCGTCGAGGCTTTCCACACCTTCTGATTGCCTTCGGGTGATTCACGGTGGTATCACTCCGCCCGATGGGGGTCCGCAGTCGAGCGCTCACAACGTTCGTGGCCCTGGCGGTTACCGGGGCTTTGGCCACCGCATGCGCGCCGGCGCAGCAACCTCAGACCCCGACCGCCGCGGTCCCCACAGCGGCGCCAACCCCCACGCCGGAGCCAACCGAGGCGGACCCCTACGCCATCCCCGACGAGATCGACGAGGCCTACGTCGAACGGGTCCTCGAGGCACTGAACGAGGGGCTCGTCCGGGCCACCCGCGTCGTCGCCGAGAAAGAGCGCGTCAACGGCGAGGCGAAAAAGGCTCTCGGCTACACGCACCTTCCGGAAGCGCAGAGAGGATACGTGTCCATTTACCGCGAAGTACTCCGCGGCAATGGCAGCGTACGGCTCCGGGAAGATGCGGAGGCTGTAGACATCGTGTCCGTCGATCGGATCGTCTCCGCCACCGATAGCTGCATCTTCGCCATGGTCACGCAAGACAGTTCGGGTTTGGTGCAAGGCCGGGTGGAGCCTTTCCCGGTCTATTACCACCTAGTTCGAAGTACCAGGTCGAACGACTTCAACCCCACCCCGTGGATGGTTGCGGCCGATGCCGAACCTCCCCCGAATGGCAAGGAATTCAAGGATCGATGCGCCGAGGGCTGAGCAGCCTGTTCGTGGCCGCGGTGATGCTGGCTTCGTCCGTGGCACCGTCCGCAGCGGAAGACGCCGTAAGAATGCGCGGTAGTGGTGGAGGGCTATCCGGTGTGATCACCCGATCCGAGACCGTGCCCGGGCGGGCGGCGCCGGCGGCGCAGCCGGTGGTGAACACGCAGCCGGCGACGTCCGGTGTGGCGGCCCCGCAGCCGCGAGTTGTCCGCCGTCCAAACGGGTGGATCTACGACTACCGGGACCTCGGCGGGGGCCGGGTGCGCTACGTGTTCGAAGAGGGTCCTGACCACTGCACGGGCGGTTACCGCGAAACTGTCTGCTACGGGCCCGCGCCGGAACCCCGCCGGCCCGGTGAGACGCGAGAGGAAGCGCGCGAGCGACGCCGCCCCATCCCGCCGCCGATCAGCCCGCAGGAGATCGTCGAGCGCACCATCGTCAACGTGCAGCTCCCCGAGCCCCGCCCACGGATCGCGCCCGGCCACGCGATCACCGGTCTGCGTGCGTACCTGGAGACAGGCAGCGCCACGACCCACCGCTTCGATCCCATCCGGACGGTCCTGGGGCCGCTGAGCATCTCGGCGACGTCGACCTACACGGTCGACTGGGGTGACGGGACGACCACGGGACCGCACGAGACCAGCGGCGGCGCATACCCGGACGGCGACATCACGCACGTGTATCAGCGGACGGCGACCGTGGATGTCACCGTCACCCAACACTGGACCGCGCAGTGGTCTCTGGCCGGACAGTCCGGGACGGTCACCGGCCTGGTCTCGTCAGGGACGATCGAGGACTTCCGAATCCGCGAGGTGCAGGCCGTCCGCCGACGGTAGGCCACCCGGCCCGACCCCGCCGGCAGCATCCGAATACGGCGAGGTCGGGCCGAAGTGTCGGCCTTGTGCTTTCGCTATGGAGTTGTCAAGGGTCGACGACGCGCTGAACTGGCCCCGAACCGTCAGCCTGTGGTTGGGGTTATCGGGTCAGTCGGCTCGTCGTTTTCGGATGGTGAACCCGTCGGGGGTGCGTTCCACCTGCCAGCCGAGGTGGTGGATGTTGTGGTGGCAGGCCCAGCAGACCAGGGTGAGGTTGTTGGTGGTGGT
>Ga0247713_1000839_pt1 | contig 16996 bp, 16 predicted proteins | sample 21E_NmetaG_FD_189936 | JGI IMG/M metagenome (GOLD analysis project Ga0247713, IMG submission 189936) | Soil microbial communities from hillslope of Landscape Evolution Observatory, University of Arizona, Oracle, AZ, United States - 2-1-E_N | ecosystem: Engineered > Artificial ecosystem >... | reverse complement strand
CGCAAGAGCTTGACCGCTACGCCCGCGCGGGTGGCGGTGTCATGCTCCTGGGGCCGGTCGACGTCGTGTTCAGCGACACGAACGTCGTCGCTCCCGATGTGACCTACGTTGCGCCCGACCGGCTCGAACGCGTCGAGAAGCGTTGTATCCGCGGCGCGCCGACGGTCATCGTGGAGGTGTCGTCGCCCACGACCCGGCGCACCGACTTGACGCGCAAGCTCCCGCTCTATGAGCGCCACCGCGTGCCGGAGTACTGGTTCGTCGATCTCGACGCCGACCGCATCGAGGTTTACTCGCTCGACGGCGACCGCTACGGCGCGCCGGCGATCTTCACTCGCGACCAAACCCTCGTGAGTCGCGCCGCAGCGGGCCTCGACGTCGCGGTCGGCGGCGTTTTCTTCGGCTAGGCGCTACTCGCCGTGGAGCGGATCGCCGCGCGTGATGGTGCCGCCTACGAGCGAGTTGTCGGGAAGCGGACGAGGCGAGCCGGAGCGCATTTCGTCGACGAGCGAATCGACCACGCGGCTCAGGTCGTGCGTCTCGGCAAAGACCTCGCGCTGACGCACGGCAGAGGTGCCGCGCTCGAGAATGCCGTTGATACCTTCGAGCTCTTCGATGCACCCAAGCCTCTCTGCGGTCGGGCACAGCCGCTCGACGAGGTCGCCGACCGAGCGCCGGAGCGACATGAGGTTGCCCTCCTCGTCGCGGATGATCTCCGCCTCGAGTCCGTAGCGCGCGGCGCGCCATTTGTTCTCGCGGATGGTCCACGCCTGGTGCTGCGGTAAGTCGAGCCCGTGGTTATAGCGGTCGGCGAGCCACACGACGAGGCTTTGTGACAGCGCCACGATCGAGCACAACTCGTCCATCGTAGGAATGCCGTCGCAGATGCGGAGCTCGAGCGTGCCGAAGCTCGGGTGCGGCCGAATGTCCCACCACACCTCGCGGATGCTTCGAATCGTCCCGGCGCCGATCAACGTGCGCATGAACCGCTGGAACTGCCCCCAGTTCTCCATGAAGTAAGGAAGCCCCGCGGTCGGGAGGCTTTCGAAGATCTTCGAGCGAATCGACGCGAGCCCGGTGTCACGACCCTGCCAGAACGGACTCGACGAGCTGAGCGCGAGGAAGTGGGGAATGAAGGTGCCGAGCGAGTTCGCGACCGCGATCGCCTCCTCGCCCGAACGAACGCCGACGTGAGTGTGGACTCCGAAGATCAGAAGGCGGCGCGCGGTCCACTGACAGTCCTCGATCAGCCGGTGGTAGCGGGGGTCGGGAGAGACGGTCTGATCGGCCCACGACGAAAACGGATGTGTGCCGGTGCACACGATGCGGTAGCCCTGGCCCTCGGCGACCTCGATGAGCCTCTCGAGCTTTCCCCACAAATCGCGACGGACGTGGTTGACCGTCGGACAGACGTCGGTGATGACTTCGATCGTGCACTCGAGGAGCTCGTGCTTGTAGCCGGGCAGGCCGTCGAGGTCGGAAAGGATCTTGGTTGCGGCGGTATCGGTGGCGAGAGCCCCGGCTTCGTCGACCACCTGAACCTCGATCTCCGCGCCCAGCGTGGGCTGATCCGAGCCGGCAAAGACGATGTTCACTCCTGCCCCCCTTCGGTGGCGTCCGTCACGAGACTTTACGGGATCGAAGCCGCACGGGCCCTGCCCCGTCCCGCCGTGTAGAAGATCGCGAGAAGGTTCCCGACGACCCCGGCCGCAAACACTCCGGCGCCGGGAGGAAGGACGAGCGCGAGCGGGACCAACGCGCCTGCGACCCACGCCAACTGCAGCGCCGACTCGAACCGGGCGAACGCCCACCCGCGCGCGGCCTCCGGCGCATGGCGCTGGACGATCGCGTCGAACGCAACCTTGAGCGCGCCGGATGAGATGCCGAACGCGAGCACGAGGACCGCCGCCGTGCCGAGCGAGAACCAGCGCCCTGCGATCAGCGCCACGACTCCGCCGACGACGAGGGAGAGGACGAGGATTCCCTCTTCCTTCAGGCGGCGGCGCAGGCGCGGGGCGAGTAGCGCGCCCACTAGTCCTCCGGTCGCCGCGGCGCCGACGAGCAGGCCCAGACCGATGGCGGCCACGTCTTCGCGCCGGAACGAAAACGCGAGGTGGAACACGAGAAAGCCGACCAGAAAGCGCATGCCGGCCGCGACCACAAGCGCCTGACGGACGAAGACGTCGAGCAGATCCGCCCGCGCGCCGAGCTGCTCGTCTTTGGGACGGCGGCCGCGCACGCGCGGCAGCTGGAGCGCAGGGACGATGCCAACGCCGTACACCAGCGCGCACAGGATCAATTCGGCCTCGACCCCAGGCCACTTCAAAAGCGCGACTCCGGGGAGGCCGACGATCATTCCGGCGAGCGCCCCGATCTTCGACAGGGTCGCATTGGCATTGACGAACGTCCGCTGCGACGAGACGAGCTGGGGGAGGACCGCCCCGCGCACGATCAACACCGCCCGGCTCAGCACCAGGATTCCGAACGCGATCGGGAACAGGAGCGCGGAGTCGAGCCTCGACGACAGGAGTAAAGCAAGCGCCGCGCGCCCGGCGGCCGCAGTGACCATCACGGCGCGGAGCCCGCCCCGGCTCCCGTCGAGGAAGCGGGCGAGGAGAGGCGAGACGACTGCAAACGGCGCCACGGTGAGGAGTAGGTAGAGCGCGACCCGGCTGCGAGCGTCCGCCTCCGGCACCGAGAAGAAGAGCGAGCCGGCCAGGGCGAGGGCGACGAGGGCGTCGCCCGCCGCGCCGGTCGCCTGGTACGCCATGAGCCGGCCGAACTGCGGCGTCTCGGCGTCCCGCCGAATACGCCCCACCGCCCGGCGCGCCGCGATCCGAACGAGCGGCTCCTCCTCATTTGGCCGCGGCCCGCCCCTCGCCATAGACAGCGAGCCTAATCCGGCCCGCCGCACGTTCCCGGCGCGCCGGGCGGGCAGGGATTTCGCACCATCCGGAGAACCTGAAAAATGCGACCGAAACGCCCCCATCCAAAAAGGGTGGGGCGGACGAATTAGAACGGGCCGTCGCACGTAGGCGCACATGTGGTCGCACCACCTTTGGGAAGGGGAACGGCGGCGATGCAGCACATGAGACAGAGCAGAAAACGCAAGGCGACCTTCGCGATCGGCCTCGCCGCCGCCCTCGTCGGCGGCCTCGTCCAGATGCCCGCCGCGCCCGCCGCGCCACGGCGCGCCGTGGCGGCGCCGTTCGAGGCGAGCGACCCGATCAGCTACATCATTCCGACCGAGCACGGCGACCTCTACATGGAGGTCGTCCATCCGACGCGCAACGACAAGGTCGTGAAGGCGCCCGTCATCCTCACGATGTCGCCCTATTCCGCCCTCGGTCGCAACGAGGATGCGGACCGATGGGTGCCGCGCGGCTATGCACGCGCCTGGGTCGACGTGGTCGGCACCGGCAATTCGGGTGGGTGCTTCGACTACGGCGGGAACCGCGAGAAGGAGACGGGTTACGAGACCGTCGAATGGATCGCCGACCAAAAGTGGTCGACCGGCAAAATCGGCATGATCGGCTCGTCCTACAACGGCGCAACCGCGACCGCAACCGCAGTCACCCGGCCGCCGCACCTCACCACGATCGTTCCCGAGGCCGCCGTATCTCGCTGGTACGGCTACTCGTACTCGGGCGGCATCCGCTACTCGTTGAGCAACGAGTTCATCGGGCACGAAGGTCCCGGCAGCGTCACCGACCTGGGCTTCGACAAACCACTGCTGTTCGACTTCGGCTATGCGTTGCCCCCGCCGGTCGACCCTCAGGACGAGAAGTGGGCGGAACGGGTGCGGTCGTCGGTGACGCCGTGCGACGAGATCGACCACACGACGCGGGGCTACGACCTCGACCTCCCCAACTACGACAAGTTCTGGATCGAGCGGGATTACGTCAAGGACGCGGCCAAGATCAAGATCCCCGTCCTCGTCGCCCACAACTGGGGCGACTGGAACGTAAAGCAGGAAGAGGGATGGAACCTCTTCCACGCGCTCAAGAACGCGAGGCAGCGCGTGCTGTACATGGGGAGCCGCTGGCACGGCCACGGCGCGCCGGGCGGCGACTACGAAAACTTTGTCGACGACTGGATGGACCGCTATCTCATGGGCAAGAAAAACGGGATCGACAAGGCTCCCGAGATCATCTCGCAAACGGCCGATTCCGACGGCCCCGGGAAGTGGCTCAAGGGAACCCCCAAAACCCGCAACGTCGTGATCTATGCACAGGACTTCCCGTTCGTTCCCCCCGGCGAATACAACTGGAAGCTGATGCCGTCAAAGCCACAGGCGTTCGGCGCAACCGAGCCGGCATCGTTTCCCTCGGCCAACGCCAACACCGAGAGCCACGCCAACCACCACGGCCCGAACAATCACGACTGGCGCTGGTTCGAAGGCGCCATGTTGCGCAAGGACGCGCGCGTGTTCGGCCAGATAAAGGTGCAGATCTACTCAAAGGCAGACCGCAAGTGGATCACTTTCGTCCCCTCGATCCTCGACTACGACCACGACTGCCACACGACGGTGGGGAACCAGCACGTGTTGAAGCCCGAGTGCGGAACCGCGCCGCTCGTGTCGACCACGCGCGGCTTCCTCGACAGCCGTTACCGCAACGGGCTCGCCCGGCCGCAGGACGTCAAGGCGGGAAGCTACTTCCCGATCACCGTCCCGATGAAGCCGATCGACTACACGTTCAAGAAGGGCCATTCGATCGGCCTCCAGATCCAGACCGAAGCACTCGAATGGATGGTTCCGAAGCCCTACCCGGGCGGGTGCGACCACCCCGACGCTCAGGGCCAGTCGTGTCCCAACATCTACGTGGATTGGGCCGGCGGCAAGACGCGGGTGATCATCCCGGTGGTGAACGGCCCCAAAGACGACTCCGACCTCTTCTGCATCCCCGGCAAGCACAAGAAGGGTTGCAAGCACGAAGAAGAGTAGGTTGAGATCGCCCGTCGGAGGAAAAACTGAACCGAAGGCGAACCTTTTAGGCGACGGGCGAAACCGGGGAGGTAGGTCTGTGAAACGCACCGCACGGCTGGCGATCGTCTTCGCCGTGCTGGCCGGCACGATCACGATCGTTCCCGCCGCCCCCGCCCTTGCCTGCTCCGGGTTCCGAGGGGCCAACGAGACCTACCGCCTCGAGACGTTCGAAGTCACGATGAAAAGCGTGAAGAAGACGTACGAACGAGGCCAGACCGCCCGCATCAGAATGACCGTCGTTCGGCCGGGGAAGAGTGACCCGCTCGGTCAGGGAATCCCGATCGAGCCCCCGCAGCAGTGGCCTGCCGAAGGCGTGACGGTAGGGGTCGGCCTGCGCATCGGCGACGTCTTCCTCGCCGGCTTCGCCACCACCGGGGCCGACGGGAAAGCGCTCGTCGAGATTCCGATCAGGAGCTACGTGCCGAATGGCAGGGCGCTCGCGATCGCTCAGGCGGTCAAGCGGCAGGCCGATTCGCCGTGCGCGACGGTCGAGGAGTTCGGCTACACCCAGAGCCCGTCGCTGTTCAAGGTGAACTAGCCGCAGCCCTTTATTGCAAATCGTTTTCATTTCCACTAAGTTCGGCGCATGCGCCGCTTCCTGTCCCTACTCGCGTTTGCGCTCGCGGCCGCCGGGTGCAGCGGGCCCAACTCCTCCGGCGACGGCCGTCCCGATGTAGTCGCCGCCTTCTACCCGCTGGCGTGGGCGGCGGAGGCGGTGGGTGGCGGCGACGTGGTGGTGACCGACCTCACGCCCCCCGGGGCCGAGCCTCACGACCTCGAGTTGACCCCCGGCCAGGTGCGGCAACTAGCGGGGGCGTCGCTGGTCGTCTATGTGGGGGCGGGGTTCCAGCCGGCGGTCGAGGAGCTGGCGGCCGATCGCCCCGCCGCCGCGCTCGACGTGCTCGCCGACGGCGGTAACGACCCGCACGTATGGCTCGATCCGGTCGCCATGACCGAAATCGTGGAAGAGATCGCGGCGCGCCTTGCGGAGAAGAGCCCCGCCCGGGCAACCGCGATCGAACGGCGCGCCGAACGCACCCGGCGCGACCTACGCGCCCTGCACGACGACTTCACGGCCGGCCTCCGCGGCTGCGAGCGACGCGAGTTCGTCGTGAGTCACGATGCCTTCGGCCATCTCGCCGAGCGCTACGACCTCGAACAGATAGCGATATCCGGGCTCGATCCCGAGGCGGAACCCGCACCCGGCCGCATTGCGGAGGTCGCCGATCTCGCGCGCGACCGCGGCGTCACCACGATCTTTTTCGAGACTCTCGTCTCCCCCGCGGTTGCCGAGACGATCGCGGGCGAAGCCGGGCTCGAGACCGAGATGCTCGACCCGCTCGAGACCGAACCACAAGAGGGCGACTATCTCGACGGGATGCGGGCAAACCTGGCCGCGCTCCGGCGCGCGCTGGAGTGCGAGTGACGACAGAGGCACCGTTCTCGCTGACTCGGGGACGCGTCCTCTTGAGCGGTCACATCGTGTTGGACGACGTCGACTTCACCATGAACGCAGGCGAATTCGTAGTGGTGCTGGGCGCGAACGGATCGGGTAAGACGACGCTCGTCCGGTCGCTGCTGGGACTCGTCCCGTTGGGTCGGGGAGAGCTTCGCCTGTTCGGAACGCCGTTTCGACGATTCCGTGAGTGGTGGCGCATCGGCTACGTCCCGCAGCGGTTCTCGGCGGCGTCCGGGGTCCCGGCGACGGTCGAAGAGGTGGTTCTGTCCGGCCGCGTTGCGCGCGCCCGCCGCCTCCGCGGCTACCGCGCAGCCGACCGCGCCGCGGCGCGCCGGGCGCTCGAGATTGTCGGCCTCGACGGAAAGCATGCGGAGCCGATCGACAGGCTCTCCGGAGGACAACAGCAGCGCGCACTTATCGCACGGGCCCTCGCCGGCGAGCCCGACGTTTTAGTTCTGGACGAGCCGGTCTCGGGGGTCGACTTCGAGCATCAAGAGATCTTCGCCTCCGCGCTCGGGGCGCTGCGGGCCGAAGAACATTCGGTTCTGTTGGTCGCGCACGAACTGGGCGCGATGCAGGACCTGGTAACTCGGGCGGTCGTTCTCGATGCCGGCCGTATCGCGTACGACGGCATACCTCTAGACGAACACTTCCACATCGAACACGTCCACCATCATCCGCACGCGTCTCCGATCGAGCGGACGGTGCCGCCCGGGAAGGGCGCGGTATGAATCCGTTCGATCTGTGCCCGCTCGACGTATGCCGCTTCGACTTCATGCAACGCGCGCTGACCGCAGCGCTGCTGATCGGACTCGCGGCACCCGCCGTTGGAGTTTTCCTCGTGCAGCGGAGGCTCTCGCTAATGGGCGATGGGATCGGACACGTGGCATTTGCCGGCGTCGCGGCCGGCTTCCTTACAGGCATCGCGCCGCTCGTTACCGCGCTCGTTGCCGCGATCCTCGGCGCGGTCGCCATCGAGGTGCTTCGGGAGCGCGGCAAAACGGCAGGAGACGTCGCGCTCGCGTTGATCTTCTACGGAGGTATCGCCGGAGGGGTACTTCTCGTTTCCTTCGGAGGGGCATCCAACGCGAACCTCATCGGTTATCTGTTCGGCTCGGTAGTGTCGGTGACGTCCAACGAACTCATCGTGACCGCGGCAGTCGCGGCCGCGGTGTTGACAGTGACCTTCGCCTTCCGCAAAGAGTTGTTCGCCGTCTGTTACGACGAAGACGTCGCGCGCGCATCGGGGTTGCCGGTGACCGCGCTGAATATCCTCGTGGCAGTCACGGCGGCCGTGACGATCGCGGTCACGATGAAGGTGGTGGGGATCCTTCTCGTTTCGGCGATGCTCGTGCTCCCGGTCGCGTCCGTGCAGCAACTAACCCGATCGTTCCGCGCCACCGTTACCGCGAGCCTCCTCCTTGGGGCGATCGAAGCGGTGGGCGGCCTCGTCCTTGCGTTCTACGTCGACGTGTACCCGGCCGCGACCATCGTTCTCGCCGGCATCGTTGCGTTCGCCGTTGCGGCGGTCGTGGGACGCGTCACGAGGGTGGGACACTGACCAGATGAACACCCGGTCGCGCCGTCGCACCACGAAGCAGCAGGCTGCGATAGTGCGCGCGCTGGCCGAGTCGCGCGGGTTCAGAACCGCGCAGGAGCTGCACGACGACCTGCGCGGCGCGGGGCATCAGGTCGGTCTCACGACCGTCTATCGAACGCTCCAAAGCCTCGCCGACGACGGAGTTGTGGACGTCCTCGTAAGCGATGCCGGCGAGTCGATCTATCGACGCTGTGACACCGACGATCACCACCATCACCTCGTTTGTCGGGGCTGCGGTCACTCGGTCGAAATCGGGAGCGACGCGGTCGAAGAGTGGGCCGCGCGCACTGCCTCCGAACACGGCTTCTCGCAGGTCACCCACTCGGCGGAGGTATTCGGCTTCTGCCGGGGGTGCGCGTCGTAGCGACGCCCACCCAGCAGAGGCTGCGACGGGTGGTCACCGCCGGATCACCCGCTCGCAGTCGGGCGCAACCCGATCGGCGGCGTCGGCCGCAACGACATCTTGTCCCTCTCCGCACCTAATACGGTCGCGTCCGCCGGCGAACGCATCTATTCGATCGTCCCCCCGCCCCGCCATGACCACATCGACGCCTCCTCCCGGATAGAGCGCATCGTTGCCGTCACCGCCGTAGAGCTCGTCGGCACCGCCTTTGCCGTAGATGAGGTCGTCGCCCCACTCGCCCATGAGGACGTCGGAGCCCGCGCCGCCGTTGAGCGTGTCGGCATCGTCGCCGCCGAACAGCCCGTCGTCTCCCGCACCGGCCTTGAGCTGGTCGTCGTGCGGACCACCCATGAGATTGTCGTAGCCGTCGCCGCCGGCGAGCGAGTCGGAACCGGTAGAGCCGCGCAGCTCGTCTTGCCCCGTCCCGCCCGAGAGCGAGTCGCCCCCGGCCTCGCCGTCGAGAACGTCACCTCCGCCGTCCCCGTTCAAGACGTCGACCCCGATGCCGCCGAAGACGCGATCGGAGCCTTCGCCTCCGCGCAGCGCGTCGTTTCCCTCGCGCCCCAGCACGAGGTCGTCGCCGTGGTCACCGGGATGAACATCGTCGTAAGGCGTGCACACGATGCGATCGTCGCCGGGACCGCCGGCAGAACATCCCGTTTGCGGTGTGACGGCGGTGGTGGCCCCGAGCAATATGGCCACGGCAGGAATCGCAAGCATTGGATCTCCTCCTGGGTCGCAGGACTCGTTCGTCCACCGAACTACAGAGGCGACGGTCGTGCAGTGACGGAGATCACAGTTGAAACGAACCGTTACGCGCCGACGAACTATCGCTCGTCGAGTGGCCGCCGCCACTCCTCCTCCGCCTTCGGCCGCCGGTAGCCGGGGCGCGCCGAAGCCCGCTCCTCCTCCACGTGGTCGTGATCATGATCGGCCCCGTCCGCCGGCGCTCCGTCGCGTCCGGCGCGCACGACGATGGCCGCCAGCGCAGTCGTGATCGGCACCGACGCAACCAGACCGATGCTGCCGACGAGCGTGCGCACGATCTCTTCTGCAACCACCTCGCTGGTAACGAGTTGTCCGAGTGGGCGCTCGCTCAAGACGAACAAGATCAAGAGCGGAAGCGACGCACCCGCGTACGCGAGCACCAACGTATTCACGGTCGATGCGATGTGATCGTGTCCGATACGGACCGCGGCGCGGTAGAGGCGCCTCACCGAATACATCGGGTTGGCGACGTGAAGCTCCCATACGGCAGACGCCTGAGTAACCGTCACGTCGTCGAGGACTCCCAGGGTCCCGATGATGATCCCCCCGAGAAGCAGCCCCTGGAGATTGACCTGCTGCGCCGAAACCTGTAGGAACAGCGCCTCCTCGCTGCCGAAGCCGGTGAACCGCGCGAAGTCGACGAAGAAATAGGCGAGAGCGCCGGTGAGCGCGAGCGACGCCATCGTTCCTATGACCGCGGTCGTGGTCCGGGCGTTCAATCCGTGCGCGAGATAGAGAGACACGAACATGATCGCGGCCGATCCGACGATGGCAACCGCGATCGGCGGATCGCCCGCAAGGATCGCCGGGAGAACGAAGCGGATGAGCACGATGAGGCTGACCGCGAGTCCCACGAGCGCCGATAAACCCTTCCACCGGCTGAGGAGAACGACGACGACGGCAAACAGGAGGGCGAGCACCAGCAACGCGTTGCCGCGCTGATAGTCGAAGAAGTTGTAGGCGACCTCCGGAGGCGATTCCGGCGCCCGGCTCATCAACACCTTGTCGCCGGCTGCGTAGTGCCGGCCGCCCTCTCCCTGCGCCGCCTGGAACGAGACGACCTCGCCCTCGTCGGGTCCTTCATCGAGTCGCACCATGACGTCGGCGCAATCGAAGGCGCCCGCCGACGGGAGATCTCCGCAGTCCGTCGGCTCGATGTCGGTGACCGTCGCCTTGAAGATGTCGGCGGGAGTTCCTCCCAGCGCGGGTGTTTCGGCGCCCGGCCACAACCACACCAGACCTATGAGCGTCGCGACGACGAAGGGGGAAACCGCCGCCGCCAGCCTCCGGCGGACAACGGGTGCGGCGCGCGGAAAATCCTCGGGGGCGTGACTGTGGCCGTGTCCCACTGCCTACGGAGCGGGAGGCGGCGGAGGTGTGTCGTCGACGACCGAGAGGCCCTTGTTGGTGAACGTCGACATGTCCTCGCCGAAGGCGGCGCGGAAGGGCGCCAGCAGTTCGATCGGGATCGGCACGACGAGGGTCGAGTTCTTTTCGGCAGAGACATCAGTGACCGTCTGCAAGTACCTGAGCTGGTACGCAATCGGATGCCGCGCGATGACCTCCGCGGCCTGCGCCAGACGCTCCGACGCCTGAAACTCGCCTTCGGCGTTGATGATCTTCGCGCGCCGCTCGCGCTCGGCCTCCGCCTGCTTGGCCATCGCGCGCTGCATCTCGTGGGGCAGGTCGACGTCTTTGATCTCCACGATCCCGACCTTGATGCCCCATGGGTCGGTGAGGTCGTCGATGATGCGCTGCACATCGGAGTTGAGGCGGTCGCGCTCCGACAGGATCTCATCGAGATCGGCTTTCGACAGGACCGCACGCAGAGTGGTCTGTGCGATCTGGCTCGTCGCGAACAAATAGTTCTGCACCTCGACGATTGCCTTCACCGGCTGGAACACCTGGAAGTAGACGACCGCGTTCACCTTGACCGTCACGTTGTCCCTCGTGATCACGTCCTGGGGGGGGACGTCGAGGGTCACGATCTGAAGGTTCACCTTCACCATGCGATCGATGATCGGGATGATGAAGAACAACCCGGGACCCTTGGCGCCGGCCACGACCCGCCCCAGCCGGAAGATCACGCCCCGTTCGTATTCCTGAACGATGCGGACCGACGCGGCCAGCACTATGAGAACCAGAATCAAGATGATCCCTACGGTGGCGAACTCCATCGTTTCCTCCCTCGGTTGATTGCCCTGCTCGTTGCAGCCTACGGGACCGGGGTCCCGTGTTGCCCGGAGTTCGCGCCCTCGTCACCGACGTCGTGCTCGTGAAGCGGCTCTACCAGCAACACCAGTCCCTCACTCGCCATCACCTTCACTTTGTCGCCGGCCGCGATCCCGGTCTCCATAGTGCGCGCGCGCCACAACGTGCCCTTGGTCATCACTGTGCCCTCCGGCGCGATATCGGTCTTGGCCTCACCGACCATGCCGATGATCGCCTCCTCACCGGTGACCGGGCGGCGCAGCCGCACCCTCAGCGCCGCCGTCATGACGCCGATGAAGAACAAGAGCGTCAGCACGACGGCAACGCCGATCACGAACGGGTTCACGGCGAGTGCCGGCGCGGCACCGGCGAAAAGGATCACCGCTCCGGCCACGAGCGACGCGATGCCTCCGATCGTCCACACCCCGAGGCCCGCGGTCTGCAGGTCGACCACGAAGAAGATCACGCTGAGGAGAATGAGGAGCACGCCCGCCCAGTTGGTCGGGAGCACGCTCAACGCGTAGAAGCCCAGGAGCAAGCACACCGCGCCGAGGATGCCGGCGAGGCCGATGCCGGGGTTGTAGAGCTCGAAGATGATCCCGAGCTGCCCGATGAGCAGCAACAGGAAAGCGATCTCGGGGTTGGCAACCGTGTGCAGGAGGCGTTGGAAGACGTTCATCTGCTGATAGCGGAGCGTCACGAGCGCGCCGCCGGCGTCGTCGACCGTGTCGAGCGTTACGTCTCCCCCGCTGCCGAGCGCGACCGTCTGGCCGTCCATCGCGCGGAGTACGTCGGCGGGCGACGAAGCAACTGCATCGATCGCGCCGATCTCGACCGCCTCGGCCGGTCCTATCGAACGCGCTTCCCTTACCGCATCGGCGGCGAACTCCGGGTCGCGTCCTCGCTGCTCGGCGATCCCGACGAGCAGCTCGGCCGCGTCGTTGGTGATCTTGTCCTCGAGCGTGTCCCCAATGTCCTCGCCGCCCAGGTTGACGGGTGATGCGGCGCCGATCGTCGTCGACTCGGCCATGTAGAGCAGGTGCGCGGCATACGCGATGAACGTTCCCGCCGACGCCGCACGCGCCCCCCGGGGGGCAACCCACGCAACGAGAGGGACGTTCGAGTCGAGCATGTCTTGGAGGATCTGGCGCATCGAGACGTCGAGCCCGCCCGGCGTGTCGATCTGGATGATGGCCGCGTACACACCATCTCGCTCCGCCGCATCGATCCGTGCCCGCAGGTAGTCGGCCATCGTCGGATCGATGATTCCGCGCACCTCGATCACGTCCACGACTCGCCCCGGCTCCTGGGCAACAGCCCCCGGAAGGAACAGGCCGGTCGAACCCAGCAGGATGCAGAGGGCGAAAAAGAACCTCCGGGCGCGCATGGATCCATCGTCCCAGACTTGGGACGATGCTGTAGAACACGCAGGTGCAAATCGACGAGTTCCTCGCGCCGCGGGTCCTCATCGTTTCCGGCAAGGGAGGCGTCGGGAAGACCACCGCCGCCGCCGCCCTGGCGCTCGTGGCGGCGCGGCACGGCCGTAAGGTGTGCGTGGCCGAAGTAGACCGCAAAGGCAGCCTCGGCCGGCTGTTGGGCGGGCGACGAGACCTCACGTACGAGCCGGCCGAGCTGAGCCCGGGCGTGTGGGGCATGAACATCGTTCCCGAACAGGCGCTCGCGGAGTACCTCGAGGTTCAGTACAAGATGAAGCGCATCTCGCGCGCGTTCACGAGCACGCACTTCGTCGACTACATCACTACTGCTGCTCCGGGTCTGAAGGACATCCTCATCCTGGGGAAGGTTTGGTACCTCGAGAAGAATCGTTCTCGAAGCGGCGGTCACGGCTTCGACACGATCGTCCTCGATGCGCCCGCGGCCGGACACATGCTGCAGTTCCTGTCGGCGCCGATGGGGTTGTCGGACGCAGTCGGAGTAGGTCCGGTCAGGCGCCAGGCAGAGTGGCTCGTCGAGATGCTGCGGGATCCGGCGCGGGCGCGCGTTCATCTGGTGACGCTCCCGGAAGAAATGCCGGTGAACGAAACCCTGGAGACGGAGGACGCGCTGCGGTCGAAGGTCGGCATTACACCGGGGACCATTTTTGCCAACGCTGTTCTCACGCCGCTGTTCACGAAGAAGGAGGAGGCGCTCTTCGGCGAGCTCGCGGCCGACGGTTCGGTCGACGAGCTGTGCAAAGAGGCGGGCGGGGTCGGGTTGCGACTCGAGCCGGACGATCTCGACGCCCTCCTCGGCTACGCCCGTTTTCTCACGGCGCGCCGCGCGATTCAGAGGAAGCACCTGCGCGCGCTCACGAGAAAAGCCGCGCAGCCGGTCGTGAACCTTCCCTTTCTCTTCTCCGCCGGACTCGGCCTTCCCGACATCGAGGTGCTTGCGGACGTCGTCGAAGACAAGGTCGCGAGCCTGTGAGCTCGAGCGTGGCGCGGCGGCGCGCCGAAGCTCATGCGCATCCTCTCAATCCGCTTGCGGAGATCGTGAACTCGAAGGAGATCATCGTCTGCGCCGGGGCGGGCGGAGTCGGAAAGACCACGACCGCGGCTGCGATCGCGATGCAGGCGGCCGCCGACGGCAAGCGGACCGCGGTGCTGACCATCGACCCGGCGCGCCGGCTGGCATCGTCCCTCGGCCTCAAGCAACTCACGAACGAGCCGACGCCCGTCGGCGCGCGCAAGTTCTCGGCTGCCGGGATCGAGATGAAGGGCGAGTTGCATGCCTTGATGCTCGACACCAAGACGACCTTCGATCAAGTCGTGATGCGTTACGCACCGTCGCGCGAGCAGGCGGAACGCATCATCTCGAACCGCTTCTACCGCAACATTTCCTCGACGTTGTCGGGGACTCAGGAATACATGGCGATGGAGAAGCTCTACGAGTTGCACGCCGACGGCGGCTACGATCTCATCGTCATCGACACGCCCCCGACCCGCAACGCGCTCGACTTCCTCGACGCGCCGCGCCGGCTGACGGACTTCTTCGAGAGCCGGGTCCTGCGCTGGTTCCTGCTTCCGTACATGAAGGCCGGAGGCGGGATCATGCGCGTGGCGAACATGGCCGCCACTACCTTCCTCAGAATCGTCAAGCGCATCATCGGTGGCGACGTCCTCGAAGACACCGCCGAGTTCTTTGCGAATCTCGAGGGCATGTACGACGGATTCAAGGAGCGTGCCGGCGAAGTTGCCGCGCTCTTGAAGAGCGACGTCACGTCGTTCATCGTCGTCACGTCTCCGTCGTCGGACTCGGTCGACGAAGCCACCTTCTTCGCGGCGCGCCTCAACGAGTCCGGGCTCCCGTTCGGCGCGTTGGTCGTCAATCGCGTCCATCCCCGCTTCGGCGAGGAGCCGATCGACGTAAAGCCCCGGCAGATGCACCGGCTCGAAGCCGGCGATGAGCGCGCCCAATTGCTGGCGAAGCTGCTGCTCAACGAGGACGCGTTCCGGCGCGTCCTCGAGCTCGAGGAGCGGAACCTAGATGCGCTCGCCCGTCGCATCCCGAGACACCGGTGGGTCCGGGTCCCGTACCTCGAGCAGGAAGCGGTCGACTTCCCCGGCCTGACCGCCATCGCGGCGCGCCTCTTCGCCTAAGTGCCAGCCGCCCCTGAAGGTGTGAGCTACATCACACTTTTGCGATCTAATCTGCACGCCAGGGCGCAGCGAAGGACCCTATGTAGATTAGATCGCCGAATTGTGAGCTGGGTCACACCTCGGGGGGCGCGCTAACCGCGTCGGCGCGCCGGCTGGATACAATCGCTCCGTCATGCTGGCCGCGCGGTTGATCGAGGGGTTCGTCGCCGTCCTCACCATCGGGACCGGCGTCTTTGCCATGTACCTGCTCGTCGACCTTCTCCGGCTCAAAGCGTCCCAGAAGGGGCCCGCCTACAAAGGCGGGATCGGCCAATGGTCGTGGGCGGCGCACCGCATCACCGGAGTGGCGATCATCGCGTTTCTCGCCGGCCACATCCTCGACACATTTGCGCTCGGGTTCGGCCCCGAGCTGTACGACGAAACCATCACCCTTTACCAGCAGTGGTGGTTCAAGCCGTTCGAGCTCGGCCTGATCGGGGCCGTTCTCTTCCACGCCCTCAACGGGGTGCGGATCATCATCTTCGACTTCTGGCCGGCGATGGCACTCAAGCAAAAGCAGTTCGCATACGTCGAGTTCGTGCTGTTCGTAATGGGCTTCACACCGGCGGCCGTCATCATGCTGAAGTCGGCGTACGAGACGAGCCCGTTCGCATAATGGCCCTCATCGAGCGAGACACCGACCGGCTCGCACCGATCATACGGGCGGTTCAACGTGGTGTCGGGCGGCAAAACGTCGCCGAAGGGGATCCCGGATCGACGGCGGCGACGCTGCGGATAACGCGTGCGGCCGACGTGAAACGCGTCGTCCAGGTCTACTGGACCCCTTTTCAGGTCGAGATCATGGGCGACTGCGTTGCCCTGTTCCTCGAGGTGGCGAAGCCGCGCCCCCACTGGACCGAGTGTTACCTCTCGCCCGATCAGAGGAACTGGATCTTGTCGTTCTTCGAACGCGAGGACGGTGACGTTCAACTCGCCTACTACGAGCAACATGAGACGCCCGAGGCGGCGGTCGAAGCATTCTTCGGCATCGCCGGCTGGTATTCGCTCACCGCCACCGACACCACGTGGGCCGACGTTCGCTACGTGGTCGCCCCGGATCTTCCGTGGGAGACGGGCCGGGAGACGGTGGCGATGACGTCTGAGGATCCGGCATTGCAGGAGGCGCTCAAAAAGTCGACGATCCTGTGGCTTCGCTGGGACGACGCCGGGTCCGAGCAGACCATGCCGGTCTGGTACCTGTACGACCAGAAGGTGGGGAAGATCTACCTCGTCTCGGGCGAGCGCCAGCAGACGATTCCCGGCGCCCGCTCGCTGCGCGAGGTCGACGTGATCTTCCGCCAGAAGGGAAAGAACGTTCAGGTGGGCGACGTCCCCGCACGCGTGCGCGTGATTCCTCCCGGTGAAGAGTGGGATGCGGTCGCGGAGAAGCTTGCCGAGAAGCGCCTCAACATCCCGGGCCTTCCCGAAGATACGGCGCGCCGCTGGCGGGACGAATGCGACATCCTCGAGCTGACGCTCCGCACCTGATCCGCAACAGACCCATCCCTACCGGCGAATTCGGCCGAACCCTCGGAGACGACGTGGAACAGGAGCACGCCCCGCCGAGTCGAACCATAGAAGGAGGGGCACGGCCCTGCCCGAGGGAAAGTGAGTCGAGTCGGATGCGAGTTCTGGGGTTGATATGTGCGGCGGTGATGACGGTCGGCGCGACCGGCGGCCTTGCCGCGGCACGCTCCATGGACGCTCCCGACTACGTCTCTTCGGAGCCAGCGCACGAAGCCAAGCTCGACGAGGCACCGAGCGAGGTCGTGATTCGGTTCAGCGAGCCGATCGACGGCGAATCGACGATTGTCGTGCGCGACGAGTGCGGCGGACGCATCGACGATAAGAGCATCGTGATCTTCGGCAACGAGATGCGCGTCGGAATCGCGGTGCCGCGCGAAGGGAAGCATCGCGCGACCTTCCATGC
>Ga0247713_1000838_pt1 | contig 17011 bp, 13 predicted proteins | sample 21E_NmetaG_FD_189936 | JGI IMG/M metagenome (GOLD analysis project Ga0247713, IMG submission 189936) | Soil microbial communities from hillslope of Landscape Evolution Observatory, University of Arizona, Oracle, AZ, United States - 2-1-E_N | ecosystem: Engineered > Artificial ecosystem >... | reverse complement strand
CCTCCCAGCGCTCCCCCGCCTCCGCCGAAGACGTCGGAGAGCCCGGTCCCGCGACCGGAATGCAGCAGGATGAGCGCCATCAGCAGGAGCGAGACGATGACGTGCACGACCACGAGGGCCCAATCGATCATGGCCGTATCCTACCCGTCTGCGCTCACCCGCGGGCCATCTCCACGAGCAGGGGGAGCACCTGCACCCCTCTCAGGTGCCCGAGGGAGCCGTCCGCGGCCGCCGCCTCCGAGTACAGGGTCACGCCGTCCGCGCTGATGCCGGGCCCGGCCACGACGAGGGGGACGGGGTCGGCCGTGTGGGCCTTGCGCACACAGGACGTCGAGTGGTCGGCGGTGACGGCCAGGACCGTGTCCGGGTCGAGCTCGGGCAGGACGGTCCCGAAGTAGCCTTCGTCGATGGCGGCGATGCTGTCCCGCTTGTCCTCTGCGCGCCCGTCGTGGGCGGGGACGTCCGGACCCTTGATGTGCACGTACAGGCCGTCGTACCCCCCCAGCGTCTCGAGGGTCTGGGTGGCCAGGCGGGCGTACGCGTCGGGGTCGGTCCCCGACGCGGACACTAGGACGGGAGTCATCCCGGTGACCCTGGAGATTCCGATCTCGACGGGCATCTCGGCGAAGCAGGCCCAGTCCATCCCGAAGCGCTCCTTCAACGACTGGACGACCGGGATGTGGTCGCCGGCGTCGCGCACCAGGACGATGTTGGCGGGCGGTCGGTTGCGCGCCGACCGGGCTGAGTTCACCGGGTGGGAGCCGAGGACGTCGCGTGACGCCTTGCTCCACAGGTTGGTGAGCTCCGCGGCCAGGACGGCCCCCCCGTCGGTCGGATCGAGCGCGCGCGCCTCGAGCGGGTACGGGTCGAAGGTCTCGAGCGCGACGCCGAGCGCCCCACGCCGCTCGTAGGCGGGGTCGGTGTTGGAGATCTCTCCCGACATCGGCCGGGCCGCGCGCAGGTGCAGGACCCCCCGGTGCTCCGAGGTCGCCTTGAAGGTCGCCGACCCGCCCTCGAGCGAGACCGCCTCGTTGAGGGCCTCGGCGAGCGCCCGCGCCTCGTCGTCGGAGAGGTCCCGGCCGGCGCGGCGGTCGACGATCGTGCCTCTCTCGTCCACGGTCGCGTAGTTGGCGCGCCAAGCCACGTCGCCGTCGCGCATCTCGATGCCCGACCCGAGCGCCTCGAGCGGACCCCGCCCGGCGTGCTGCTTCTCGGGGTCGTACCCCAGGATCGAGAAGACCGCTATATCGGACTCGGGAGCGATATCGGGGGCCACCGTCGTCACGAGACCCGAACGTCCCTTCGCCGCGATCGCGTCGAGGTTGGGCGTCCGGGCGGCGGCGAGGGGGGTGCGTCCGTCCAGGCTCGGGACCGGGTCGTCGCCCAGGCCGTCCAGGATCACGTACAGGATCTTGCGTGGCATGTCAGAACCTCACGATCATCGCGAACGACCTCGGGTCCAGGGAGGCGCCCCCGACGAGGGCGCCGTCGATCTCTGGCTGGGCCATGAACGTGGCGATGTTGCCCGCGCTCACGCTCCCCCCGTACTGGATGCGGATGCCCTGCGCCGCGCCGTCGCCACCCACCTCGGCGAGGACGCGCCGTATCGCTCCGATCGTCTCGTTCGCCTCCTCGGGGGTGGGCGTTCGACCGGACCCGATGGCCCAGACGGGCTCGTACGCGACGACGAGCCGGGCGAACTGGTCCTTCGTGAGGCCGCGGAGGCCGTCGCGGACCTGCTGTCCCACGACCTCCTCCGTGCGTCCGGTGTCGCGCTCGTCCGCGGTCTCGCCGACGCACACGATCGGGATGAGGTCGTGGCGGTAGGCGGCCTGGACCCTCTTGTTCACGGTCTCGTCGGTCTCCCCGAAGTAGGTCCGGCGCTCCGAGTGCCCCACGATCACGTACCGGCAGTGGAGAGACGCGAGGAACGCCCCTGATATCTCGCCCGTAAACGCTCCCTCGTCCTCCCAATGCAGGTTCTGCGCCCCCAGGTCTATCGGGATGTGGTCCTCCTCCAGTACGAGCTGGACCGTACGGAGGGCGGTGAACGGAGGACAGACGACGACATCCGCCCTCTCGTAGTCCTTCTCCCCCAGCTCGTAGGAGAGCGTCTGGACGAGCGAGAGCGCCTCCGTGTGCGTCTTGTTCATCTTCCAGTTGCCGGCGACGATCGGCTTGCGGGTCATGCGCGGTCCTTTCCGTGCTCCATCAGCGCCTCGATCCCCGGGAGGCTGCGGCCCTCCAGGAACTCGAGCGACGCGCCCCCGCCCGTGCTCATGAAATCGACCTCGGCCTCGAGGCCGACCGAGGCGAGCGCGGCCGCGGTGTCCCCCCCGCCCGTGACCGTGTACCCCTCACAGATCGCTACCGCTTGCGCCAGGGCGCGCGTGCCCATGGCGAACGCGAGGTTCTCGAAGACCCCCATCGGGCCGTTCCAGAACAGCGAGGCCGCATCGGTCACCACATCGGCGAAGCGCTTCGAAGAACCGGGGCCGATGTCCAGGCCCATGGACCCCGCCGGGATCGCGTCGACGCCCACGCGCTCACCGTCCTGGGCCTGGGCCGAGTCGGCCACCACGACGTCGGTCGGGAGCATGATGCGCCCGTCCGCCTCGGCGAGGACCTGGGATACCTCGTCCAGGCTGGCCTCGTCGACGAGCGAGCGTCCGACGTCGTGTCCCTGCGCCCGCAGGAAGGTGAAGCACATGCCTCCTCCGACGAGGATCCGGTCGGCCCGGCCGAGCAGGTTGCGCACGACCCCCAGCTTGTCCGCGACCTTGGCTCCCCCGAGCACGACCACGAAGGGCCGGGGTGGGTCGTTCAGGAAACCGCTGAGCGTGTCTATCTCCTCCGAGAGCAGGAAACCGGCGCACCCGGGGATGCGCTCCGGGATGCCGACTATCGATGCGTGGGCGCGGTGCGAGGCGCCGAAGGCGTCGTTGACGTAGAGGTCGCCCAGGGAGGCGAGCCCCCCCGCGAACCCCGGGTCGTTGGAGGTCTCCCCGGGGTTGAACCGCAGGTTCTCCAGGACGAGGACGCCGCCGGGAGGGAGGTCACGCGCGGCCTCGGCCACGCCCGGGCCAACGGAGTCGGTCGTCATGTCCACCTGGCGGCCGAGGAGCTCGGACAGCCTCTCGGCCACGGGAGCCAGGCTCAGCTCCGGGCGCCGCTCCCCCTTCGGCCGGCCGAGGTGCGAGCAGACGACGGTCCGGCACCCCTTCGAGACCAGGTGCTCGAGGGTCGGGAGGAAGGCGCGGATACGGAAGTCGTCGCCCACCTGTCCGTCCTGGAGGGGGACGTTCAGGTCGGCGCGGACGACGACCGTGCGCCCTTCGACGTCAGCGTTCTCGAGTCGGGGGAGATCCACGGGGTTCGCGTCAGAGCCCGGCGCGCTCCAGGACCGCGCAGAGGTCGACGAGCCGGCACGAGAACCCCCACTCGTTGTCGTACCACCCGAGGACCTTGACCACGTTGCCGTTGGTCATGGTGTCCTTCGCGCTGAAGATGCAGGAGGACGGGTTCCCGACGATGTCCTGGGAGACCAGGGCGTCGTCCGTGTACTGGAGGACGCTCGAGTACCGGCCGCCGGCCGCGTCGCGGAAGGCCGCGTTCACGTCCTCGGCGCTCGGCTCCCCGTCGACGACCGCGACGAGGTCGGTGATCGACCCGTCCGGCACCGGGACCCGGAGGGCCATCCCGTCCAGCTTCCCCTTCAGCTCCGGGACGACGAGCCCGATCGCCTTCGCCGCCCCCGTCGTGTTCGGGATGATCGACATGGCGGCCGCGCGCATCCGCCGAAGGTCGGGCTTGCCCGACCGGCTGGGGGTCGCGAGGTCGTGCAGGTTCTGGTCGGAGGTGTACGCGTGGACGGTCGTGATGAGGCCCCGCTCGATCCCGAACGAGTCGTGAAGGACGCGGGCCAGGGGAGCCAGGCAGTTCGTCGTGCACGAGGCGTTGCTGATCACGTCGTGCTGCGATGGGTCGTAGGTGTCGTCGTTGATCCCGACGCAGACGGTGACGTCGGCGTCCGGGCTGGGAGCCGAGATCACCACCTTGCGCGCGCCGCCCGCGAGGTGTCCGGCCGCCTTCTCGCGCGCCGTGAACACCCCGGACGACTCGATCACCACCTGGACCCCGAGGTCCCCCCACGGGATCTGGGCCGGTTCCCGCTCCTCGAGCTTGCGGAAGGACATCCCGTCCAACGCGATGCCGTCGTCGGTCGCCTTCACCTCCTGGGGCAGCACCCCGTGCACGGAGTCGTACCTGAGCAGGTGCGACATCGTGTGGGCGTCCGCGAAGGGGTCGTTCACCGCGACCAGCTCGACGCCGGCGTCGGGGTTGGCCAGGATCGCCCGCACGAAGTTGCGCCCGATGCGTCCGAACCCGTTTATCCCTACGCGTACGGCCATGGAGGTCCTCCTTAGAGCACTGGGGGTCGAGACCGACCAATCCTAACCGGTCGGTCGGGGGCGCCCTAGCCGCGGTCGAGGTCCCGATGCAGCAGGGCGCAGCTGTACCCGTTCTCCCGGATGAACCGGGCCAGCTCCTCCGCGAAGACGACCGACCGGTGGTGTCCCCCGGTGCACCCGATCGCCACGGTCAGGTAATGCTTGCCCTCTCGGACGAACCCCGGCAGCAGGAAGGCAAGCATGTCCTCGATGCGGCCCAGGTACTCGCCCGCGTCGGGCTGTCCGAGCACGTAGTCGCGCACCCGCTCGTCCGTCCCGGGGAGGGGGCGGAGGTCCGGCTCCCAGTGCGGGTTGGGCAGGAAGCGGGTGTCGAAGAGCATGTCGGCGTCGATCGGCATGCCGTGCTTGAAGCCGAAGCTCTGGACCGTGACCTGGAGGCCGACGTCCTCCTCGGTCTCGGCGACGAAGAGGCTCTGGATCCGCCGACGGAGCTCGTGGGGGGTCAGGCTGCTCGTGTCGATCACGATGTCCGCGTCGTCGCGGAGCACACGAAGGAGCTCGCGCTCGCGCTCGATGCCCTCCCGCACCCGGTCCGTGACCGCCAGCGGGTGCGGACGCCTCTTCTCCTCGTACCGGCGCAGGAGGGCCTCGTCGGATGCGTCGAGGAACACGATCCGGAGCCGGACCCCCCTCTTGCGCAGCCGGGTGAACGCGCTCCCGAGCTCGGCGAAGAACTCCTGGAAGAACTCCCGACCGGACGGCCTCACCACGACCGCGGCCCGGCGTATCCGGGAGACCCGGCACAGGTCTGCCACCTGCTCGAGCACCGAGGGGGGCAGGTTGTCCATCACGAAGTAGCCCATGTCCTCGAACGTCTTCGTCGCCTCGCTCTGCCCGGCGCCGGAGAGCCCCGAGATGACGACGAGTTCGAACGGGGAGGTGTCCTCCGTGGGCACCGGCTTCAAGACGCGCTCCCGGCCAGCCGGCGGTGGATGTCCTCGGCCAGGTGGCGGGGGATCCCGGGTACGGCGCGGATTTCGTCCACGGTGGCGCGCTGGAGGTTCTCCACAGATCCGAACCACTTCATCAGCGCCTGCTTGCGGGTCCGGCCGACCCCGGGGATCTCGTCCAGCGCCGACGCCCGCATCCGCGCGTCCCGCCGCTGACGGTGGAACCCAACCGCGGACCGGTGCGCCTCGTCGCGAACGTGCTGCAGGACGTACAACGCCTCCGAGCCCCGTTCGATCTGGACCGGCTCGGGCTGCCCGGGCACGTAGACCTCCTCCAGCCGCTTGGCCAGGGCCGCGACGGGGATATCGGTCACGCCCACGTCGTGCATGGCCTTCATCGCGGCTCCCAGCTGGCCGCGACCTCCGTCGATCAGGACGAGCTGGGGCCGGTAGGCGAACCGGGCCGGCCGCTTCCCGGGCTCGAGTGGCCTGTCGCGCTCGGCGACGTGGCGGGCGAAGCGGCGGCGGACGACCTCTTCCATGGCACGCAGATCATCCACCCCTTCGACCTGCTTCACACGGAACTTCCGGTAGTCGCTCCGCTTGGGCATCCCGTCCTCGAAGACGACCATCGACCCGACCGTCTCGGTCCCGTGCAGCGTCGAGATGTCGAAGCACTCGATGCGCAGGGGCGCCTCCGGGAGCCCCAGGGCGTCGCGGAGGTCGGCCAGGGCGCGGGAGCGGGCCGCCAGGTCGCTCCGCCTCTTCATGCTGACCTCCTCCAGAGCGCGCTCCGCGTTCTCCGTCACCGTCTGCAGGACGGCCGCCCTCTCGCCGGTCCGCGGCACCCGGATCCTCACCCGTGCGCCTCGGACCGTCGAGAGCCACTCCTCCAGCGCCTCGCGCTCGGCCGGCTCGTGGGGGACGAGCACCTCGGGCGGGACGTCCTCCCGCTCGGAGTAGACGGACTGGATGAGCAGGGTGAGCCTGTCCGCATCGGTCTGCTCCTCGGTCACCTCGGCCACGTACCCCTTCCGTCCCGCGATGCGGCCTCCGCGGACGAAGAAGAGCTGCACGGCGACGTCCAGCTCGTTGGAGGCCACCCCGACCACATCCGCGTCCAACGGCCGCTTCGCCACCACCTCCTGCTTCTCGAGGGCTCGCCTGGCCGCCGCCAGCTGGTCCCGTCGCTTCGCCGCGAGCTCGAACTCGAGCCGGGCGGCAGCCTCGTCCATCTCGTTGCTCAGGCGGTCGAGCGTCCCTCTCACGTCCCCGTCGAGGAACGCGCTGAAAGCGTCGACGTTGGCGCGGTACTCCTCCTCGGTCACCTCCCCCACGCAGGGACCCGGGCAGCGGCCGATGTGGAAGTAGAGGCACGGCCGTCCCAGCCGCTCGCACTCCCGGAAGAGCGACTCCGAGCACGTGCGCATCGGGAAGACCCTGGTCAGGGAGTCCACCGTCTCCCGGATCGCGTAGACGTGCGCGAAGGGACCGTAGTACCGGACGCCCCGGCGCTTGCGCCCGCGCATCACGGTCGCCTTCGGCCAGCGGTCCTTCATCGTGATCGCGAGGTACGGGTAGGACTTGTCATCGCGGTATCTGACGTTGAAGCGTGGCCGGTGCTCCTGGATCAGCGAGTACTCCACGAGCAGCGCCTGGACCTCCCCCGACACGACCACCCACTCGACCCGGCGAGCCGACGCGACCATCGCCTGGGTGCGCGCCGCGAGCCCGGACGGGGCGCCGAAGTAGTTGGACACCCGCTTGCGGACGGACCGGGCCTTCCCCACGTACAGGACACGTCCGTCGCCGTCGCGGAAGAGGTAGACGCCCGGCGCGTCCGGAACGCGGCGGAGGTCCGGACGCTCACCGCGTCCGAAGTCGAGGGCGTGCAGGTCGAGGTCGGAGAGGGTCAGATCCCGGGAGGTCATGCCCCCAGGCTATCGGGGGATCAGTGGTAGAGCCGCTGCCACGCCTCCCACCAGGTCTCGCCGCGGGAGACGAGCTTGCGGCTGTGCAGCACCTCGATCCCCGGCTTGCGCCGGTAGGCGTCCAGCGCCTCGGTGGACGAGAAGGCGACCTCGATCTCGCACGGGGAGCCGGGGTCGTATGGAGCTACCGCGCCGAAGTTGGAGAGCGCCCGTCTCGCCCCCTCCTCGATCAGCTCCCGGGCCCGGGTGGGAGCGACCAGCCGCGCCTTCTGGCGTCCGAGACCCTGCTTAACGGCCACGGTCGTCAGCCGGTCCCCCAGGAGGGCCGTCGCCTCGGCACAGGTGGCGCTGTCCCCGCTCACCATGACCACGGGGCAGTCCCACGTGCCGCACAGCGCGGCGTTGATGCCGGTCTCCCCGACCAGGGTCCCGTTGAAGCGGAGGTCGGTCCACGACGTCCCGGACACCGTGTGGGCGAGCACCCCGTCCTGCGTGCCGGCCATGGCGTGCATCCCGATCAAGAGGCACGCGTCGCACCCCTCCTCGAGCGCGGCCGTGTACTCGGTCCAGCTCGCCTGGACGACGTACTCGCACCCGCTGTCGAGCACGTCCGGGATGAGGGAGTTGAAGTTGTAGGCGCCGCCCGCGCCGTGATGGTCCATGACGATGACCTCGGTGGCGCCCGCGGCGCGGGCGCCCCTCACCGCCGCGTTGATGTCCTCCGTGTACAGGCGCCGGCCCTCCTCGTACAGGGGCCTCCCGGCCAGCACCTGCTCCGCGTTCACGATCCCGGACACGCCCTCCATGTCCGAGATGACGATCACCCGCACGCGATCACCTCCGTTGCACCAGGATCACACCCGCTATCACGGCTCCCCCTCCCACGAGCGAGAGCGGCGCAGGCACCTCCCCGAGCAGCAGCCACGCCCAGACCAGGCTCGAGACCGGCACGAGGTACACGAAGCTGGCTACGCCGGAGGCGGTCCACCTCTGGAGCGCCCAGACGTAGGCGACGTAGGAGACGGCGCTCGAGAAGATGCCCAGGTACAGCAGCCAGAACCAGCCGCGGCCGTCGAGGGAGCCGAGCCTCGAGACATCTCCGAACCCCAGGGGCAGCACGATCACCGCGCCCAGCCACGCTCCCAGCAGGTTGAGCCGCACGCCGTCGTAGCGTGCCGAGAGGGGCTTGGAGACGGTCGTGTACACAGCCCAGCAGGCCGGTGCGAGGAGGGTGACGAGCACGCCGATGACGCTCCGCGCCTGCAGGCCGCCCTCCGAACCGAGCACGAGCAGCGTCACCCCGGCGAGGGCGACGAGCACCCCCAGCACGCCGGTCCGGCCCAGCCTCTCCTTCAGCACGGTCGCGGCCAGGACCGCCACCATCACCGGCATCGTCGCCACCACGAGGCTCGCCACGCCCGCCGAGATGTACTGCTCTCCCCAGTTGATGGCCAGGTGGTACCCGGCCGCGCCGGTCAGCCCGATCACCACGAGCCGCCACAGGTCCCCCGGCTCCCGTCGCGGCTTCCCGCTCCCCAGGAACGGGAGCATCACCGTGAACACGATGGCCGAGATCACGAGCCGGCCGGCCGTGAGACCGCCGGGGGACAGCGTCTCGAGCAGGACCTTGATGCCGCTGAACGCCGCCCCCCAGACGAGGATCACCGAGGACATGACGACGACGACCGTCCAGGGGGGCCCGGTCCGGACGGGGACCGCCGGCTCCAGCGGGGTGGGCGTCTCGTGGGCGGCCCATGTCCGTTCGGGGTCGCGCGACACGTCAGTCGTACCGGGAGGCCTGGAGCCGGAAGAGCTCCGCGTACCGTCCGTCCCGCGCGATCAGCTCGTCGTGCGTGCCGATCTCGGCGACCCGGCCCCCGTCCATCACGACGATGAGGTCCGCCATCCTCACCGTGGAGAAGCGGTGGGAGACGAGGACGGTGAGCGGCGTGTCCTCCTCGCGGCGCGACATCTCGGCGAACCGGGCGAACACCTCGTGCTCCGAGCGCGCGTCGAGGCTGGCGGTGGGCTCGTCCATCATCAGCAGGACGGGGCGCTCCCGCATGCCCCCGCGGGCGATGGCCACCCTCTGCCACTCCCCCTCCGAGAGGTCGGTCCCCTCGGTGAACTCCCGGCCCAGCTGGGTCTCGTACCCCTTCGGGAGCCGGTCGATCGACCGGTGGGCGCCGGCCAGATGGGCGGACCCCTTCACGCGCTCGAGGTCGCCTGCGTGCTCCAGGCTCCCGACCCCGATGGCCTCCTTGGCGAGGAGCTGGAAGCGGACGAAGTCCTGGTAGGCCGCACCGAGTCCGGACCGCCACCCCTCGAGGTCGATGTCGCGCAGGTCGTGGCCGTCCACGACGATCCGTCCCGCCGTGGGGTCGTAGAACCGGCTGAGGAGCTTCACGAGCGTCGACTTCCCGGCTCCGTTCTCGCCGACGAGGGCGACCGTGGAGTGGGCCGGGAGGAAGAGGTTGACGTCGTGAAGGACCTCCTTCTCGGTCTCCGGATAGGTGAACGAGACGCCTTCGAGGACGATCCCGCGCTCGATGGACCGGGGGGCGGCGATGACCTCGTGGGCGGGCTTGAGGCGGACATCCGGCTCGTAGTCGAGCAGCCACAGGTAGCGCTCCCCCATGAAAGAGAGCTCGGCCAGCCAGGCGACCAGGGAGGCGGCCATCTCGACGTGCCCGATGACCATCCTGGTGACCTGGACGCCCATGGCGACGTGTCCGGGGGTGGCCCGCCCGTTGATGGCGAGGTACCCGATCCACCCGATCGAGCCGGCCAGCGTGAGGCCGTACGCGATGCCCGTCAGGACGCCGATACCCGACCGCTTCAGGCGGTCGCGGAACATCTTCCGGATGTACGCGGTCGTCACGACCTCGTGCCGCGCGATCAGCGTCGGCCCCAGACCGAAGATGCGCACCTCCTTCGCCGCCTTCGGCTCCGTGGCCAGCTCGAGGTAGTGCTGGGCGAGCCGGTCCTCAGGCACGACCTCGTCCCAGCGCTTGTAGTGCTTGCGCAGGGACCGGAACTGCAGCCACCCGGTGGGCGCGGCCACGAGCGGCATCAGCATCAGGACCGGGTGGATCGTGCCGAGGAGGACGAGGGCCGCGGCGAGCCCGAACACCATGTAGGCGAGGGCGTTCAGGTTCGCGAGCGCGGCGAACGGCACGTACTGGTGGTTGCGGACCAGCTTGAGCTTGTCGGCGAACTCGGGCCTCTCGAGATGGTCGAGGCCGGGGGCCTCGGTGGAGATCTTCATCAGCCGATGGTCGACCTCCTGGCTGATCCGCTCCCCCATCTCGTGCTGCAGGAAGCCGAGGACGTGCTGGAGGGCGGAGGATGCGGCGAACTGCAGGATGAAGACGGTCCCCCACAGCCAGGCCGAGGACGCGCGTCCCTCGGCGAGGGCATCGACGACGAGCTTCGTGACCAGGCCCCCGACCGCGCCCGCGAGCCCGAGGACGACCATGCAGGCGACCAGGGCGACCATCCGTCCGTGGGCGACCGACCAGGCCATCTCGAGGATGCTGCCGAAGACGGTCCGGACGCGCCGGATCGTGTCGCGGTCGAAGCGGCTCGGGGCCGGTGCCTGCTCGAGCTGGCTCATCAGTCCAGGCTCCCGGTCGCGCGGTAGTGCGAGGCCTGCATCTCGTAGAGCTCGGCGTAGCGGCCCCCGCGCTCCATGAGCTGCTCGTGGGTGCCGTCCTCGACGACCCGGCCGTCCTCGAGGAAGACGATCCGGTCGGCCATCCGGACGGTCGAGAACCGATGGGAGACGAGGAGCGTGGTCCGACCCTTCGTCATCTCGGCGAAGTGCGTGTACAGCTCGTGCTCGAGCCGGACGTCGAGGCTGGCGGTGGGCTCGTCCAGGATCAGCAGGTCCGCGTCCCCCGCGACCTGCGCCATCATGGCCCGGGCGAGGGCGATCCGCTGCCACTCCCCCCCGGACAGGTCGGTGCCCCCGAACTCCCGGGACAGCGGCGTCTCCCATCCCTGCTCGAGCGACTCGATCCGCTCCACGACGCCGACCCGGCCCGCCGCCTCCCTGACCAGCTCCAGGTCGTCGGACCGGGAGACCGCCCCGAACCCCACGTTGTCGCGGGCGGACAGGAAGTAGCGCGCGAAGTCCTGGAATATGACCGCGAGGCGGGAGCGGAGGGAGACGATGTCGAGCTCCTGGATGTCCACCCCGTCCAGCAGGATCCGGCCGGAGGTCGGGTCGTAGAAGCGCGACAGGAGCTTGATCAGCGTCGTCTTCCCGGCGCCGTTCTCGCCGACGAGCGCCACGGACGACCCAGCCGGTATGTGCAGGTTCAGACCGTCCAGGATCACGCGCTCCGTGCCGGGGTAGACGAAGGACACGTCTTCGAACGTGATCCCGGTCCTGTCCAGCTCGCGCGCGGACCGGACCCCCGAGGCCTCCATCCGGGGGTCGCGCCGGGGCAGGTCGATCAGCTGGAGGGCGGTCGGCAGGTAGTAGTTGGCCTGTCTGAGCTGAGCGGCCGACTGGGAGACGGCGAGCAGCGCGGACATCATCCCGATCACCCCCATCGAGGCAGCCGCGAACACGCCGATGTCTATGCGTCCCGCGATGGCCGCACCCACCATGTCGAGGTAGACCCAGGCGAGCCCGGCGAGCGCGACCGCGTGCAGACCCATGCGGATCAGGAGTCCGCGCCGTCGCTCACGCCATACCTCGCGGATGCCGGCGAGCCAGTGCGTGGCCTGTCGGTCCTGGATCCACCCCTGCATGCCGAACACGCGCAGCTCCTTCGCCGGCTCGAGGGTGAGCGCCAGCCGGCGGAAGTAGCTGGCGCGGCGGGCCTCGTCGGATCTCCGCATCCGCCACCAGGAGACGGTGGCGACGAGCTTCCAGGCCGCGACGGCCTCCGGCAGAGCGAGGGCGAAGACCGCGGGGGGGACCCACCTGGCGTACGTGGCGGCGACGGCCGCCATGCCGAAGAGCTGCGCGGTCATCTGCAGCGTATGGGTCAGGAAGTTGAGGCTGTTGACCGGCGCCCACTGCACCCACTGGGATACCTCGAGCTTGTCACGGAAGGCCGGGTCCTCGTGGTGGGCCAGCCCGGGCAGCTCGGTGAGGCTCCTCATGATCCGGCGGGACAGGTGGGCCTGGAACCGGCGCTGCACCCCGAAGAGCGCCGCTCCCTGCAGCGGACCGAGCACCTGGGTCCCCACGATCGCGGCGCCGATCAGGATCAGCGCGTCCCGGGCGGTACCGGCCGCGGGGGACCCTGCACCTCCGGCGATCGCCTCCGGGATGACGGACAGGAAGCGCCCGGTCTGGGCGACCACCACGGCCGGCAGGATCCCCGAGACCGTGGTCGAGGCGAGGATGGCCAGGAAGTAGGCGGGCGCCGCTGCCGCGACCATCCACAGGCCGCGCACGGTCGCCCGGGCCTCGTCGCCCAGCGGGACCTTCTCGTCGAGGAGTCGCATGCCCATGCCCACAGACCTCCGAGGTTCGCCGCCCCCGCTGCACCCTACTCCAGCGGTCCGGAGGCGTCCGCGTCAGCGCTTCGCCGCGCGCGCCCGCTTCGGGCGCGGGGTGGTGACGGGAGCCGGGAGCATGCCCTGGAGGTACCGTCCGGTGTGGGAGCCCTCCGTGGCGGCGACCTGTTCCGGCGTCCCCATCACGACCACCCGTCCCCCTCCGTTGCCCCCCTCCGGCCCGAGGTCGACCACGTGGTCAGCCGTCTTGATCACGTCGAGGTTGTGCTCGATCACGACCACCGTGTTGCCCTGGTCGACGAGGCGGTGCAGGACGTCGAGGAGGCGGCGGATGTCCTCGAAGTGGAGGCCGGTGGTCGGCTCGTCGAGGATGTACGCCGTCCGTCCGGTCGACCGCTTCGCGAGCTCCGAGGCCAGCTTGACCCTCTGCGCCTCGCCTCCCGAGAGCGTGGGCGCCGACTGTCCCATCCGGATGTAGCCCAGACCCACGTCGACGAGGGTCTGCAGGTGCCGGCGGATCGGTGGGATCGCCTCGAAGACCCCCAGGGCCTCGGAGACCGACATCTCGAGCACCTCGGAGATGTTGCGGTTCTTCCACCGGACCTCGAGCGTCTCCCGGTTGTAACGCTTGCCCTTGCACACCTCGCATGGGACGTAGACATCGGGCAGGAAGTGCATCTCGATCTTGATCGTCCCGTCTCCCGCGCAGGCCTCGCACCGGCCCCCCCGGACGTTGAACGAGAACCGTCCCGGACCGTAGCCGCGCCGTTTCGCCTCCGTCGTCTGGGCGAAGAGCTTCCGGACGTGGTCGAAGACGCCCGTGTAGGTGGCGGGGTTGGACCGCGGGGTCCGTCCGATCGGCGACTGGTCGATGAGGATGACCTTGTCGAGGTCCTCGATGCCGGTGATCCTGCGGTGCCGTCCGGGCACGAACTTCGACCGGTAGATCTTCACCATCAGGGCCTGGTGCAGGATGTCGTGGACGAGCGTCGACTTCCCGGACCCAGAGACTCCCGTCACCGCGTTGAAGCACCCGAGCGCGAACCGGGCGTCGTCCCCCTTCAGGTTGTGCTCCCGCGGCCCGTGGACGGTCAGCCACCCCTGCGGTTTCCGTCTCGCAGGAGGCACGGCTATGGAGGCCCGACCCGAGAGGTAGGCGCCCGTCAGTGAGGACGGGTGCTCGAGCAGCCCCTCGAGCGGACCCGCGTACACGATCTCTCCCCCGTGCTCCCCCGCGCCCGGACCGATATCGACGACGAAGTCGGCGGTCCGGACCGTGTCCTCGTCGTGCTCGACCACGATCAACGTGTTGCCGAGGTCCCGGAGGCGGACGAGCGTGTTGATGAGACGCCTGTTGTCCCGCTGGTGGAGGCCGATCGAGGGCTCGTCCAGGATGTACAGCACGCCCACGAGCCCCGACCCGATCTGCGTGGCCAGCCTGATCCGCTGAGCCTCGCCTCCGGCTAGGGTGGCGGCGGCCCTGGAGAGGGTCAGGTAGTCGAGCCCGACGTCGCACAGGAAGCCGAGCCGCTCGCGGATCTCCTTCAGGATCCGCTCGGCGATCTGCCGCTCGCGGTCCGTCATCGGCATGTGCTCGACCCAGGACAGGGAGTCGCATATGGCCATCTCGCAGAGCTGGGCGATGTTGATCCCCTGGATCGTGACCGCCAGCGACTCCGGCTTGAGCCGCGCCCCGTCGCATCCTGGGCAGGGGATCTCCCGCATGTACTGCTCGACCCGCTCCCGGGCGGCGTCCGACTCGGCCTCGTCGTAGCGCCGCTTCAGCCAGGGGAGGACGCCCTCGTAGTAGGTGCGGTAGTTGCGGACCCGTCCGTAGCGGCTCTTGTACCGGACGTGCACCTGACGGTCGTCGGACCCATGGAGGATCACCTTCTGCTGAGCCTTCGAGAGGTCGCGCCAGGGCGCCTGAGCGTCGATCCGGAACTCCCGGCAGACCGACTCGAGCAGCCGATCGAAGTACTCCAGGCGGCCCCCGGCCCAGGGTCCGATCGCGCCCTCGGAGATGGAGAGGTCGGGATCGGCCACGATGAGCTCGGGATCGACCTCGAGCCGGGTACCCAGACCGGAGCACCGGGGACAGGCGCCGTACGGCGTGTTGAACGAGAACATGCGCGGGGCCGGCTCCTCGAAGCTGATCCCGCACGCGATGCAGCTGAAGTTCTGAGAGAACGTGTGCGCCTCGCCGTCGACCTCCTCCAGGACGACGGTCCCGTTCGTCAGCTCGGCCGCCGTCTCGAGGGAGTCGTGCAGTCGGGAGCGGATCCCTTCCTTCAGGACGAGGCGGTCCACGATCACCTCGATCGTGTGCTGCTTGTACCGCTCGAGCCGGATCTTCTCGGACAGGTCCTTGACCTCCCCGTCCACCCGGGCCCGCGCGAACCCCTTCCGGGCCAGGTCCCCCAGGAGCGACTCGTACTCGCCCTTCCGGCCGACGACCACGGGAGCGAGCACGATCAGCTTCTTCCCCGGCTCCCACTCGAGGACCCGGTCCACGATCTGCTCGACCGTCTGGCGCTCGATCGGGCGTCCGCAGTTGTGACAGTGCGGCTTCCCCACCCGGGCGAAGAGCAGGCGGAGGTAGTCGTAGACCTCGGTGATCGTCCCCACGGTGGAACGCGGGTTGCGGGAGGCGGACTTCTGGTCGATCGAGATGGCCGGCGAGAGCCCTTCGATGAACTCGACGTCAGGCTTCTCCATCTGCCCGAGGAACTGCCGCGCGTAGGAGGAGAGCGACTCGACGTAGCGCCGCTGGCCCTCGGCGTAGATCGTGTCGAACGCGAGCGACGACTTCCCCGACCCGGAGATCCCCGTGAAGACGATCAGTCCGTCGCGGGGCAGCTCGAGGGAGACGTTCTTCAGGTTGTGCTCGCGGGCACCCTTGATGGAGATCTGGGAGGACACAGGGGAAGGTCTTTCGCTCGGAACGCCAGTTCGGGGACGATTGTATCCGTGGGTGCGACAGGGGGCGGGCTGGCCGAGCTGGGCCCGGAGACGGTGCAGGTCGACTGCTCCGGGACGCGGCACCGGGTCACGTGGGAGGCGGGGAGGTTGAGCTTCCCCGACCACGACGTGGAGGCGGAGCGGGCGTACGCGGCGCTGGGAGGCGAGGCCGCGGCCTGCCTCACGGTCGACACGCTCTGGCGGCTCGACCCGAATAGCTGGTCGCGCGTGGATGGGGCCCTGCGCGGCTGGCCACCCGAGCGGGCCGCCGACGAGGAGCATAGGGCACGACGGATCCTGGCCAGCAGGTCCGTGGGGCACATATGAGGGACGCGGCACGGCTGCGACTGCTCGCCGGCCGGCTCCCGATCCGTCTCCGGACGCTGCTCGCGATCGAGCTCGCCTATCGGCGCACGCCGCCCAACCCGACCCCCGTCGAGAAGCCGATACGGGACGCAGCGACCGCCATCGTCACCCGCACCGCCCCGGGACCGGTCAAGGTTCGGGTCTTCGTCTCGTTCGACCAGCCCGGGGTCATCGGCTGGACCGACGGCCACCGAGGCGTGGTCGGCGTGTGGCTACGTCGGACCTGGCGCCAGAGGCTGCATGCGCTCGGCGCGAGCGAGGTGGAGCGGACGTTCGTCATCAAACCGGGGTGGGAGCCGGGCGATCACGTGCGTGGGACGGAGGCGCTCCGCTGGATGTCGGCCGGGGACGGGTGGGAGGCGGTAGCGTTCCCCATCGAGATCGAGGAGTGGGAGGGACGGTGGACGCTGAAGTGGCTATGACAGACGGTCTGGCCCGTTTCGGTCCGCTGCGCTTCGAGCTCGACTGTCTCGGCCGCCGCCACGAGCTCGTCTGGGAGGCAGGGGAGGTCCGGGCGCTGGACCACGACGACGAGCCGGAAGGCGTTCTGGCCGCCCTCGGCGCGGCTGCCCCCCCTTGCATGGCGCTCGTCTCGCTCTCGCGGGCGCCGCTCGAGGGATCGGGGACGCGCGCGCTCCTGACCGGTAACGCCTCGGCCGAGGATCTCGTGCGGGCGGCGGAGCTGAACGAGCGACACATCTCCCGGCTCGCACGCGACCCCGAGAGCGTCCGTCGGCTGCACTGGATGACCGGTCACCTGCGCCGCCTGGCGGTGGCCGCGCAGGCTCCCGTGGGGGTCCGGACGCTGATCCAGCTCGACCGGGCGTTCCGGGCTCCCCAGCTACCGGCGCGGGGACGCGACGCCGAGATCAGACGACTGGTGGCGGTGGCGGTCCGGGAGACGGCTCCCGAT